>JAABUS010005254.1_pt1 | contig 17310 bp, 16 predicted proteins | sample 5560161 | NCBI WGS metagenome assembly JAABUS01 (sample SAMN10711885, study PRJNA513376) | rock metagenome | isolation source: Antarctica rocks | place: Antarctica: Victoria Land, Trio Nunatak nord | collected 2016-01-04
AGGTCAAACACTCGCGCCACTCCCACGCCAAACTCGGCCAAGCCCGAGAAGCGCTGGCGATGATCCACACCCTCGCCGACGACTTCGCCGCCGAGGTCGCCACCCTCTGCGCCACTCCCGTCAGCCCAACCCAATGGGCCCGGTTCCTCGACCTGAACGTGCCCAGAACAGACCAGAAAGGACAACCCCTGAAAGGCAGATCGCTGACCATGGCCGACAACAAACGCGACACCCTCAACCGGCTCTACTCCCGCGACCCGCGAGTCGCGCCCTGGACCGGAACCGCCCACGGGGTCCTGCAAGCGGTCAACACCTACGAACACCACGAAGGCATCATCCGCGGAGCCACCAGAGCCGAACGCAACATGCTCCGAACCCTCACCGGCGACTTCGCCCAACTGGACCACACCAGTTGGAACACCATGACCGCAATCCTCGCCAGCACCTGACCGGCCCCTCTGCCCTAGCCCCTCCCGCCCTCCTGGGCGGGAGGGGCCAGGCGGCCCTTTCGTGTTTCCGGGCCAGTTAGAGCGCCGGCACCCCCAACCCCCTACTACCAACGCCCCTGAACCGCATTCCCGACTTCGAGCGGCTCATAGCTCCATCGAAGTGCCCCCGCAGCGGCTACCGAGGACCCTGCTCGATCGACGCCATCAATCCCATAAACCCGACGGCCCGTTGCCTGAAAAGCAGGCGGCGAAGCCGGTGCCGCGTCACCCGTCCGGGGGACGCGGCACTGATGTGGGTAGGGTGAGGTCATGGCACTCATCAACAGCTCCGGCTTCGCCCACGTCCGGCTCACGGTCACCGACATCGCCCGTTCCAAGGCCTTCTACGACCAGGTTTTTGGCTGGCCGATCGCGGTCGACGTATCCGACTCGGTCGACGAGCCTGGCGTGAAGGACTCACCCGAGAAGTTCTACGGCGGCACGGTCTACCAGACGCCGCAGGGCACCCTGTTCGGCCTGCGGCCGGTCGGCAGCACCGGCTTCGACCCCCAGCAAACGGGCCTCGACCACGTCAGCTTCGCCGTCGCCTCGCTCGCTGAGCTCGAGAGTGCTGCCGCGGCGCTGACCGAGGCTGGCATCGACCACGGCGAGGTCAACGCCATGAGCGACGCCGGCATGGCGATCCTGTCGTTCCAGGACCCGGACGACATCAACATCGAGCTGACCGCGCCCCTCAGCTGACCCGACAGCACGTCGGGCGGGTGATGACCCATGGCCCGCCTTCCGAAAGCGTTCTTGTCGTGCTGGTCCGGGCCTTGGCCTTGACGCGAGGGCCTGGGGAGAGGTGAGCCCCGGCCTCTTGGACCAGTCTCGTGGTCCTTCTTCCTTCTCTTGGACAGCCTGCCGGGCGGGGCACCGACCTCACGGTCGAGCGGCGACTGGGCAGTCTGGTGACCGGCCTTGTCCGCGGGTATTGCTGGGCGATTTCGCCCTGTGGAGTCTCAGTTGTGGCACGCGCTTAAGAGATGAATGACAAAGGAATTGTTCTCACGGGGACTTGAACTGCTCATCCCTTTGTGAGGCACCGTCATGGTGTGGTTCGTCAATGAAATATTCAACTTATAGGGGATGGTTTGCCCGCACAACGGTGTTTCCGACGACGATTGCTGCCGAGAGCGTCTTCAAACCCGCTAATCAGCTTGGCGGCGCGCCCGAGGGCGTATGGCAACCAACCAAGCCGGCGTGCATCATGCACTAAGGGAGCACCGCAGCGCATCGGAATGGGTATCCGATACCCATCGTCTGACCAGCGGCTTTCGCCACGCATCTAACGTTCGTCTAACCGTGGGTTGGGAGGGTGTCCTCCACGACGACAGCAGCGACGAATTGGGTTGCTGGTTAAGTTCGCGCACCGCACATTCGCCGGCCGACAGCGGGGCCCTGCAAGCCGAGCGCGACGCCCCGCTGACCCGGGCCCCGCTCCGACATCGCATCGAGTTAATCACGTTGTCGCACAACGGATTCACTCGTGCTCTGCTTGAGTTAGCCGCCAACGCGCGGCTTCACGGTGCGCCTCGCTGAAGAGCGCTGCCCAGCGATCGTTGAGGACGGCCTGCTCGACCGTCAGGTCCCGGCCAGGTGAGGCCATGATCTCGTAGGTCTCGGCGATCCGGCCGGCCAAGGAGGCAACCTCGCGGTCTGAGATCGACCCGGCCAGCCCGCCGAGGGCACGGTAGAGGCCCTTTCGGGCAGGAATCTCCACACCGACGTAACCTCCTTGTCCGCCATGCTACGGCTGGCGAGGTGCCGTTGATCCTTCAGCAGGTAGTCGCGCCAGCCCGGCAGCGGGGCTGGGGCGTTCGCGTCGTGGACCTGAGCCCACCGGCTGACCGGATAGGGCCGGCTGATGACCTGCAGGTGAACCTGGCGGTTCGCCAGCTGGGCATAGGCGTCGGCGCCGTCGATGATCATCTGCTCGCGCGGCATCGGGCCGGAAGGACCAGCTGTGCGGGTCGAGGAGATACCAGGCGTGGATCTTCTCGGCAGTGATCGTGCAGTGGCCGGAGATGCGTCGCAGGGCCAGACCTGAGGTGGAGCTATCAGCTGCGCCTGCCTTCCTTGAGCGATCGACTTTGGGCCCGGCTCAGGCGCGGGGGCGGCACACACCCGAGCCGGGCGGTAGGTGTGGTTGGACTCCGTTGCGCCCTTCCGCGGAGCGCCGACCTCGTGGGCGAAGGCGCTCAGGACCGAGCCGAGCGGTCGGTCGTGGTCGACGAAGCTGAGGATCAGCCGGGTCAGACCCATGGTCGCGAGGACGCTGTAGGCGGGGCTGAAGAAGCCCAGCCCGATGCCGAGGCGGCGTTTAGAGGACCTGCAGCAGGACGAACAGGACGAGGCCGACGGCGTAGGCGACGTAGCGGGCGCGCCATGGCAGGGTCTATTCCGAATCGCCGAACCTACCGCGCGAGCGACCGCCCGCACGCATCTTGGTGCTTGCAGCAAGCTTGGGATCACCAACGCGGAGTAGTACGTCAGTGTCGTCAGACGCGACTCCACGGCCTGGACCTGTCCCTGCCGGCGAGACGCACCTCCGGCGCGGACGGTCCAGGCGCCGTCGAGCCCGTCGGTTCGCGCCACCACCCTCAAGAGCAGCTCGGCGCGCAGCTCCTCATAAACCCCGTAGTGATCAAGCAGGCCGCGCGACCTCCCCAACCGAGGCCCCGAACCGGCCAGTCTCCATCCGGGACATCGCCATCAAGAAGCGGGCAGCACCGGCGACCTCATGACCAGGCTACGCAGCTGTCTCCTGTCACCGCCGCGACATCGACCGGAACGCCGCAACATCCGACCGGACAATCAGCGCCAGCTCTAACGGCTTCGCTTGGGCCGTTGGTCACGCTTCTGGAGGCCACGCCTCGACGACCCGCGTTGGTGCCGCTCGAGCGATGGATATTTTGAGAGCCGAGGCTTACGGAACTCCAGCCAGCCATCTGGCTCATCCCTCGGCGAGCTCCGCAAGCTCTTCGAGCGTCCCGTACCCGTCTGCTACCCAGTAACTCCATCCCAAATCCACCCGTCCCTGCGATGCCGCCTTCGCGGCCGCGTCCGGCGTGTCGTAGCGAACCCTCTCCACCGCGAGCCCGTAGTCGCCGGTGACTAGTGCAGTCACGCCATCGCCGTCCACCGCGGTGAGCAGGTCCCCGTCCGAGAGCAGTCCTTGGTCGATGATGAGCGCGAAACGCGGGTCGTAGTTTGGCGAATCGTGCGCTATCAGCTCCGCGTCGTCGATGGTCTGGTCCCAAAGCCCAACTGTGTAGGAGGCATCCCTGACGGACCCGCCGGCGCCGAGGTAGTCCAGGCTGGCGCGCTCGAAGAGACGGAACTGCCAGATCGCTTCGTTCATGTGCGCAGGGTGAAACACACCGGCCTCGGACAACTTGTGAAAGTCCTCGAGTGTCAGCCCAGTCACCTTCTCGAACAGCTGGGTGTCCACCGACTCGATGACGTCGACGAGCGCCTGCTCGCGGAAGTCGGTCAGGTACATGAACACCGGGACGCGTTGGACGAACTTCAGCAGCTTGTCTCGAAGGCTCTTGATCTGCTCGCGCTTTGCCTTCCGTAGAGCCGTCACTTCCGGGTCCTCCGACTGGGAGTCCCCACCCTTGGGTTTCTTCCCGTCTTTGATCTTCTGGGACTGAGCGATGATCTTGTTCGCGTCCTCCCGAAGGCTGCGGAAGTTCTCCATTTGCTGGAGCCGGTCAACCAGGTCAGTGTTGGCAAGCAGCTTGCGGAGTACCTCCTCGGAGAGATCGATGAGACGAGGACTCCCCCAACGCTTGGCGAGCATCGTCGCACCCCCGCCGGCGGTACCCCAGTCCATTACCGCGTTCACATCGACTGCTTCCATGCGTCCGCCGTCAAAGGCGAAGATGGGAAGGAACGTGACCAGCTCTTCGATGACCTCGGAGGGATCTGTCTTAGCGGAGCCGCCGGCGAGCTTCGTGCCGTACTGGTACACCAGCGTCAGAGCGCGGTTGGGGTCAAAATCAAATACGAAGCATGTCTGCTTCTTCACGGTTCTGGTTCCGTCGGCGTTCCTTATCGTCCACGGCGATTGGACGCGGAAAGCGGACTGGAAGTACGACTCTGGGGACTTTAGCGACCGTAGGATCAGGATCGCGCCCCACTGCGGAACTGTCACGCCGGTCATCAGTTTCCCGCAGGAGAGGGTGATCGTCTGATTTCCTGTCGCGGCTGCTTGGTTGAGCATCTTGTCCACCGGCGCCTTCGCTTCAGCACCCATCTTCGCCGCGATTCCCGCGGCCACGTGAATAATGGAGTCCCGGAAGTACGGGTGCCGCTCGAGTGCAGCCTTCATCGCGTGGCAGGACGCGACGGTCGGGAGGAACCACACCGTGTGATCCACCGCTCCAGCGAACCTCCCGTCGCTGTATGGGAACGGGGGCTTGAAGTTGTTCAGCAGCTTCTCTGTCGCCGATTGCGTCAGCTTTCCCCGCAGCATGTTCAGGAACTCATCCACCCGATTCGGGTCGGTGAAGTGGTACTCGGCACCGACCCGCCTAGCCTCGAAGTACCCCGAAAGGTCAAACATCCCGTCCGCACCCTGGTCGATGGCGACCGACGCGACCTCGGCGAGCGCATAGGTGAACATCTGCATCTGCGGCAGCCCCCGGTATGGGTTGCGTTCCGGGTCTCGCGATGTGTCGGCGATCCACTGTTGCTTCGCGTGTTGCTCGTCGGGGTAGGTCCAGTTGAAGATGGCGTCCTCGTTGAACTCCCCGTCGGTGAGTGCGCGGAATGGCGTTCCGGACAGGTACAGATAACGGCGCGCCGAGAGCCGTAGGTCCCTCGCGTCCAGGTCTGTGCTAGTGCCCGTGTCCGGGGTCGCGGCGATGAGGCGCGGGGTACCGGCGTCCGCCAGGTCCGCGACCTCGTCCGCATGTTCCGCAGCGGCTTCCGCCTCCGCCTCATCAGACCTCGCCGAGTTCTTAGTGGAAGCCGGCACCGGCTCGCAGACCTCCTTTGCCGCGCCCTGCCACGCACCAAAGTGGTACTCGTCAAGCACGACGCAGTCCCATTCGATGAGGTGGAGGTCCACGTTGTGAGCCTTTACATCACCGTCGGCGGTGGTGCCCAGCAGGTCTTGGAAGGACGCGAACCACACCACCGGGGCCGGGGTGTCCGGGTCGCACAAGTTGTCCCGGTCGGCGAACACCCAGTCGGAAAAGTCGACGTGGCTGGCGAGGTCGTCGCGCCAAGTGTTACGAACGGCGGGCTTGTAGGTGAGCACGAGGACCCGCCGCCACTCCAGTCGCTTCGCGAGCTGGTAGGTAGTGAAGGTCTTCCCGAACCGCATCTTCGCGTTCCAGAGGAACCGGGGCGGGTGAGGGTCTTCGGCATTGGCGGTGAAGTACGTGGCGGTGCGTTCGACTGCGACGGCTTGCTCGGGCCGCATCCCGAAGTCGTCGGTGCGCTCCGGGTCGTAAGGACGCCCGGTACGGATGGCAGCGACAGCCGCCCTCACCTCGTCCAGGGTCGCCTCGACGACTTCGCTGGTGCGCTGGATACCGGCCTCGTCGAGAAGCTTGTGAACATCGTGGTCGGTGAACGTGGTGCCGTCCTCCCGAGCAGCGCGCTCATCGAGGTGGATGACGATGCCTTCGCCATCGGGGTAAACGGTGCCGGTCTGTTCCTTCACCCGCACCCGCGGGTCGGGTCGGCCGGTGAACCCGACCTTAAGCTTGCCGCGGCCCTCGAGGGTGACCGAGCCGGTGGTGCGAGTCCACCGGGTGTCGTAGCCGGGAGCGGAATAGACGTAGATGCGTCCGACCTTCGCAGCGGCTCCGACCACGATCATGCGTCCTCGTCGCCGTCCGGCCCGGCGTCGAGAGACTCGGTCTCGACCCGCTCGCCAGGCGGCCGGTACTTGTGCCCGCCCGGCAGGTGCGAGGCGGGGACCGGCGAGTCCAGCGATAGGTTCACCGACCGCGGCTTGATGTTGGCTTCGATGTATGCGACCTCATCCTCGGTGAGCGCGAAATGCGCATAAAGGTCCGCGTCGGTCCAGCGCCGCGACACGTCAAGCATCGGCACGAACCGGAACCGGTCGGGGGTGACGTGCTGGGTGGACTTCCTCTGCAGCACAAGGAACCGGACGAACTTCGTCGCCAGATAGTGCGCGTAGTTCTCGGCCTCCTCCCCGCTATCGAACATGCCGGTGATGAAGTAGGTCTGCGTGCACGCCGACCCCGGCGCGAGCGCGATCGGCGCCCCGAGCACTACATCCACGATGCGACCCTCTGCGTCTTGAGCGGTGTCGCCGCTGCTGGCCATCGGGAGAAGCACCTTCCACCGATCGATCCACTGGTGGTTGCGCTGGATCTGATCCGGCCTGCTGTACCCGACATGGCTGGCATAGATCAGCGGTACCGCGCCGTCGAACGGCTCGGGAACGCTGCCGGGGTAGTTCGACCGCATCGTCAGCCCGAAGGGCTTGGTGACGGTGCACATCTCTTCCACACGGCGCTCTGCCACTGCGTCGACCTTGCGGATCACGCTCATCGCCCGGTTGTCGCGTAACAGCACTCCGTTCCCCTGGCGGAGGTCGCGGGTCATCGTGGACATGATCCGACCGTCGATTCGGGTGGAGAACTCGCAATCGCCATCGTGGTCACGATCCCATAGGAAATAGTTTACACCGCCCCTGATCTTCACGCCCGGAAAGCAGTCGAACACCTTGGGGTTATCCACGATGGCGCGCAACCGGCGGTCGGAGATCATCCGAGTCCGGAAGTCGTCGAGGCCCTTCCCGCCGGTGAACCAGCGGGAAGGAATGATCATGGCGAGGTACTTCGGGTTCAACGCGATCGCCCTGTCCACGAAGTGTTGGTAGATCGTCGAGGCCGTGGCCCCGTGGCCCTCGGTGCCGACTTGGTAGGGCGGGTTGCCCACGATCACGTCGAACTGCATGTCCCACATCTCCTCAGTCGGATACGCCTCGTGGATGAATGCGTACGCGTAGTTCTCTCGGGACTCTCCACGTTCAAGGCCCACAGGGGCGCCGCACACCCGGCAAGGGCCAGTCGCGCGGCCCTCCCGATTCACGGGGTAGTCGTGGTCAGCCGGGACGAACCTCAAGTTGCCCTCGCGGGTGTCGAAGCGCACCGCAGCATGCTCGCCGCTCGCGTCACGAGACACGTATACCGACCGACGAGTCATCTCACCGGTGAGCTGCGTAATCGAGCAGCCGAACAGCATTCTCGTAAGGATGTGCTCTGCGCGCTTCTGCGGGTCCTGCTCCCAATCGGCCAGGCCTTCCATTAGCCGCCGAGCTGCCTCCCGCAGGATGGCACCTGACTTCGACCCAGGGTTGAGCCACTGGTAGTCGGCGTTGCTCCACACCTCCGCGGGGAGCAGATCGAGAAGCGCCCTGGCGAGCACCGGCGGGGTGGGCACCTCGTCGGAGGAAAGCTGGGCGATGACATCCAAAATATCGGGGATACGGGCAGGGCGCCGTGACTCGATCGCTTCGACGGTCATCGGGCCGCCTCAGCGTTCCGCCGGAAGGACCTCGTGGCACAAGAAGACTCGGCGGCGAGGTTGTCGTAGTGAACGGGCAGCGGGTCTTGGACTCGCTCCGCCCAAAACAAGTCCCGCTGCGCTGACGGGACGAGAGCGAAGGACCAAACTCGCTGGAAACACCCTCCCGAGTGTGGACGCCAGTCGCAGAGTTCGATGGTCTCGAAAAAGTTCAATGTATCGCCCACCACCATATTGGAGCCGATCATGAGTGAGGCGGCGCTCAGGAAGCCGGGCGTTGGCTGCACTGTATTGACGTCAGACTGGTAGTGCTCGAGCAGGACATGCGCGATCCGACCTCGCGCTTCGGTGACATTCTCGGAGCAAATGTCTACTCCGTAGATGGAGGCCACCGTGCGCAGGAGCCGATGCTCGTATTGTTCCTGCGAGACGCAGTCGGTCTTCCCCACCAGGCGCAGTTTGCGTCGCAGGATCTGCGTGAGGAAGTTCCCCGAGCCCGACGACGGTTCAAGGAACTTCACATCGAGGGCCGTGAAAGCGTCAGGGATCAGGTCCAGCATGGCGTCCACCTCACGCTGGTGAGTGAACACCTCCGCGAGGTCGAGGACACGTTCACGGGATCGCACCTGCCCGAACTGAGCCTCCAGTGGTATGAGGATGACCCCGTCGTCCAGATCCGTTGCTCCCGTAGTGTGGTGCCAAGCGGGCTGAGGTGACGCGTCCTGATCGGCCGCGATGACAGGAGACCTGCCGGGGTTCGGAAGCTGCTCGCTTCCCGACGACCACTTAGGTTCCCACCACTCAGACGGCTCCACTCTGTCTCCTCCTCCTGGCCACAACCAGCGCCCGGCTGACGGTCAGACGGCAATGGACCAGCACGGTTCCTGAGCATCGAGTCTCGGCTTCGGCCCAACCCTAGGTCCATTCCGGCGACCGCACCGGCGCCGCGCCTGTCGAGCGTGCAGAACATCATCAGATGAGCAGTTGCGGACGCAGTCGCGCCGACAGCTGTCTTTGGGTCACGAACGACGGCCTCACAATGACGACGGAGCACTCGCCTCCTCTGTTGCCCCGGCCGCTCACGCCGATGAACAACGGGTTGGGGCGTGTGGCGGAGCAACTGCCGGGTGACCGGGTCAAAGTGCATCAATAGCTCGGGTTTTCGATGCAGATACCTGTCGGCCCGCGAGGAGCCCCCCGGCCCGCATAATCCCGATCGCCCCTGACCCCGGATGGTGAGGACTCTCTGTTCTTCGTAAAAGCGGCCGGCTTGGCCGGCCGCAGCGTCCGCGGCAATTGAGTCGGCCGTGCCATCGGGGAAGCTCAGCCTGCGCTCCGTGCTTCTTGGAGGGTGAAGATGCGTATACGGGATGGCGTCGTTTCCTGCTCTGGACCCGGCGCGACGGTATGCCTTTGCCGGCCCCGTGTGGCTTCAAAAGTCAAGGTATTTCGAGATCAGGGCGTCGTCAGGGATCACCCGAAAGCCAAGACTGCGGAGCTCGGTCTCGATCGCACCGCGGTCGTCGGGCGAGAACCACCGCGCAGGCACATATTCCATGCCGAAGCCATCGTCGGAGTGCCCATAGGCGTCGAGCACTTGAACGGGACAGAGCTTCGCGGTTCGAAGCCGCGCCTCTGGAATCGTGTTCAAGGCGAAGTCGTCGCCAAACCAATCTTCGAAGTCGTACGGAGCATCGTCCGGCAGATCTTTGGCCGCCACGCCTCCGGTCTCCTCCTCATCCCGCACAAAAGATTCGACCGTGAGCCATGCGCTGTCATGCTGCCGCAACTGACCGAGCGTCGTTGAACCCGTGATAACCGCGATGAACTCGACGTCCGCCACGGCCCACGAGCGCGGGATGACCGCGAGACATCCGGAATGCGGATCCACCCCGGTCACGAGGTCCAATTCTTGTTCTCCCACTGAAACCGCCTCTTCAATCAACCAACGGACGCCCTCGCCGCGCAACTCTAGCGACCAGACAGTGATCTTGGACGATAGCGGTGGCTCCTGCGAGTCGGAACGGTCGCCTGGAAAGCCGGGAACCAACTTCCGGACATGATCGGCCGGCATGCGTAACCCGGTGCTCCGGTCATGCTGGGTCAAATCCCGGTGCACCCCTCTCGGACACCGCCGCCCAATCGGCCAGCTGGGGAACTGATCCCGACCGAGTCCGAGGGCGGCTGGTCACCCACAGCCCTGGCATGCCAGCCAATCCCCGGTCACCTTCGTCGACGGCGTGAACACCGGCTCCGGCAGACGCGAACCCTCAAGCAGTCCGTCCGGCAGCTGCCCGCCCGAGATCGACCCACTCTCCCGGTATGACGTCAGCCCGAGGCCGGCCAGGTAGCCACGAGCGATGCACTCGACTGGGGACGATCTTCACCTTCTGGCACCGGATCGCCAAGCCAGAGAACTCGGCCGGGCACGTCCTCACTGATTACATGATTGGGGACCAGATCGGCGATCTGGCCGAACCACCACAGCCACAACTGCGTCAGGATCGCGCCCTTGTCCGGGATCGGGGTCGGCAGGATCACGTTATACACGCTCACCCTGTTCCGTCGCGACCAAGACGATGTCCCCGCCGTCCCCGTAAACGTCCCGAACCTTGGGCGATGAAGGAGTTCCACGACGAGTCTTCTAGCACACTGTCTGGCCAGCATGCGTTGGACGGCCTACCCATCCGCGCGAGACCGCTCTTGCGCTGTCGCATAAACGATGATCCTCGCCACAACGCTCGCAGCGAGGGCCAATTCAGAAGAACTCGGCGGGGAAATACTGCGTCCATGAACGGCATCGTTTCGAAGCGTTCGCATTGACTTCAACAGCGCAAATTCTCCAGCACTGATGGGAACTCCATTTAGGTCCATAAACACTCGCAACTTCGCTAAGAGCGGGGGTTGATTAATCTGCGCGACCATGGCCTCGACCCGTTCGCGCTTAAGAACACTCATTCCTGTCCCTGCGAGACGGATTTGCCGACGCTCGCTCTTTGAGAACATGGGCTCTGTTTTTACTGACGCGCCAAGGAACTCCAAGGCCTCCCACAAGGCATTTACCCTGGTCATCGAGTCAAGTGTTTCATCAGCGATGCGTGAACAGGCTAAGATCGCGAGACGGTCCGCCAGTCCGACTGGCGGCTGAAAGTGAGCGGCCTGACCATCGACTTTCGCCAGCGTAGCGCCAATCACCTCGCGCACAGACCTGAGCCAGCCCCGCCTAGTCAGCAGTCCTTTGACCAACACAAATTCTCCGGGCCCTATCGACGCACGCACCTCTTCGCGCCGATACACGCGAGGAACACGACCCGGCCACATCGATCCAGCGAAGGCAGACTTCACACGCAGCCACGCAGCTGCGTCTTTTATCCTCTTCACCCCCTCTTGTTCAGCATCGAAAAGCCAGCCTCCGCCTGTCACGTAGGTCACTGCGATCACCTGGGCCGCCATAAAGGAGTCCAGAATCTCATTGGGCCCGCTGGCCGTCGAGGGCTCGGATACAACGAGGTCCGGAAAGTCTCCTGAGGGGATGAAACGAACGTGGTCGACGCTTAACGGTCGATCCAAGGAGGCGCCAACGACGGGCATAGCCACCTCAAAAACATCCAAGCCAGATCCCCAACTTCCCTGGATCATAATATTATCTTCATCAAGCCCCGATGTCCGTGCCAGCATGTGCACGATGTCCATTTCCGACTTTCCCCACGACATCAACCTTGGCGCTCTTATTTCGGAGAACCTCGCCATGCCAGACGCCTCGAGCACCCAGCCAGTACCACCAGGCTCGGGCATTGTGCTGATCGTCTCCCCTGTAAACAGCGGTCTGGAGTTGGAACTGCCTATTGAGCCGACCCACATAGAAAACGCCGACGAATAGTCGTAGAATGGTGCCTTTGTTGGGTCCACAGTCACGGTAGCAGTGGGCGTCGAATTCATAGAATTGGTGGTTCGCGCGTCTCGATATGCGCCTTCCAGGTCCACATCGCCAAATCGAACATGCAAAATTAGATCCTTTCCGGCCAAAACATCGGATAATTCCGTCAGGCCCATATGAGGAAATCTCGATGCAGAGCAGCCATCTTGCAATGTCATATCGTTTGCTCCTTGCGACGGTGAAACTCACGGACCTCGGCCAAGCCCATGTTGGCTAGTGGCACTGAGATTCCGAGAGGAATCGAGCCGCCACTCAAGTCGCCCTGCAAGAGCGCGCGCACCTCATCGAGGAACGGGCCGCTCAACAAGTCTCTGCCCGTCGCTGAGTGCCACTGTCCAGCCCCTTTGAGGAGATAGAATAAAGCTGCTTCCGGCATTCCAGAGGCCAGCGCTCGCTCTGCCAAGAATGCGGACTCGCGGTAGCCTTCCAAACCGGGTTCGGGCTCGTCAGGCTTCTTTTCGCTCCTCAATTCCGACAGCAGGCGCTCATGAATCACATTAAGCTCGGCGTTTGCTCGAACAGCCATGCGGGCCGCGTCCCTCACGCAAGTGAACCCTCCACTTGACCACCACTTACTTCGTGCACCTGACTCAATTTCCCAGCTTTCATTTACCGGAACCTGCAGGACACGAAGAGTCTCCACGAGAGTCTTCACGGTGTAGAGGTTCGCTACAACACTCTGCCGATACCTTTCTGTTTCGGTAGCCGATTCAGAAAACTCACGGAACCGCTCGAAAGGAACCGGAAAGATTTCAACAGTGTTATCTACGTGGTGGAGGGAGTTGGCTTTTGCTCTGGACTCAGTCTCCAGCCACAAGGTCTGCACGATGGCGGACCACCTAACAGTCTCGGCCTTAACAGCAGCGTCGTCAAGGGCAATCTCTAATGCTTCCGACCATCTCTCTTCCAGTTCGTTCGAGATCTCGGCAAACTCCTGCATCATTCCTTCTAGGTCCGCGGCCCGCGATGAGATCTCGAGGGTTTCAGCTGCCTTAGTCGCCGTGGCAGATGATTCGTCGTCTCTAGCATCATTCTTCGCGGACTCACCCGCGTCCGACTCTTCAATGGGCGGACCAAGGCTCTCACCTCCGGCCATCTCTCTGTTCTCCATGTGGCGATCGCCTGCATCGCCCTGGGAACTTCCAACTTGGCCTTGGCCAGCGATCGTGAGCAATTCTTGGATCTGCCCCTCGCCCAAAACTGCGCCCCGATGCAGGACGGGAATTAGATCCAACCTGATCTGAAGCATTCTAATATTTGCTTCACTAGAATCTTTCGGCTTGAACTTGAAGATCATCGGTACGTCCGCAAAGACTTCCAAGCAACTCTTCCGGAGCCGGGAGCACGCCGCTTCATGGGCATTTCGTGAGCTCGCCATCAAGCAACTAAGAGCTCGATCCGACGCGCCTAAGAGGCCAGAGAAGACACGTTCAGCTGAGTAGGGTCCACCATCTCTCGGCAAATTCAGTGCGTCCGCGGCAAGAACTGTTAATGCCACGGCGGCCTCGACGCGTCCCGGCGCCTTTTCCAAGAGAAGGACTTGGACGAGCGGGCTATCGGCGGCTCTCCAATCGGTCCCATCAACGAGCGCACGGTTTTGCTCCCACCCCAGGGCATGGATTGCCAATTCAAAATGCTCAAGTTCCAATCCATCCGCGGGCAGATACTTCTTCGCCAAGGCGAATTTCCGGAAGTGATGCTGAAGATTGTTTAGCAGTTGCACCAGGTTGGCGTTGAGAGTTTTAACATCCTCATTGGCTTCCTTCCCGGCTTGGGCGGTTGCCAAGACAGCAGTAAACGCTGAGGAGACCTTGGCCCATGCATCCACGACTGCTGTCCAATCGGTCCCTATCGTGAGCGAGTTCAGCAACGTGTTGTCCTCGACAATCTGCAAATACTCCCAGCCCTGGAGCTCTCGCACACCGCGAATCTGTTTGCTACCAGTCTCCAATTGCTCCCCTAAGGACCAACCCTCAATATCAACCGACTCTTCTGACATCACGCCTCGCTCTGGGTTCGTCGGCATGTTCGGGTGCCGAAATCATTCCCTATGCTAGAGCAAACTCGATTCCTTAGCCGGGAAGACCGCCGGCGCCGTCCCCGCTCACTTGGGGCTCTTCGCTCACCTCCCACGACTTCGCGGCAGTGAGTCTTGTCTTGTGCCTCTTGGGTGGTCCTCTTTGTGTGATCCGATTGTGATCCGGAGAAGACCGGTGAGGACTTTCTGTGCTGGCTCAAGGGCGCGCCTCCGGCGCGCAAGAACGCCCTGGGCTGCGCACAGAGGAATCCGAGCCGGGACAGCAGCATGATCGGACCCCTAAATGGGTCTGCTCACCCGCCGAGTCCGCCTCTTGACAACATAGGTACTTACGTTGCACCCTATGTTCATGGGACTTGCGGAAGAACTCACCACCATCCGAAGCCAACTCGCGGCGGCGCTCATGACCGTAGATCGGCTGCTGGAAGGCCAGACCCCTAGACCCCCTGGTGACTCGGAACATGTTCAGTCCCTGCCCCGGACTCAAGCCATCGAGTGGACGCTGCGGAGGCGCGGGGAGGCGATGCGACCCGTCGAGATCTGGGCGGAGCTGCAGAAGTACGGGCGCAACGACCCCAAGATGGAGATCCAGGTGACCACCTACGACCTTTGGGAGCGCCGGAGAATCGGAAAGGTAGGTCGCGGCCAGTACGTGGCGGAGCCGAACTGAATCAACCAGAGTTCACGAGCCCATCACGAGCCCACAGGCCCTAGAACCCGCCCATTCCGGCTCCCACGAACATCCCGAATTGCACTGTCCTGCAACGCGGTCCCAAATCAGAGTATCGCGCGAGCGCGTTCGGGACGAAGAGGCCGCAGATTCAAATCCTGTCAAGACCCTCGAGGGCCGGCCCCGGTGCCTGGGCAAGGCCGGGGGCGAGAGCCGCGAGTCAGCGGCGGATGGCGCGGGCGCGCTGGTTGGCGCCGGCCGTACCGTACGGGTAGTCGGAGACGATGGGTGCGCTCACCGCGTTGAGGCGTCCGCGTTCGGCGGGGTGAGCACGACCGTTGCGGCGCCCAGGTTGTCGTCGGACATTGACAGCCATCGTCGGGTCGATACGACTCGGGAGCGATGTCCTCCGCAGGGCCGAGGATCGCGATGCCGGCGCTGTTGACGAGGAGTCGATGCGTCCGTATGCCGTGACGATCCCCTCGCTCTGACCGACGCGGGGATCGGACACCTCACAAGTGAATCCGTGGCTTCCCCCGCCATGCGGGTGGCCGTCGCCGATGCCCGAGGCCCCCCGGTGACGAGCGCCACCTTGCCCTCGAGGCGGAAGCCCAGGTCGATTGCTAACACCCTGCTACGCCGACAATCAGGACGGCACACAACAGGGCGGTTTGAGACCCCTTCCGTGACCTGCACCTGAGCACGAAACAGGTCTCCCCGCCACACGTCAGCACAATGCCGAGCAGACTTTTAATCCGTAGGTCGTCGGTTCGAGCCCGACGGGGCCCACCATGGATACATGCCGTCTGACCTGCGGGAATGATGATTTCACGCCTTCTTGGTCACCGGCATTCGGGTTGCCTGGTTGCAGTTGTGGTTGCAGTTCGTTCAGGCACATCCATCTCCATCCGCGGTGGTTCGTGTCTCGCCATCGAGCTAGATTGCTGGTCCGGCCGTAGCTCGGGATGGCGTGTCTTCGAAGGGGATGTAGGCGCCGGGGACAGCGCGGCTGGGGAGTCTGCTTGCGGCCGTTTGCCGGATCAGCTGGGCTCGGTCAGCCAGTGCGCGCTTCATGTCGGGGTCGTGCTCGGCGGAGCGGCCGCCATGCTCGAGGGCCCGCGCGATGGTGACGTACTCGGCGGACTGCGTGCTGGCTGAGTGGGCGTGGGCCCACTGGTCCGCGATCGTCTGGGTGGCCGACTTCTCGATGCCCGAAGTGGCGAGCACGCGTCGTAGCACGTCGATGCCGTCGAGGTCCTCTGCGCCACCGTGGACCGCCTCAGGGTCAGGGGCCTGAGCGAGTCCGACAGGACCGCGTTGTACATCTCCGAGAGCGCGACCGTGGCCCGGAACAGCACCCGCCCATCCAGCGTTCGCCACACCCCGTCGCCGCACTGGACCCGGTTCATCACCACCACATGGGTATGCAGCTGTGGATCACCAGCCCGGGAGTCCCAGTGGTCGAAGCCCGCTGCGACCACGCCACGGATGTCCTCCTGAACCACCCCGCCATCACCGGAGCGGGAGCTGAACACTGCCCGTTCGCCATACCCGATGACGTACTCCAGCGCCGCCACGTGCGCCCGATAGATCGCCGCCTGAGTGGCCGGATCACCCACCGCCCAGGCCACACTCACGGACTTCGGGGCGCTGAACGTCAAGTCGAACCCGGCCACTGGAGCCGCCGGCTTCCCCGCCCGGCCGAAGCGGTCGATGCTGGTGGGCCCAGTCGCCCGCGGAGGCCGGCCCAGCTGCTCGCCGGTGATCGGGTCCTGCAGCATCCCCAGCATCCGGAAGAGGTGCTCCTCGGTCACCGTGGACCCGGCTGCCACCCCTTGACGCGGATCGACACCGTCACCCAAACCACCCCCGCCGGTCGCCTTGCCCGGGCCGTCGGACCGGCACGCACACCCCGCATACCCGAGCGGCGGGTCACTATTGGGCCATGGCGCCCGCGCCATGAAAGACGTGTAAGTCGACAGGTGTCGTGATGACACGGTGCTGGGTGGCGATCCTGGGTGGCGATCCTGGGTGGCGATCCTGGGTGGCGATCCTGGATGCCGGTCCTGGTTGTGGAGCACGCAGGCCAAGTGTCATCGTCAGAGGAGCCTGGCGACGGGTGCCGAAATCGGTCAGCGCATGGAACAAGTCGGTGATCGGTGTGGACGTTCTGGATCAAGGGTCAGCAGAAGCGTCGCCGTCCCGTAAGGGGATGGCGAGTTCAATCGGAACGAACCAGCGGTTCAAGCTCGCGCCCGCTTACGCACCGTCGTCGTCTTGGTGATCTCAGATGTCAGCGACGGCGTGCTCGCGTAGGTACTCCCGCAGGTACGGCAGCGCGAAGTCGACATAGCCGCGGCGGGTAGGGTGAATCAGCTCGGCCGCAATCAGGCGTAGCCGGTATTGGCTGGCGTAGTTGACGTTAACGTCGAGGCGTTGCTGGATATCGGCCATCTTGGACGGTTCGTCGTCTTGGGCCATCGCGAGCAGGAACGACTTGTCGATGTCTGACGCGGCGCGGAGCGCCGACTCGTGGATGAGCGCTCCAAGGCGACGGCGTGCTCGTGTGACACCGAGCGTTGCATCCTCGACGGTGATCTCGGCCGCGGCGGGATGGAGCCGCCAGGTCTGGGCGCCTACGAGCTGCAGCAGGAAG
>JAABUS010005255.1_pt1 | contig 17302 bp, 17 predicted proteins | sample 5560161 | NCBI WGS metagenome assembly JAABUS01 (sample SAMN10711885, study PRJNA513376) | rock metagenome | isolation source: Antarctica rocks | place: Antarctica: Victoria Land, Trio Nunatak nord | collected 2016-01-04
CAGGCGACCACTTCCAGTACGTCGGGGGAGCCGCCGAGTGGAACGATCAGCGAAGTCGACTCGGCGGCATGGTCAGCAGTCGTCGGGCGAGCGGGAGCCCTCCCACCAGGAAGCCGTGAGGAGTTGATGGCCTCTGCTCGTCGGGGAGTCGGGCTTTCAGCCGACTTGCGAACCTACCGGCTTCCAGCCGATAGAGCATCAGTTTACATCTTTTCATTCAATACTCGGTGTGGCCCCATCGTCGCGATTCCCCCGGCCCGACGCCTCCGACGTCTGGACGGATGTTGACCGGGTGCGGGAGGGGGGTTACTGTCACCTATGTCCTTGCACCGTTCGTCACCCATGTCCCTACATTGCACACTTGCTTGTCCGGGCGGCGCAGCCGCAAGAGGTCGCGGGGCCGTTGGGGTCGCTCCCGGTCGATGTGCGCAGTCTGGGCACTTGTCGCTTCGCGGGTGGCCGAGGTCGGGTGCCACAGGACGAGGAAAGGGCGAGAAAATGGGGGCGTCGCTCATTCCCGCGGATGAGAGGCAATTCGGGTGTACCCAACTTCTCTGGTGGGGAGATTCTTGACCTGGCAAGATAGGGCAACTGTTCGAGACGACACCCCCGGAGTCCCTCACCATGTCACGGACGTCCATCACCCTGGAGATCGACCCCGACCACGAAGATCTGCTCCGGCAGTATGCCAGCTTCCTTGAGGAGATGAAGGACCTCGCCGCCACGGCACCCGACGGCACGGTCTTCGAGGCCTGCGAGGACGCCGTCATCGAGCGGGGCCGCGAGCACCAGCGCCGCGTCCTGCAGCGGGCCGTCCAGGCTCGGATTGAGGCCGCCGAAAAAAAGGGGCGGCGCTGAGGACGTGTCCATGCGGTCAGGTCCGCGAGAACCGCGGGCCCGCCACCCGCGACGTCCTGAGCTGCGTCGGCCGGGTCGCCTTGCGGCGGCGATGGTGGGGCTCGCGCTGCCCCTGCGCCCCAGGCGGCTACCACGCCGACGCCACGCTCGGCCTCGATGGCGGCCTCAGCCGCCGACTCCAGCGCAAGGCCTGCCGCCTGGCCGCCGACCTCTCCTTCGACCGGACGCGCGAGCACCTTCGCGAGTTGCTCGGCGTCTGCCCGGCGAGCGAGACCCTGCGGGTGTATTGCGAGCGGCAGGCCGCCCGGATCGCCCGCTGGCAGGGGCAGGAGACCGGCTCGGCCGCGGACTTCGGCAAGGCCCCGGGGGGCTGGGAGTTCACCATCGACGCCGGCAAGGTCCACACCCGCGAGAAGGGGTGGCGCGACCTGAAGATCGCCGTGGCCCAGAAGCGACCGGCGGCCGAGCCGGCGACCCCCGACGAGTGGGAGTCGCGCGACCTGCCCGAGGCCACGGCGCGGGTGATGTGGGCCGACATCTCGGCGGCGAAGCGGTTCCGCCGGTCGTGGTGGGCCCGCTTGCGCGGCCTGGGGCTGCCGGCGATGGCCGAGCTGCATGTGCTGGGCGACGGGGCGTCGTGGATCCGGAAGGCGGCCGGGCGGGCGCTCTCCGGGTGCCGTCAGACGCTGGACATCTACCACGCCGGCGGGCACATCGCCGCGGCGGGCAAGCGGCTCTTCGGCGAGGGGACCGCCGCGGCGACCGCGTTCCATGAACATGGCCGCGACTTGCTCCTGGAGGAGGGCTGGGCCGGGGTCTGCTGGCTGATCGGCGAGGAGCTGGAACGCGAGGACACGCCGCCGCGGCGTGCGGCGTTGGACCGGATGCTCGGCTATTTCGTGAGCCACATCGGCCGGCTCGACTACGCCGGGCGGCTGGCGGCGGGCGAGGCGATCGGCAGCGGCGTGGTGGAGGGTGCGGCCAAGACGCTGGGCCTGCGGCTGAAGGCGCGGGGGGCACGCTGGAGGCACAAGAACGCGCGGGCGATGGCGGCCCTGATCTGCTGCCGTCACACCGCCCAATGGGAACGGTTCTGGGACCGGGCGGCCTGAGCCCCAAGATTCGGCGGGTACACCCGGCTAGCACGACATTTGTACCGGACCTGGAAGTCCCGCGTCTCGTTGATTCTCATGGGATTGGTGCGCGAACATCCGATGGGACCGTCGCCATCCCGTGTACGGGCGGGCGACCCCCGCAGAATCGGAGTGCTAAGGGGACGGGGAGCGGAGCCGTCCCGCGGGGGTGTTCGCCGCCAGGTCGTCGGCCATCACGCGGACGGCCTCGGCGATCGCGGCCTGCCAGTCGACGCCGAACCTGGCGAATGCGGGGAGCCTGTAGGCGAAGGTCAGCCCGCGCGAGTTGTTGATGATCGCACCCAGGCCCTCGGCGTCGAAGGCCGCGGCCGTGTCGGCGGCCGTTCCCCCCTGGGTGCCATAACCGGGGACCAGGAAGAGCACTCCGGGCAGCGCCTCGCGGAGCTCGGCGAGTTGCGAGGGGTATGTTGCCCCGACCACCGCCCCGAGCAAGCTGTAGCCCGATGCACCCCGGAGAGGCGCCGCCCATCGCGCGAGGCGCTCGGCCACGTGCCTGTAGAGCGGCCGTCCGTCGGCGACGAGGTCCTGGAACTCGACGGCCGAAGCGTTGCTCGTCCGGACCAGGACGAAGGCTCCCTTGTCCTCCCTCGCCGCGACCTTCGCGAACGGCAAGACGCCGTCGCTCCCCAGGTAGGGGTTGACGGTCATCGCGTCGGCTTGCCACGAAGGCTCGAAGTTCCCGCCGATGGCCACCTTTCCTAGATAAGCACGGGCATACGCCTCGGCACTGGAGCCGATGTCGTTGCGCTTGCCATCGATCAGTACGATCAGGCCCCGCTGCGTGGCATATGCCGCCGTCGAGTGCAGCGCCGCCACCCCCTCCGGCCCGATCGCTTCGTAAAATGCGGCCTGAAACTTGACAGCCGGCACCGAAGTCGCGACCGCATCCACGACGCCGCACCCGAAGACGCGCAGGGCCTCGGCCACTCCAGAGCGATCCCCGGCAAACCGATCGAGGAACCCCGAGGGCAAATCCTCCGGGCGCGGATCGATGCCCACTACCACCGGGTTGCCGACTCGCCGTACGGCGGCGATCAGACGATCCGAAAAGTGCACCGGTCGAGATCTCCGTCGTACCCAAGAATGCCTTGACAGATCGATCGGAAATTCTACAATGGGCCTCTCCTTAGAGATAGTCTTTGCTCACGGGGCGTAGCGCAGTTTGGCTAGCGCGCTAGACTGGGGGTCTAGAGGTCGTGGGTTCAAATCCCGCCGCCCCGATGTAAGAAAAGTGTTTCTTAGAAGGGGTTTGCGACGAAAGTCGCGAGCCCCTTTTTCTTTGCGCCCTGAATAACTCGTAACAATTTCGTAACCACCTTGGGTTTGTGTCGTGGTAAAATTGGTCTCCACGACCAAGAGACACATGACCCAGGCAGGTCAAAATGGCAAGCTTTCACGAGACAGATGCCGGATACACGATCCACTGGCGTTACCGTGGAAGGCAGTTCAATCAATCGGCGGGCAAAGTCTCGGCTGATGATGCACGACTGATTGCAAGCCGCATTGATGTTACAATAAATGCTATCAATCAAGGATGGAAGTCCCTTCCTCCTCAAGCCGATTACGCGACGATCAAGCGCTTCATATTCAGCGGAGGAACGAACACCGAAAAAGAAACTATAGCGGCGCCTCGGAAGGTGCTCATTTTGGAAGAGCTGTTTGCAGCCTATAGGGCGAGCGGATCATCCAACGAGGCGAACACCCTCTACACCGAGCAGGTTCATCAGAATCACCTCGTGAGAATCTTGGGGGCTTCCAAGCCGGTTGAGGCACTATCATTCGCCGACATCCAAGGGTACGCCGACACACGGAGGAAGGGATATGCCAGATACCGTGCGGTGGGGCGCGAGACGGTCAAGAAAGAACTGAAAACTCTGGGGAAAATATGGAACTGGGCCCTTGGTATGGAGAAAATGAGCAGACCGGTGCCGTGGCATGGCAGGTTGAAAAAGCTGGACTTAGGGAAGGCTAAGAAGAGAGAGAAATTCAGGACTCTGGGCGAGATACGGGCACTCATCGCCGAAGGACATCTTTCCGACATTGAACAAGACGAGTTATGGGCTTGCCTGTACCTGCGCGGGGAAGAGGTGGCGGAATTGTTAGCCTACGTGAAAGAGCAGGCATCGGCCCCGTTCGTGTACCCCATGTTCACGCTCTGTGCGTTGACGGGCTGCCGACGTGGTGAAGCACAACGCTCGCTGAGGAGAGATATCAACTTCGACAGAGGTCTCATAACCTTAAGGGCAAAAAAACGGGATGAGACCCAAGAGGAGACTCTTCGAGACGTAGCTTTGCATCCCAGGCTTGCTGAGACCTTGACCCGATGGTTCCAGGAGGCGCCCAAGAGCAAGTACGTGATCTGTGATGAGGGAGGTAAACCGATAAGTATTCGTTCCGGAAGATTCGAAAGGGAATTTGCAAATACCCTCAAAGGCAGCGATTGGGAGAAGATGAAAGGTTGGCATTGCCTTCGCCATTCCTTCGCCTCAATCCTTGCCTCGAAGGGTATCGACCAACGTATCATTAACAAATTCATGGACCATCTTGACGACAAGACTGTAGCTCGCTACCAGCATCTCTATGAAGAGACCGGCGAGAGCGCAGTGTTAACTTTGTTAGACCCTCTGGAGGGGTAGCAATCCCTCATTTTGATAGCGAGATAGCTCGGTGTGGCCGATACGCCATTCAGGCTTGTTTCCTCTCCCGGTGCCAGGCTGGTGCGTAGCCCTGATGCGACCCTTTCGGCACCATTCCTGCACTTGGAACACGCTCCTCCCCACTTGAGCGGCGACCTCGGCGGTTGTGTAAAATTCCTTGATGGTACGCTGATCGAGCAAGCTCTTGATCAAGTTCGATTGTTCGTCCATCTGATTCTGCAATGACCTGATCTCACCAAACATCATCTCCAAAGCTGATTCCACGTCGTTCACCCCTTTCACTTGGTTGTTACATAGGCTAGTCCTCCGCACCGGGCACAAGACGCTTGGCCGGTTGGGCGTCCTTTGACCGCCCCCTTTTCACGATGTCGATTCTACCAGACCGAGCGCCTATCGTCAAGCGTTTTTCCACATACGTTCATGCGTCCCAGAATTATGCCCGTAAATTCGACGGGGGAGGGTCTGGGGGTTCGGAGGTCACGGAATAGATCCGTTTATCGCCCTTCGTCTGTCTGAGTCCGGTGGGGCCAGCGCTCGGACAAGACCCTTTGCGGTCGCCTTGGAGACCCAAGGTTGAGGCGGGAGAAAGGAAGATGTCGCGCTTAGCAATCGCCAGGCCAATGGACACGGGAATCTAGAAGTTTTTCCAATCGCTTCCTGCTTGAGTTCATTGTCTCGAGTGGACTCACAGACCCAGGAATGCGGGCAATTGTGTGTGCGACCGAGAAGACGGAATGCCTACTTGTCGCCCCAATGAACGGCGAGAATGATACAAGACGTTATATAGTAACAAAAAATCAGTTTCCCAGGATTTCCCAAAAACGATTGATTGTAGCGGGCTCGTTTGGTATTATGGTGTCAAACGTTCACTAAATTCTTTCAAGGGCCACGATTTCACTGAGGGATCAGGGATCTAAGCGGAGAAAATTATTATGGAATAGGGAGCGAAATCCAGAGGACTCACCGACTCTGCCCTCCGGCGTCTTGTCCGAAATTTGTCAGGCTGCGCGAAGTCCAAAGGGACAGTCCCGATCGACGGCCCCGGGCTTTCATACCTCTCGAATCCGACCGTATAACGTTAAAGGTTTAATGGACGGGGCATTTTTAATATACTTTAATGATAATATGAAAACTGGTTGACGGTAAGCCCGCCTTCTGGTACAATGCGGTCGCAACGCTGAGGCACTGACCGCCACTGTCCCTTCTCGCCGTGCATTCCCGCTAGATCGTCTTTGGCTGTCTCCCTTCCGGGGGATCGTTCGCTTACGCCTGGTTCTGACCCTGGTGCAAGTGAGTGAGGAAGCTCTGCGCCCATGATGTCCAACTTTGGAGGAGAATTGAATGATCGATCTAGGAAGCAGAACAAACGGGCACTATGGCTCGCCCCGGACGCAAACCCTTCAGCTGTATACGAGGCCCTACGATAAGCCGGACCAGGAAGACGCCCCGCAGACTGAGCCGTTCATTGACGATCCATCGAACGCGAGGGCAACCGTACGAGCCTTCCTGTTGGATTACGGTCATAAGCTTCGTGCCTATGGAAAGGACTGGCTCTCCCATGACGGCAGACGGTACCGAGTCATCGGTGAGGAGATGGGCCGTGCGAAGTTCTGGACGTGGCTTGAAGGACATACAGAGGGAGAGGTTAAGCGGAAGTTTCTCAAGGAAGCCTTGTACGCTCTCGCAGACGTCGTCAGGGAGGATATGACCGAGGAAATGCCGTCGTGGCTCGACGAAAGAGATTGGCCCGCGCCGGATTAGGTGATCGCTTTCCACAATGGGGCTTTTTTGTCTCTGAAGGTGGTTGTTCTCCCCGGAACGGTGGCCAAAAGGACCGAGCCGGTACTGAGACGGTGTAAGACGGTGTAATAGATTAATAGGTCGCAACACATCTCTTGAAATCCGGAGTAATTGAATGAAATGAATTGCAAATTGAAACGTTATCACGGCGGAATTGGCAGTACTCAGCTGGCAAACTTAATCAAAGCAAATCCAAGAACAGTGAGACGGTGGGCGAGCCGTGACTTAATCCCTCATGGCAAATCGCTGGGCGGCCATCACTACCGATTCTCCCCGACTCAGGTCGAAGAGATCAAGAAGTTGGTGGTTTGCGAGACCGAAGCTGAATAGAAATAAGGCCTTCGGCGTTACGCTGACCCACGAGCTAGCGCTGTTTCCATGCCCTTGGCAAGGCGACGCCTGGGGAGTTTTAAGCGGGGAAAGCAGTATAGTGTGAACGTAATGTGTTGGTTCACAATGCCAGACGCGAAATTCCGTTTCGCACATCGGGCGGTTTGCTTGCCCCATCTCGCGTGGAGACGAACATAGTGTTGTAACAGAACAAATTACCGAATCATCTTTATGGATCAAAAAATTAAACATGAAAAATTTGGCAAGTAAGGCAAGCAGAGCACCTAAAGCAGTTGCTTTCAACCCAATCCTACAGTCGGCTCTAAAATATGGGGAAATCGGTCTGAGGGTCATACCGCTCAAAGAGAGGAGCAAAAAGCCGTGCTTCACCGGTTGGCAGAGAACGGCAACGACGGACCCAAAAACCATCTTTCGTTGGTTCAAGCACAAACCTCAAAGCAATATTGGTATCGCCACGGGACATGGGATCGTCGCAATTGACATCGACCCCGATCACGGCGGCGGCGAATCATTCAACGAGCTGGTCAGGGGGCGGGCACTACCATATACGGCGGTAGCCTATACGGGGTCTGAGGGCTTCCACTACCTCTTTCTGGTGCCCCCAGACTTGCGGATCGGCTGTCCCACGAACATCCTGCCCGGAATCGACGTTCGAGGCCACAACGGTCAGATTGTGGTTGCGCCGAGCATCCATCCCGATACCGGGAGACGATACGAGTGGATATACAGTCCCGGACAAGGAATCGCGGATGCTCCAGACTGGCTCCTTGAATTTCTGCTGAAGCCGAAAACGCGGAAAGGCCGGAGTCGGAAGGCCGATGAAGCGGAGGGAAAGCCATACACGTTCAGGGAGGCCCTGATATTCGACCGAGTGGAGGACGAAGCCATTCTATTGGACGCGATGATCGAGAGGTATCCAGCTACGGCCCAAGGCCAGCGTAATGCGAAGCTAGGTCAAATCCTCACAAGCCTGTTGTGCAGGAGGATCAAACCCGAGATAGCCGAGAGCGTGGCGTTTAGCTGGTGGCAGCATTTTTTCCGGCTGGGCAAGGTGGGCACCGATTTATCCAGTGCGCGGCGGGATATTCAAGGCAAAATCAACTCCACCATGAGTAATCCCAAATTCAAGCAGAGCTTGGGGAGGAGTATAGACCATAAGGTGGAAATTCAGAAAATTTATCTGACGAAAGAGCAGCAGAACAAAGTCATGTCTCTCTTTGTGTACATTAAGATACCCACACCTTTATATAGGAGTAACACAAAAGAGGTGTGGACCAAAGAACGCGCATTCGTCGAAGCCCTCGTCATCCACTTCACGCACGAGGTCGATTGCAAACCGTCCGCTCTCTTCAAGGCTACGCGGTCTCAGATCACAGCAATCCTCGAAGCTCGCTATGGCCTGAAACTTGAGAACATCCAGTTCGAGCGACTCAAGCGGAAATTCATCACACGGCCGGGCAAGCCAGCAAGTCTGATCGAATTGGCCATACAGACGGTTGAAGGCCGCACGGGCAAACCGTCCGAATTTGAACTGACGGGCCTCCGGCAACTCCTACAGGCCTCGCCAGGGGGCCTGGCTTAAATTGTGGCTATTGTTCAGCACCTTGGTAGATAGATTCAACATCGTTGACAAATAATTAATAACTATAATGAATAGAATTAGAGGAAACAATTATGAACTGCAAAGTGCCCGATTGTAAAAGAGAAGCCTACTGTGAAGTCCTGCTCTACGACGTCTACCCTTACGGCTCCGTCTTCTTGGAGCGAGATTACTCCTGCTCCTACCTCTGCACAGACCACATGATCGAGAACGAAGAACGTGCCGAGGGAATCCGAGAGCCGAGGGGCCGGGTCTTCTACCCGTTCACCAACAGGGGCGATGCCCAGGGCTTTTCGATCTACAGGCCGCTCAGCGGGGGGGGCCAAGGCCATGAGTGACCACGAGAGCGAAACCAGGGCAGCGATCGCCGAAGCCGCCGAAGCAGCTATATGCGAAACCTTGGGGTCTTCCCGCTACGCCTGTCTTCTCCTGAGCACCGTGGGGGGAAGCCTGGCACAAGAAGTCTTCGGACGCCCCTATCATCTCATCGTCGGGAGCCTCCAAATATTATCTGGTGGTGTTGATCCCGAAACTGGTGAACCCGCGGGGATCGAGATGAGCACGTCTGACGGGCAATGTTTCCATGCTGTCTTCGGTTGCCAGCATTCCAACGGCAAATGGGAATTGGCCGACATAAGTGCTAAACACTATAAGGCTTACGCTGAAGCGGTCCCGGGAATCGAATGGAGCTTTGGAGAGCCGCCCCCCTACGTTTGGGGATTCTGGCCGAACGCCTTCCCCGACTACGTCCGATTCGTCCCCGATCGGGATGCAACCCGAAGGCAGCTTGAGAAGTTGAAGGGCAGCGAAGAGGTCAAGGACTTGGTCAACAAAACAATTCAAGTATATTCAAATATAAAACTTAAAAGAAAGAGAGTTATCATCCATGGAAATCATCCCAGTCGAAGACAGAGGCCCGATCTCTAAGGCCGTCGTAGCAGCCGTAGAAGAAGTCACCGGTAAAACCACCCATGCTTGTCATCATCAGGCGTGCGTCGGCAGTATCGTGATCAACACGATTTTGGGCGGCGACTATTCCATGCCCGCCTCGGCCAAAGTTTGGTTTTCCCGGTCCATGTGGGACGGCAGTGGCCCAACGCCCTGGGGACTCTGGAATTTCAAAGGCGAGAGCCTTTCGGGAACCTTCCTGCATGATTTCAGCGTCGAGCACACGTATATCGTCTGCTGGCAAAGCGAACCCGTGGACATCGTGGACTTCAGCCTCTACCAGTACGAGACGTATTTCTTCGATCGCTGGAACCTGGCTTGGACCTGGAAGAGGCCGTATTGTTGGTGCCCGATGGAGCGGATTCCGAGGGCATATCAGCCCTTCTATGTGTCGGACGAGCCGACCACGGCGAAGATCATGGGAAGCCTCAGTGCAGAGCAAAACCTGATCACCACAATGGCTCTGCGGGCTTTAAGGCTACTTGGACGGACCGAGGAGCCTTTCCGGCCTGTTTGGTGGGACGAGCCAACACTGGATGCATTGATAGATGGTGCTCATGCAAACCCCGTTGAACCGGAGACGGCAGATATCAAATATAGAATTCTCTGATGGGAATGTCGGCCTGGAAGTTCGTGCGCCGACGATTGCGTTGTAGAGCCTAACTACAGCGCGACCGAATTCGCAATTTTGAATCTTAGAGAAGTCGGAATCCTACTCAATGGAAATGAATCGGAAATATCGAGCGTGCGGATATCGTTCCTTCAAAAGCTTCTTCGCTTCTAAGTCGTTCCGAGCCGGTATGTAATCGGTAAAATGGCGAGACGCAGAATTCTTAGGATTATCATCATGGTAAGGAACGGTGATACGAAATTCGTAACGCTTCACCCGCATGGCTTCCTGTGCCGCCATCTGCTGCATCTCTGCTTGGAATTCCATGCGACGTTCAGATTCCATGCGGATTCTCTCTTGCTCTTCCTGTCGGGAAACATCCTGCCGCTTAACTTCATTGCGTGCTGCTTCAAGTGTTCTTGCCTTATCGTCTAGCCTCCTTTGGAGTTCAGCTGACGCATTCTTTTTTATCAATCTGGCATATGCAATTCGTAGGGTAGAAGTTTCAATTTCATCTGTTTTGGGAGACTTACCTGTCTTTGCGAGCAGTTCCAGCTCGTTGTCGAAAAACCCTTGGACCTCCTTTTGAGCTTCATCATCTGATGATGCAAGCTGGACATCTTTGAGGAGTCTATTCGCCTTAGCCTTTTCTTCAACGGAGACGAGCGGGGCTGAGAGGTATTGCCTAAGATATTGGGCTGCCCCGGCTAGGTTGAACTTGCTGATCTCTCGGTTGGCTGCTGTCAAAAACGCGTTCGCAACGGCAGATTGTTCTATTCGCCGATGACTCTCTCTCTGTAGCTGGTCAAGAAGTATACTGGCCTGTTCAATTTGCGTGGCATTGGGTGTTGCAATTGCAATTTGCAAAAGCGGGATTGCACGATCAAGCTGTTTCTCACGAACGGCCAGTTGGGCTTCTTTCAGTTTCGCAATAACAAGCTGATTGGCCGCATGCCTAGCGGCTGCCAACTCGTCTTCTTTCTCCTTAAGGGCTTTCGCTTTTATCTCGCGAGCAGATTCAATACTGGTCGCATACGGGATTACCAAGGCGTCGTCTGCTATCCGGATGACTCTATCCCATTGCCGCTGGCTAGTTAACCTCGTAGCATCTCGGACTTTTGCCGCAACGGCCTCGTTTGCTCCGAACGTCTTTATCCAGCCATTTAGAACATAGGCTCCTGGTATTATAATGACGCAGAAAAAGCCGACACTGACCCATAGGACTGTATGCCTGCCTGGTGAAGAAAGAAGCTCGGTCTTCACATCCGGAACCACCTGAGGCCAGACATTAACAGGGGAAGGTGCGGATAAGTTATTATTTAAGCAAGAAGATATGGCGTTCGCCTCGACCCATTCGTCCATGCCATCTTTCTTCACCCTATCTGTACCGCTGATAACACCGGTCTCGATGAGTTGCCTCAGCACCTGAAATGACATAGGGCCTAATACTCGATCCTCGCGTTCATAGAACCAGCCAGTATCTGGGGGCCTTTGCTGAGTGTCGCTCTCCAGCCTCTGTTGCTTAGGGGTTGCACATTCAGCTTCAGAATTGGAACGCCTCACAGGGCCAAACCGCGATGCGTGTTGATTGATCGCTGGACTTAGCTCACCGAATTTTTGAGCGTGCTTCCTCTCGTCGCCATTAGTCACGGAATCCCCAGAAGATGGCTTGCCAACCGAAACCACAATCGGGCTTCCGCAGGAAGGACAATTCACCCTCTTCCCTGCTGTTTCGTCCTTCGCGCGTAACCTCTTACCACAAGAGCAAGTTAGGAAGATAGACATCGTCGTCTCTGTGGGGATACTGAGGCGTGGGGGTAGGATGTGCCAACCATTATAAATGCAAGCATGACATTGTACAACGAAATTATGGGGCTTGAGGAGAAAATCTGTCGGCGTTTGACTCTTAGTGTAGGACAGGAAATGGCTTGCGTAAAAGACGGTTTGACGTGTCATGAACAGATCGGGGTAGGTTAGATGGGACATATTCTGCGGGAACATGCCTCTCGTGGATCAGCCTGGTTCACTTCTTGGCCTCCCTCCAGCGAATTCCCGATCTGACAGAAAAATGCCCCCCTCTGTAACGCAGAGGATATGGCCGCGAGCCCCGACGACTAAATTTGGAATCCTCCCGAGGTAGATGGGGCCTCCTTGCCCGCGATTTCGCCAGCCCGCGTCTCAGATGCCATGCAAGAGCCGCCCGAACATCCGATCGATCCGAAGTCCACTCTCGTGTCGGGGGCCTTGCCTGAGGAGCTTCACGGCCTCGGTAAAGGCATTATTGAGTGACCACAGCGTCCGCTCGGGGAATTTGTCCTTCTGCTCTTCGTCGTCGAAGTACAGCCTTGTGACTCCCGGGAAGAGGCGGATCGGCAAGACACCCGAAGCAAAGGCATCGTGGATAATCTCCTTCGCCTTACCGTCCCGCAGGGCGAACTCCCGCATACGATCCAAATCGAGTCGGAAGGCCTCCACTCGTTCGAGGAACTGATCGATCGCCGGAGGGACAACTTCGGCGAGGTTCAACCGAGCCGTGTGCTTCTTCTTGAGGAAAACGGCCCCAGCAGAGCCGCTGAAGGCCCAGTTGTCGCAGACGAAGTCGCGAGCCGCCGCAACTACCTGAATGGCCAAGGACTTATCGTTCGCCGCCCGGCGCCCCAGGCCCATCCCGATATCGGGGGTTATCCAGGTCGAGAATCCGCAAGTCCATGGTGCCCAACAACTTGACGTCATCGCGGCCCATCGTACATTAGGCCTCGCGTTCGACGGTCACCTTGTGGGTTTCGAGACCTCTGATCAGTTCGGACACGAGTTCCGCATGAGCGAGGGGTTACCAGGTGGGCGTTGCGACCGGTGTCGGGTGCGTGGCGAGTTGCTCTCGAGAACGACGGAAACCGCCAGCGTGGACGATCAGATTCGAGTTGTGAGCCATCGGAGGAGACATTATGGCGATGAGAAGGAGCCATCCCCTGAGCGGCGTACGAACCCGCGCAGACAGGTAAGGATGGAAAGCCCTAGCATCGGGACTTCAGGAAGAAATCGGAGTGCGGCTGCAAAATTGAAGCCGTGGTTAGTAGACGACCACCCTCGTTTTGAGGTGTGTCCTGGCCGAGAAACGACCAATTGAGCGGATTACAGCCCAACTTTTCGACGCTGGTGGACAACTAGCCGCTCTTTATGTTTCATTGAGTCCTATTCTTAAGCAGCTAACAGTATCAAATCACATTCCATGGAATAAATATCAAAAAGTTCACGAATATCGGGTGTGGAACCACGCGATGCCAGTACCGAGATGATTTGCTCATGCAACCTGCTGTAGTTTTCCTGAGTGGGAAGCTGAATCGATTTTGAAAAGCTCTTTGCCACGTCCATTTGACCGGAGGAAGCCCGAAGATGTAGTCTGATAGTATCTTGTGCAGCTCGCAATGGAGGAATGACCAGAGAGTGCTCGATCAGACTTTCTGCTTCCTCAATTCTATGTCTCCTCAAGTACGACAGCGAGAGAGCGGTCCGGAAAAATTGCCTACCTTGCTCCCAAGGTGAGTTTTGTAATCCCCTCTCAAAAATTTCAATCGCCTTAGGAACTTTGCCTTGCTTGAGCGAAATCATGCCGTGGATGTGGAAGGATATCCATTCGGACAGAGTCGACGGCTCGTTGGTCGGAAGTAGATTCAAAGCATCTCGGAAATCACCCATCGCGGCCAACAAGGCGGCCTTTCCATTCCTTGCAGCAAGAAATTTCGGAAATCGTGATATTATTGAGTCGTAAGCTATGATAGCAGCACCGAATTCACCACGCAATTTATAAAGAGACGCCAGTCCCATCAGACCGGACGTATCGAATGGAAAATCAGCAGAAATCTCTTGATACAGTTGCGTGGCCTCTGCGAATTTGCCAAGATCCTTGAGGGTGTGCGCCAACCCGACGCGGGCTATTGGGCTGTAAGGAACTCGTCGGACCAACGCTACATAGATTTTTCGAGCCTCATCAGTCTCTCCCAATTCTCGAAGGGTACCGGCTTTTATGTTGAGAGCATACATATCGTTTTGATCGTGCTCGTTTAGATTATCTAGAATTTTCAGAGCATCCTTGTTTCGGCCCATGTCACGCAAGACCTGGGCCTTTCCACATCGAGTTGTTCTGTCAACTGGATGATTGTCGAGGATTTCGTCGTAAACGGATAGAGCTTGGTCTAATCTTCCGAAGAAGGCAAGGGCTGCTGCACGACCATTTTGCGGAACTATGTCATTAGGGAATAGTTCGCCACAAAGTTCATAAGCTTCCAGGCATCCTTCGATATCTCCCGACTCTTTCAGTATCTCTGCCTTGCCTGTGAGGGCAATTTTTCTATCACCAAGTCGACCGGCCATTTCATAATGCTCCAAAGCTTTTTCCATATCTCCCAGCAGCTTATAGGCATCCCCAGTCTGTGCGTGAGACCAGGCGTCCAATGGGTTTTCCGCTACAGCCCACAGAGAAAACTCAAGTTGGAGCCCAAAATTAAATCTGTCTTTGGCATGTTGGGCAAGATCGCATAGCGACATTGCTATGTGCTCGGCATCGCTGTGCCTACGTTGGCTTTCGACTAGCTGTCGGGTATAATCCATCGCCCTGGCGAGATCGCACTTGTCGATTAGAGCTTTGATCGCATCCTTCTGCTTAATGACGTTCTCGAACTTCTGCCTACTCCGAATACTAGATTTTTCGTCGTTCTGTTCGTCCCGATGGCTATAGATTTGATCTTCTACGGGCGGGCGTCCGAATGAGGCATTTGAAAATGTAAAGCCTCCCCTGAGTTGTTCGGACCACCGCTGGAGGATGATTCGAGAATTCCGCATCCCCCGAATCCTTTCGTTAACATGCAACTTCAAGAGTGTTGTATCGACATCCTCCCAGTTCGTGCTCAAATTCAAAAATGCACTTTCATTGATCATCACTTGTCTAATATAATTCTTGTATTCAAGTGATTCGAAAATCTGAGTTGGAAGGCTTTCCCACGCTTGACAACAGTCTCCTATGGCTTTCTGATGGTCAAGTAATAATTCTAGAAATCCTGTTGTTACTGGCATAGATTTTGTAGCCAGAATCTTCAATGCTGTAGCGACATCAGATGTGTCCGGAAGTGGCGATGAGTAGAAAATGTTTCTCACGAACCGCAAAACCGACTCGGAGCTTAGCAACTCCTCAATGCAATCAGCTGCGTCTTCTCTGATGTCAACGCCTTCGCTGCCATCGAGTATCAAGATAGCTAGCCGAAGGGCTCGATCCTTTGCCCATGCAAGTTCTAGTTCTCTTTCAATTTGCTCTCTGTCTGCATTTACGTACTTCGCTACGTCGGTGCTGTCTTGAAGCAATATGGGGATAGAATTATGTTGGATTGGCCTTGGAGGCCAATTGCCGTCCAACTCGAGACAAGATGCCTCGCCCTCATTCAGGATTATCGCTAGAGCGGCCTGGCCAGAGATGTAGGCGTCCATTACGGTGCTTCCTCGTAGTCAGCGCCAAATTCCGTCAGCTTCCGCTTCATGCTCTTGATCAAAACGGCGTCTTGACGTCTCACCTTTTTGCCAATTCTGACAACTCTTTCAATTGCCCTTCTATGAATAGATCCATAGATATGTACCTCCATAAAGTCGCCGGCTCGCTCTCCGCTTCCGAGCAATATTACCGGGAACAAGGCGTCGACAGTGGAGATGGTCAGTGAGCCGCCGAGCTTAGCGACCGCCAACTTCGCTCTGAGTGGCCAACTGGATCTGTAACCAGCCGGGTCGATACCGCCGCTCTCCATTTGTTTTTTTATGAAATTGAAGGAGTTCGTCTCAAAAACTGCTGCCCTGTTGGCAATTAAACGGCTATTTAGTGTCAGACAAAAATCTCCGTATCCACTTACGCCGCGATTGTTAAGTGTCAGTGCTGCAAAAGTAATCTCTCTGTAATAGTAGGGATAGAGTGCTGAATCGTAAGACTCTCTCGATGCGTCCCACTCATTGTCCTCTGGGATTCGAGCTTGCGAGTATACCGCCTTATAATAATTTATGTACATTACGTTGTCGTTCTCTACTATTGCTCCGACAGCAGCTATTGACTTGCAAATCGCGGCTTTGGATTCAGCCATTGCGGCTTCGAACCTGTTCAGCACCACGATGCATCCGTTGCCTCGTGCCACCCTTCTTGCGGTCCTGTATCGAGCCTCCAGAGCAGCGACCTCATGCGGTTGTTCACAGGCTCGAACATTCGGATACCCCGCGTCGGTTCCACATACGGGACATTTCGTCTCATAATCGGGAACACGGAATCCGCAGTCCGCATTTGTGCACGTAGTTGCTGTACTTGTTGTGCTACTCATCTTTTGACCGCTTTATTTGACAGTTGTCGAAATCCACATAGACCAAATCCAAAAGTTATTTCGGGGGTGCTTTCTTCCGCAGTCTGTCGGAGACTCCTCTTTCGGGGCTTCCTCTGGCCAATCGAATCCCGCCCGTCTTCAAGTTGGACGCCTCGCGTCAGCACGTTGATTTCGCTGTTCCTGCGGCGTGTTTCTGGACACCTGTCGACGTTTGGGTGCTCCTCATGTCTGACAGCTACCAAGAATGGTACCCGGCGCCTGTGTGGAATCAATGAAATTAACCCTATCCTGAGGAGGTGGCGGAAAGTGCGTCAATGCATTCATGTTGGGCACCGGCGGTCCTATTCTTGTTCTGTTCCCAACCTGCCGTGGTACCTGGAACTATGCCTTTTCCGTCGTGCTTGAGCAACGGAGCGATCGATTCCGAACGATCCTGACAGCTGGGCGTTTGAAGTTGATGGAGAGGGCGGGGCAGGGGGGCCATTCATACTTCGAGTGATTGGTAGGGAATCGGCGGCAGGTAGGGAGGAGAGACGGCGGAGGTGAGTTCGTAACAAATTCGTAACCGTGTTGGGCCAATCAAGTCTCAGTTAAAGCCGACGTAAATTCTAGCGACTATCTCGTAAACTGCTCTTGAAGATGGGTTTACGACCCTTTTCTCATGTATGCCCAAGGTAAACAAAACCAAAAATATAGACTGGGGGTCTAGAGGTCGTGGGTTCAAATCCCGCCGCCCCGACTTGACGGAAGTCCTTCTGAAACACCGAGATGCGGCGATCAAAAGGTCGCCGCATTTTTGTTCGATCAAAAGGTCGCCGCATTTTTGTTTTTCCCTGGTTCCGGGCACGGTCCTCGTGGCCTAGCCACGTTGCACGGCTGGGAACGTTAACCATTCGGATATCGGCCAGACGTGATCCGCCAGCCCGGCCGCCATCGCCGGGCTCCGCTCCGCCCATCGCCCTTGATCGTCTTTGAGG
>JAABUS010005257.1_pt1 | contig 17292 bp, 17 predicted proteins | sample 5560161 | NCBI WGS metagenome assembly JAABUS01 (sample SAMN10711885, study PRJNA513376) | rock metagenome | isolation source: Antarctica rocks | place: Antarctica: Victoria Land, Trio Nunatak nord | collected 2016-01-04
CATAACAAGGACAAGTATACGTACTCGAATAGTTCTAATATATCAGGTATACAGTACAGGAGGTGGAGGTGGTCCTTGTATGTGTTCAGACGAAAACAAACAACGTCTGTGAATGGGCACATCGACAAAGGACAGCGTGTGTTGGTCTTGGCGCCGGTGTGGGTTCACGACTCAGCGCTGACATCAGCGATCTACGAATGGGCTTTTGCTCTCCTAAGTGAGACTTGGGCGCTTGACAAGTGTGTGAACAGCAACATGACCTCATCTGCTCTCTCGAATCGTCCCTAGCTATCTATTCTCGAGAACCCTTATGCTTCAGTCTCATCGACCCCACCCCTATCACTCTGCTGGATGTCATTAGCACCAGTCTCGTTCTCCTAGGATTCGTTACTAAATTCGTGTCTTCGTCCTTGAGTACAGCTATGGATAACATCAGCAGCAACCTCGTTCTCCCAAGACCCACCGCGAAAACCTCGCCCGTCTCCACGGGCACAGCTACGAATAACATCAGCGCCAATATTGTTCTCCAAAGATCTACCACGAAAAACCCGTCCTTCACCGTGGGCACACCTTTCGGTTGCACGTGCCTTCCCTGCTTGACCCACCGGAAGGGCCGCAATAACCAATTCAGGTTAGACCCTCATCGCCATTTGGCCTTTCCAAAAAAAAAAGCACCTGGGATGGACACTTGAGGCTACAACCCAGGAGTTATGACTGTGAAGATATGACTACGAGTCTTATCCGAAATCTTGAAAAAACTCCATGGCACAACAGATGTTCTACCCACCTTCAATATAGAGCACTTGTCCGCTGGCAGTCCGGGGTCGAAAGTCAGCGGCAGATGCCAAGTTCGCATCTGGCCCTGGGGGACAAAATCGATCTAGATTTCTTCCTCGACATCTTCGACCAATACTTTTTCTGGGGTGTTTTGAGTGAATGGACGAGCGTTACATGGGTAAACTTTGACCAAAACCAGAGGTACTTGGTTGGCAGCCAGAGAGACGACCCTGTGTTGCCGGATCCCTTTGGCCTTATAAAGATCGTAAAATGGAGATTTCTAAAACCTGGGGGCTCTTCGGCAACTATGAAAACACTCAATACACTACTCCACTAAATGGTACATAGCATACTCAACACCTTTACCTGTCGATGCCATTGTGCCTCAAAAACCTCTGGTGTCAGCGGACATGGTCCATTGTGGGAGAAATTGGCAGGAGCTTTGGAACTAGAACTAAAGCGCAAATATGGTGGGTATGGCGAGTGGAATCTGACCATCAAAGACTCATTGGATGTGGAGTTTGTGCAATGTAAAAGGCTTGGTAGGTCTGCTGGCCCCAATTGAAGGGGAAGGCACGGGAAGCGCAGGAAGCCAGAATAGTGCATCTATTTTAGCAGCATCAGGAGACGGGATAGCAAAAGCAGTTCATGAATCTGCGTTTAAAGATGTCAGTCACGGGAGAGGCAGAGAATCGAAGTTCATCATTCTTCTCTTCAACTTTTCTTCCACAGCTGTGTTTGTATGGCCGAAGAACCCCACGAGCTTACACTTTGAATACTTGCATTGACGAGCAGACGCTTTGACTGAATAAAAAAACTAATAGAAAGCCCATGAGATTTCGACCACGAGAGTACCTATGCAATACTCCCCAAAGAACCGTGAACGCAAGCTTGAAAGCAGGTCTACCGGACCACGCTGTCGCTTTCCAGGCGCGATAGATAGTACCCAGCTCTGGCACTTCTCGGGGTGTTGGAGTTCTCTCAATAGTCACCGGTCTAAAAGTAATAAACCAGAAAACATTTCGGGTACAGCATCCCATCTACATCGGCCCCTCCTGCTACCACAAGACTCGAGGTTGTTCATTATTCTGCTAATCAAGTTGCTGTTTCGGGATTAGCACTCAAAAGGTTTTCTTATATCCAAGCTTTTATCTATCTATCCTATGAACGAACAACACGCTCAACGACAATATTGCCTGTTCTCTCCTCTTCTCAAATTCGCCGTGTTTGGAACTATACTCGATCTTCACTCGGCCTCACTTGTTGAAGACGAAGGTTTGCGGGAGCTTTACGAGATATCTCCAGGCTTGGCACGGGTATAGTGGAAACGGTTCGGGGTTTTTTAAAAATTTAATTGCTGTCTGGTGGCCCGAAGGCCTCATTTTTACTACGAAGCCGGCCCGAGCTTGGTATTGCCTAGTATGAAAGCGACTGGTACGAAGGGGTTTTTATAGCTCCTGCTACACGACAGTGTGACGGGACCGACCTCCTAAATCAAAATATAAAGCAGGGCTAATCTCACCTGGTCGTCGCTTCCGAAGTCTGACTAAGATCTTATAATTCTCCTATGTACATCGTTTTAAGCATATTGATGATCCGCCCCTAAGAAACCCAGGGATGATTACTGAGCAAGATACAAGGCCCGACGTCCTCAAACAGCGCATAGCGGCAAGCTTCCTCCTCCATCCCAAGTTCCTTGAGCTTCCGGCGTTCGTGCTCATACGACAACCCCCCCCAACTTCGGCTCCCATGTCCCAACGACAGAATGGAGCGTAGCCATTCAAGGCCCGCCATTGCTGCGACGGCCGTTGCATCTCCGTTGTAAAGCTACGCCGAGCTTCAGCCATGAAGGCCCGTGTCCGGTAACTCCGCCAGGTCACCGGAGGCTCCCTCTGTTGGGCCGTATCGCAACCCTAAGTCAGGTGTCTCGGCAAGGTATCGAAAGATTCGCTTGAGTGCTTTGTCATGATCCGGGGAAGGGTTTGCCGTGTAACGACTGCATTTGCCGACTGCGAAGGCTATATCGGGTCTGGTTTGACAGGCAATCCACAGCAAAGTCCCTACCAGAGACTGATAACCCTGTTGCTCCTCTTTGGTAGCCTGATATTCAACCCATTCACCTTTCTGAAGGAAGGAATCCTTCTTCTGTTGACAACCTAGGTCCATCGGGGTTTTCGAAGGATTGCAATTAGCCATACCCAGCTGCTCGATGGCTCGCTTAATGTAGGTAGACTGAGTGATCCAGATAGTGTTTTTGACTCTATCGCGAACAATTTGCATACCCAGATACCAAGCAACTGGTCCTAGGTCTTTCACTCGGAATCGATCAGAAAGCTGCTCCTTCAGGATTTTGATACCGGCGAGATCCGGTCCGAGAATCAACAAATCGTCAACATAAATAGCGACGATAACACCGTTTGAATGTACGAAGATAGAGTGATCTATTTCTATACGTTCATAGCCGATAGAGGTAAGGTAAGCCTTCAGGGGTAAATTACCATTCCCGTGGAGCCTGCTTCAAACCATATAGGGCTTTATTCAATAGACAAGCGAGAATCGCCCCATCCATTTCAATTTCCTCGTAGTCAGGAGGTTGCTCTACCCAAACCCCTTCTTGTAGGTGGGCTTCCAAGAAGGCAGTGATGACATCCATCTGCTCTACTTCGTAGTCGTATTTGGCTGCCAAGGCGAGCAAGGCTTTGGCTATCATGGCTTTCACTACCGAAGCGAAGGTTTCGTCATAATCAACACCCTCCTCTTGCCGGAATCCTTTGCATACCCAGCGGGCTTTGTATTTAACGATTTCGCCGCTAGCTCCCTTTTTGATAGTGAAGACCCAGCGAGTAGGCAGTACTGTACGATCGCGTGGAGGTTTGCCTAGGGTAAAAGTCCCATTCTTCTTGTGAGCCTCCAGCTCAGATTCAATAGCTTGACGCCACAGTTCCCAATCCGGACTATCCTTTGCTTCTTGTGTTGTTCTCGGACAGTCATTTTCCGGACGAACTTTGCAAGCCCTAATGGCGAAACCCCATTTAGGTCTTTCGGTTTCGTGACCTTTGAACCCTCCTGAGTTTATGTTTCCTCCTCTTCCAGAATTCCAAGGATATGATAGATTAAAGTAATTCACAGACTTTCGAGGTCGTCGAGGAGGTTGTGATAGTGGTGCTACTTCATCTGTAGAAACCCTGGGTGGAGTAGTAGGAATTTGATCAGTAGTAGTGAAGTTGGGGAAATCCGATGTTTCGCCATTTCCGGGGATCGTCGAGTTAGGGTTTCTAGGATTAGGGTTTTGACCTGTATCCGAAATATCGTCACTTTCCTCATCCGAATCTAATTCGTTTGACATATCTGTGACAGTGCCCCCATCTTTGGCGGCAGGCGGAGGGACCCTTGGCTTTGCGTTCTCGTCTTACTTAACAGTGTCGTCGTCGGTGTTGGTATCAGAGGTCCCGGGGACATCGAAGTCTAGGAAAGAGTAATCCTCATTCTCCTCGTTCTCCCCCACTTCGGTGACGACGGCCTCGTCCCAGAGAACGTGGCTTGATACTATAACCTTATTGCCAGTCCACAGGCGGAATTGATTGATTTCACTATACCCTAGGAATCTGCAGCGAAGAGATTTATCATCTAATTTTCGACGATCACCCTCAACGTGGTGATATGCAACGGAACCGAAGACGTGTAAGTTGCTAAGATCAGGCTTCTTACCGTACCAAGCCTGGTAGGGTGTGATTCCCTTTAATGCAGTTGTAGGACTTCTGTTCTTCAGATAGGTTATCGTACTGATTGCCTCCCCCCATTGATTTGCGGGTAATTTGGAATCCGCTAAAATTGCCCTGGCTCGTTCGAATAGGGTGCGAAAACATCTTTCTGCAACACCATTTTGGTTTGGATTATAGGGTGTAGTGGGTTCCCATTCGACCCCAAAGTTACCTAGTAGGAATATGGTTTCCGCACCAGCGTACTCCCCCCCATTATCTGATCGTAGCCGTTGAACTGGAGTGCCCTGTGTCTTCATCATGACGAGGTAGTCCCCAAGAACCTTCTTGAACTCGGATTTCTTTTTCAGAAGATAGACAACAGTGAAGTCAGTGAAGTCATCAGTCATAGCTGCAACATATCTCGCTCCCCCGAGTGTCTGCTTGATACGCCCCCCACTGGCGAGGTCAGTGTGAACTAACTCACCTTTGGTGGCTGCCCTAGTATGAGGTATCCTGTAAGGGTTGCGATGTTGCTTCCCTAGTGCGCATGGCTCACAGACCTCCTCTGGGAATTCTCGCTTCTGGAGATTATTTGCCGCATCGACGTCAATGCCAGTACTCATGGTGGCGAGACGCTTCACATCCTGCATATCTAGATGCCCGAGGCGCCGGTGCCATTGCCTCCAGGAGGCCTTGTTGTTCTGAGCAATGTGTGACGACTTCGGGATTTTCGAAGAATTATCGGAAGTATCAACATAATAACCTCCCGATTTTGCCCTAGTACCAGATAACGTGACATCACCGCTGCTGTGCACGAATTCGAACCTAGCATTTTCAATGCGCACTGAGTAGCCTTTTGCTTCAACTGTACCCACCGATAGTAGATTATAACGCAGTTCTGGAACGTGGTAAACGTTGGTTAATCGAATTCGGCTAACGGTTCCCTCTACTAGTATGTTTAGTACTATTGAGCCTTTGCCAATAATTTTCAGTTTGTTGTCGTCAGCGGTAAGAACACTGGCTCCCTTTACCTTCTGATAAGACCCGGGTTCGAATTGACTAATGTCAAAACACACGTGATCATCGGCGCCCGTGTCAATCCACCAGGTATCGTCGAGTTCGGTGGTTCCCCCAGCCCTGAGAGTTCTAGATGACCTCATAGATCTCATTACGCGAACCCCAGGAGTTGATTTGCTTTTGAAAGAATCCTCGGCGCCGGGCTGCTTGCCTAGGTTCTCCTTCATAAACTTCTCCTTTCCGGAGTGTGACTTCCAGTCTTTGCGTCGGAGGTGAGGATGTAAATATCTGCAATCGGCTTTGACGTGCTTAAAGCCTTTGCAGTGATCACACTTTAGATCCTTGCTGTCATCCCTTTCACTGTTCCTAGTCTTGCTAGTGCTTTTGTGACGGAACTTCGCTGATAGACCTTTGACGGTCTCTTCAGAGTTGTGACGCTTGTCATGATCTGCCAGAGCAACAACCATGTCATCGATATCCAGCTCCTTATTGCTGTTCTTGGCGGCTTGGATTAACCCGAAGGTGTAGGGTTCTAGTCCCTCGTCAAGTCCCATAAGAAAGAAGCAACTGAGCATCCAGGGGGGTATTGTATTTCCCATATCTGCGCACTTGGTAGCTGACTTCTTGAGTTCTTCAGCGTATTCGGTGATATTCTTGTAGTCTGACTGACTGAATTTGCAGATTCGTTGAAGTGCTAGGTTTCTAGTGGAGAGGTCTGAAGTCCCGTATTGCTTCTTCAGATTTATCCACATTTCAGAGGCTGACTCCAGACTTCGAATATGAACTCTAGGACCTTTCTCGGAGGTGAGTACAATCAGGGCAGTAGCTCGGTTATTCCCGTCTTCCCATTTGATGTACTCTTTGTCAAACACTTTGACTTTCTCATTGTAAGATTCCCATTCTTTTTCAATTGTCCTGCTGGCAGTAGCACTGCTGCCGGCGGCATCGAGGGATTGCTTAGGCTCTTTCGGCTCATTGGGAGGCAACTCGCGTCCCGATGTTATCAGCCATAAGCCATCTGACTTTAGGAGACTTCCAGCCTCCAGCTGCCAGGTGTCATAGTTTTCTGCCCCCTTGAGCTTAGCAATCCTGTAATTCTTGCCTCCTTCCATTGCTGCAGTGTTAGACCTTCGTAACCTGACGATGAAATGGTGATTGGATAGGTAAGATCGCTGGTGGATAGACTCTTTTTTGGTAGGCGTTCACCCAAGAAGCTAATCCGGGGGTAGTTTGTTGGTTTCTTTGGCTCTAGACCTTTGTGGCGACAAGAAGGTCAGCCGGGCTGATAACCAGATAAAATATGCTAAGAATATGTGCTATATTCATGATAATGAGTGTAGATGTAACTAACTAGAAAGTCTTGAACAGAAAGGAAAGACAAGTCAGGTAGAGTTTTCTATAGGGCTAGCCTTATAAGTGGCACGTACGTCGGAGATTAATGACCCCATAAAGATAAGAATTATGAAGTTGAAAAAATGAAGAAACAGACTCGTTGCTGATACTTTGAAAGAGAGAGATGGTAAGACTGTATCGCGTGCTTGAATGATATTAGACCAGTTACTAGAGGACGTAGAAACGATGGGTAACAAGCGAACAGGTGTGTGCAACGTCTGGAAATTGGGGATGTCGCTATCGAATCAAAGCTTTGATCGCATCCAGAGAATAAAAAGAGAGAAAGGCAGTAGTTTTTGAGGAAAATACAATTTATCTCTCTCGCATCGACTCTTTGGTTCTACCTTTCAATTCTACGACAACAATATTCAGCGACCTGAACACCTGGGTGATTAGAAACCCAACACTCATGTTTTTCTTATTGAGATTTGAGATTTGGGGGAACTCTAGGACTTTTGAGGCACAAACAACCACCCTATCTTGAGTTTTGTGATGGTTTCATTATACAAAATGCCGGATAGGGGCGCTGGTTGAAAAGATCAAAGAGAAGCTACGTTGAAACCTGAATACCCATGCCGTTAATTGAACAGTATTGCTGGATTTAAGAGATATCAAAAAAAGGATCAAGCTTTAGTTCTCCTACCAATTTTCACCTAATATTATCCATATACCTTGAGTAAGTGGCGATTAACATGATGTCTCGTTCCCTGTGTTAGGCCTTCAATAAAAAAGGATATAAACATACAAAAATCACTTGGTCGAAGGATTGAACAGATTAGACCCGTGTTCTATGAGGCGAAAGCAGACTTAATATATTTTCCCCAAAAGAATTGATCGATAGAACCTCCCTAAACGGCAAGACCAAACGGCTCCGCTACACCTCTGCCTACCATTCTTCTCCCAACTACACCGCAACATATTGAAGACCTATTGTCAAAGCGACACAAGAAGCAGACCCTGTTGGAGGGTTGTAGATCCCCAATACAATTACGCGCGGCGTACACATTCATTGGCCTAGAAAAAAGAGCTGTGTACATCAACGCTCAACTTCCCCATAGAATAGCCTCTCCTAGAACCGTTGCTTGCGCCTCAACGCCAAAAAATTCACGTAATCCATTGACCAATTCATTGGTTACGCTTTCCGTCAGGCCGGAGGGATTCGCCCTAGGATTGAATTACTGTAAAAAATTACGAAGGGGTGGAAGATGAAAACTCCGCTGAACCACCTAGCGCTAGCCCTATAGGGCTCGGAGCGGAGATCACTAACCACAGGGGTACATAGCAGTACTGTTCCCTATTTCTAACATAGTGGACTATCTTTGTGACAACGTTTTGAAAACATATGGTTTCAACTGTCCTGAAGCTGTTTGTGTAGGTGGGAGTGCTACTAAGGGTTACTAGATATCTTATCGGTTCTAAAACAATACCGTATTTCTACGTAAGGATCTTTTGCTGCCGTCCGAAATAGGTTAGTTAGTAGATTTGTCTTCTGGTAGTGTGTTAACTTTGAGTCATTGGCTTTATTTCCTTTGCTGCTGCTCTATTATTGAGTATGCTTTGCATTTTGTTTGTATGGCAATCGAGACGATTGCTTTTGGTGAAGGTACCAACTGTTACGAAGTAACCTCGTCCAATAGAGACTTGATGCCCGTCTCGGGGTTAGTAGCAGTTAGAATAATCAATGAATTCTTCACCTACCAATTTGGAACTGCTACGCAGTGGGAAGCTGCTTGAGATAGACCACCTATATAATTCCTCTATTGAGCTCTCATTGCTCTCCGCTTGGATCTCTCGCATGGCTTGGTGGGTCCGAGCTGGCAACGGCCTCTAACCCTGTTATGGATAGAGGAAATAATGCTCTTGTGAGAAGAGGAAAATAAAGTCCTATATTTCGGAACAACGAGGTCGTGAAGTCTTAATGCACTTCACAACAACAAAGAACTCCTGTCTCTTCTGTCTCTTCTGTCTCTTCCGAGAAGCACTATTCCTGGCTTACACCAGCAGCTAACGCTTGAGACGTACGAACATTCGGATGAGGGAGTCAGAGTTTGGATCCCATTCCAATTTCAGAGCTGTATAGGCCAGAGCGCAATGGCAGTAAGCAATACATGGAGCGAAAAACACCATGGCATATGGGCGATAGTCGGAGAACGTGGTGAGCATTGCGATAAATGCCGTGATCCAGACAATTGCTGCCATGATGGTGCCACACAGGGAAAGGAAGATTACGGTGAACCAAGGTCGGTACAATGCCAGTACTAGCATGCCTTCGGCAACAACGGTAAACACGACTGGAATTAGTGTGACGATACTGATTGCCCTGCAGAAATGGTTAGTTCTGTACGCCAAGTCTGATTCGCTTGGGACGGAAAGGCCTACCTTTTGAATTCAGGGGTAACGTATCTTGTATGTCGGATGGTGAAACTATACGACTGGACGCAGACCATCGATAGTCCGATCGCAGTAGTGAACGGCAACCAGAAGACCATCCCGCCATCTTTCGAGTTTTTCAGTTTCTCTTGCCATCGGAACCGAGTGCTAGAACACATTGTCTCTAGGGTAGCATGGCCGTGCCAGTATCTCTGAAACATGAGGTTAGCCCGAGTGGCATGTCGATTCTCATTATCCCGCATGAGTGAGTGACTTACTCTTGGCCGCCTGATTTCATTGGCATCACGATCGAGCAAAGCGGTCATAGTAGGCTCTGTAGTGTCCTCTTCATTTGCAGCGTGGCTCAAGTCCTGCTGCGAGTGAAAAGCCATTGCAAGTGGCCCGTCGTCATCATCGAGATCATTGTATTGTGGATGAGGCTCAGATGGGCCAAGCTCGATGTATGGGCGACACCGAGAGCAAATAGCATACAGGCCAGTTACTCCATGCACGAACGCTAATGCGGCTGGGAGGAACCAAAGGACCAACGAGAGCCAGAACAGCGGCGCACTACCATGTCTGATGAAGTCGGCGACAGTCAGCAAGGTGCATAGCAAGAGCTGAATCGCTTGCGAGACGGCGAATACCAGTAGCCTTTGGAGCTCGTCGTGATGAAAGCCGAATAGCCGGAGGCGGAGAAGCGATCGAATGGGGCAATTGATGGCTGCCAAACATATTGGTACTATCGCTATGACTTTCTCCCAATCTGGAATTGGTTCATTGTAGTAACCGTTCGTTTTCGGAACATATTTATCTGCGGTTAGAGCAATGGCATAAGCCACAGCGAGAAATAATTGAAGTCGAGCCACAACCAAACCCCGGTCGCACCATATATCATAGTAACTTGTGCTGCCAGTCGCGTCGAACAACTGTACAACAGCAATGTTCACCATCGTGTCAGCGGCATAGTGAATTCGAAGAGTGGTGCAAGAGAGGAGGTTCAGCCAGGCATACACTCGCGAGGGCATGGACACTTGGCATGCCCAAGCACTAAACACTACGTCATAGGTACTTTTGCAAATCAATTTCAGCAAGCAGAAACAGCGGCAATAATTTATATGATCTGCTTGCAGGATTAATTGCGGACTGCACAACCTCGTGGCTGATGACAGATGATGGAATTTTGTCTCTCTTGCCAAAAGCTTAGCTTGCATGCCTTCTCGCGAGCGCCAGATGGAGCCTGCTCGTACAAGCTATCGGCTATTGAACAGGCAGCGCGTGAAGGCTGCGCCTTCTGCAACTTCTTGAGTCAACAAATCCAATCCAGCGTCATCGCGTTTCCAGTGCATCCAAGCAAATGCTGGGTGCGGATGGTGATACCTACGAGGCGTGAGCTTAATGTTGGCAAAGAGCCTGGACTACGTCTTTACGAAGCTGAAGTCTACCTTGCGGACTGTGCTCTGCAGACAAAGACTGAACAGAGAAGTCAAGGTATCTTTCTGGGCCTGGCTGCTAGTCCGAGTACGTAAACACTATTGCTCTGTACATGTCTTGGGCCCATCTTAAAGTCTTCTAGACAGTCCGGCTGCTCGAAATCAAGACGTCGTAGGACGCTATCATGGTGATAACCCAAGTTCGGACGATCATGTATCTGCGATCTTGGAATGGCTAAGTTCGTGTCTTTCTCACCCTCAATGCAGAATGACAGCTTCAGGTACCACACAATTCGACGCACGGGATGTGCTTTTACCGACACGATGCATTGACATCGTGCAGAAACATGTCTGTCTGCGAGATACTTCTGGCATACGTGGGTCGTATGTTGCACTTAGCCATCGATGGGGCAAGGCTACGGAAGAGAGCAAAACAACGACTTCCAACTTTGACAGAAGGACAAATGGACGAGACCTCGACAGCCTGCCGAAAATGCTCGAAGACGCTATATGCATTACAAAGAGTCTCGGTATACGCTACCTCTGGATAGATTCGCTTTGTATCATTCAGTCCGGCGACGACGGTGCAGATTGGTTGAAGGAAGCCGCACAGATGGCTCGCTACTATCAACAATCTATCCTTACGATCTCCGCACCGAGCAGTACACCGTTGAGAAGCATGCTGGCTCCTCGTTTGGAACGCCCTTTCCAGTCTCTGCTGCGGTTGCCATATCGAAATTCTAAGAACATCCAAGAAGGATACTTCTATCTCTACCGGCCGACTCACCGTTCCTCGCAACTATACCTAAAAGACGTGCGTGAGAGTGAATTGCGATCTAGGGGCTGGATCTTCCAAGAATGGTTTCTCAGTCGCAGAATCATTTACTACACGCCTCGAGAATTGTTCTTTGAATGCCAAGCTGAAACTCCTAGAAGTGAGCGGCAGCAGAGGGTGACCGGAACGCATGAGCCTGATCTTGCGTTAAGGACGCAATTCAGATCTTCTGGATTCGATCATTGGTATAGACTTGTCGAATCATATTCCAAAACCAACCTCACAAGACCGGAAAAGGATCACATCATCGCACTGTCCGGTATCGCCCAGGAGTTCCGAGAAGTCATCAAGGCCAATAACAAAGCGCCGAAAATGGTATCCCTTAAGTATGTCTCCGGCTTTTGGCTAGAGGATCTGCACCACGGCCTGCTCTGGCAGACCACGGACCAGGAGCAGAAGGTGTGCAACTGCGGCGCACCATCGTGGTCGTGGGCAGCGCAACTGGGAGAGGTCAAGTGGCTGCAGCGAGCCGCCAAGTCCATGAAGGAGCTCGAATTCGTTGCTCTCGTCGATCTTTCTGGTGTCCATCCTGTCTCAAAGCTGAACCATTTGCCGAAGCTGAAAACTCAAGGGTCTTCGGACACTGTGACTGACCTCGACGAGCGAGCGTCAGAACAGGGACTGAGTGATTTGATGACCCCAGGTAACTCACTCATAGTGAAGGGACGTACGCAACTCGTCCTCATTGACAACAATAGCAATCGCGTCGAGAACGAGCCAAGGTTCAGAAAAGATTTGGACTACGGCACAGTGGAAACTCTTGCTCGCGAGACGGGTGTTGAGCTTCCAGAGGACTACAAACTCTGGAAGGATAATATGGATTGCCAAAGAGCTGGCGATTGGCGCTTCGTCTGCTCACCGTCTACACCAGAGATCATAGGCGGCTGGGCACTGTTCGAGAACTCACACCTAACCAACCATTTCAGCAGTTACGATGGTTTCAGCGCGCTTGTTCTTCATGTCTCGACACGGAAGAAGGTCGCCCCTGGTGGAAGGTCTCGGAGTACAAAGTTGAACATGTATCACGACGTATATGATGTTCTCTTCCTTGAAGCGCAAGGTGGTGAAACTTTTCGGCGACTCGGTGTTGGCAGGATCATGGATAGGCAGATCATGAAGGGCTTCAATACCGCCGAAGATCAAGAACTAACGCTTGTCTGACTGTTGACAGAGAGAAAGCCTGAAGAATTCGAAGCTCATTCCGAACACACAGCAGCGCATCTCAGTACTGGGTGACTCAGTATCAACAGAAAGCAAAATTCTAGATTAAGCTGACTTGGTCGAGATGACGGGGTCCAAGGGATGTTCGGGCCCATAAATCTATTTGGCTGTCCCAGATGCTTCCCCAATTTTTGAGCCTGGCTCACTTTCCATCTTCCATAGTCATCATGCCTCTTCGCAAAACCGAAGGGTCAAGGAAAGTTCAAATCTCCAGAGCTCACATACTGGTCCGTAAATCGTGGTGGTTTGGACGGCTGGCGTTTAACTTGTCTGACGGAAATAACGCAGAAACAGTGTTCAATGTGCGGCTCAATGTGCGAGGTGCTGCTGCATGGTCAGCCCGCCTGCGTTTCTGGCTTCGAAGCAATATAGAAGGGAAGAGAGAGGCTGAAAGGAGTATCTGGGAGATGTTGGCGAAGGTGCAGATCCAGCGGGTTACAGGTTGCTAATTTTAGGCAAGAGTTGACTAAAGAGAGCAGGGAGTCGCCACGTGACAGGTAGAGGTGGTTTCAGTTTCAAAGGATCGTAAGCAGCTCATCTGCATGACTACTTCTAGGAAGATCTAGAACTTGGATTGACTGATCAACATCGAAGCTGTGCACAGCAACCACACGATAAGAAGGATTAGCCTTAGATCTGCATGCTCTAGTCTGACCAACTCTAGCTGGTAAGGAAGATCAGCAATGTCATATGTGTAATTATCGAAATCGCAAAGAGAGTTCTCTCGTAAACTGGCTTTATAAAAGAGGGAAAGATAATCTATGACAAAGCCAGAGACCGAGATGTAGGATCTCAGGACCTACTCGATAGAGTCAACGCAGGACCAATGGCACATCAGAGAATAACCCATCAACATCTACCGGGATTCAAATCCAAGAGCATCACTGTACGGCACTCGATCCCATGCCGGCTACTAGTCGCTCTGAAGCCAGTTTCACGGAAAGATCATGCTCAGGTGGTCTGAAACTTCGAGCTTGGGGGTGACGGTGTTACACTGCTGTAAAATAGAAGAATCAGATTCGAGCTCTTACATATACCTTGTCGCTTTGGGTGCAGAAGTTCAAAAACTCTCGTCGAATCGGATCTCGTCCAACAATGATCTTTGAAAAAAAATCGAGAGTTTATCTGTAGATTGATGAGCAGTTACGAAAGAGTGGAAAGAATGCTTTTTATATCTTATATGTCAGATCAATACATTTTGGCATCTTTTGACGCAGAGAAGAAACTGAAGAAATATGATATTCTGACTTCACTTATCGTTCAACAGACATATGTTGGTTTTCAATATATGCCCGATAAAAACCTATTCTAGTACTCATAAAAAAAACCGCTCTGGACGATGGATTATTAGCTCGACATAGGCTCAACACTTGCCAACGCAGTGGACGATCTGTGGATCTTAGTATCTGACGATTGATCCTACGAGGCCTCATTGGTGTTACGGGTGTGTCGGGATTGGATAGGGTTTCCTAACGGGAAAGCCCTAAGGGTTTGCCTACGGCTGAACGGTCCGAAAAAAGCACTCTGGAGTAGTATTGGAATTCAAATATGCATGGCCCAAATGCAGGTCGAGTTTAGGATTAGATAAATTGTCAATTCCATTGCTTCCAGTGTTTTGTTGAAGGCATAACGTCAGATCGAGTTCTGGACCACGGTCTAGGAATGCTAAGAAATGTAGGCTTACATTGAACCCCCCTTTCAGCCTTTACATGTCCCTCTCGGGAGCAGCTCATTGCCTTGCAAAAGTTGAAACTAAGCCAGCAACGGCTTCCGGTTGACTGATATAAGCACTATGCGATGCCTCCAAATCTCGAATAGCCCATTCTACTCCACAGCTTTCAAGCCATGCATTTTGCAGGTCGAAAGGGAGACACGAATCTTCCGTGCATCGAATGTATGCCCTTCGCCCTTCGAAAGCAGATTCCGCCCAAGCAGGCGCTGTCGTAGGAGAAGTGAAAGCGAGCAAAGAGTGTGGTAGCATACTTTCCGCGAGCGCAGAGGCAAGCGGTTCCGCAACGTCAGCGTAGAGAGTAGGGATTGCAGGCTCAATCATTGCAAGGCCAGATAAAGGCTATGATTTAGGTCAGCGCTGGCCTCCCAACATTTTTATATCTAGCCCAGTAGTGTTCCTGCCATTGCTGTTGCAGAGAAGACACACTTACAGTATCTGTTTTAATAAATGGCGGGTATTGGCCTCCCACCGTGTCCAAGAGAGACTCTCCATTCTTGTTAATATTCCCATTGAGGTATATCAACCCTATGATGCCGCCACGCTTTCCCTGCGACATGCGCGTAACTTTTCCAAAACCCTTGGAAGCAGCGCCGCCAGGAATTCCACCGTAAGAATGCGCAAAAAGGACGACATCTTCATGTTTCTCTTCAATCAGCGGGATGAGGAAATTCTCGCGTATTGAATCTGCATCCAGAGAACAACTAGCGGTCGAGGGGGAAGATGGGTTGGAGCTGGGAAGAGGGACAACAATGGTGGAGTATCCTTCCTTTTGAAGGTGCGGGACGAAGGCGTCGAAGCAGGATGGCGGGTGGAACGCCCCCGGGATTATGAGAATCGTTGGAAGGCTTTCGGAAGACATGGCGAGTTCGGCTTTATTGAATCTCTATTGGAGTAGGCTGCGACAGCTGCCGAATCGGTATGGTTGGCTGGCGACTAGGGCCAAGTACCTACATGCAGGTCATGCATGATCCAAAGGAAGACAGCCAGGGTGGGTACAACCTTGACTGCACATCAGGCAGACATGTGAGATGTGCCTCGTCAAAATGATAGGCCATGAGCTCGCCAAGGTAAGCTGGAGGATTGTACGTTTTTGGAGCCTTGCATATGTGAAAGCCTCGCGGTTCGACCAGGCAAACTTAGCGTGCGAACAATGAATTGCTTATGTACGTTCCTTCTCCTATACACCACCGCATATGACTTTTTGAAGGACTTTACTCGACTAAGGGGAATGTCAGTCTCGTTGTAAGACCAAACGAGCGAGAAGCATGATGACTAATTCACGATGAACTATAGTTAACATATATGTATATCGGGGGTACAGCTGGTCGAGGGGTTGGAAAAGTTGAGCCGGGGTCGGAAAAAATTCTTGACGTCGAGTTGAACTTTAAAATTGACATATGCCTCGCACATTCAAGATCTGACGTCGAATTGGAAAAGCTTCGATTTCTATGCGAAGCATACCTATGTCAAGAGCATTAAGCGAGATCACAATAAAATTCACATCTGATCATCAAAGTCTCATCGATGCATATGTGCAGCATCAACTGAACACAAAGAAACATTGATGAACGATGAAAGCATCGACGCTGAAAATTGAGCGAATGAGATAATGAATTGATTACATGATTTGAAGATGAATGTTGCACTTCGCATGACTCAATGGTAAGGTATGTTGGAAATACTCCGTAGGGGAGATGGTAATCTTCGCCTTCATAGGGCTGATAGGGCTGGGGTCCGCTAGTAGAGTTTTCAAACAGCAACAACCAAAATTAGGGATCACGGTTCGTCATATGACAGTCAGGTCAGGTCAGATGTTTTCGTCACATGTTTCTACTTGACAGCCAATAAGACAGCTTATATATATATTACTAAGGCTTTTGACCAATCAAAGCCCAGGAATCGACTATAGGGCTGAGCGTTCTAAAGGAATTCCGGAGCCGCAGACGCCTGAGAATCCGGAGAAAACAGAGAAAACAGAGCAAATTGTAGTGTAATTTCCGTCTCTTCTTCGTCTCTTGGGGCGTAGAGCGGTTTGTGGAAGGGAGGAGGCGGAGGGGGCCAAAGGACGTGATGTGATGGAAGAGGGTGTGGTACGAGTGTGGATTGATGAAAGCGAAACTATTGATGACTTGTCTGAAACGAGAACGAGCTTCAGACTTGGAAAGTCTGATAGCTAAAACCCGCGTGCGTTATCTGCGATAACTCTTCCCGCGAGAGCAGAGCATTCTTACACTAACACAAGTCTCCTCCATCCTCTCTTCGTCCGCAGATGGTCACTAGCAGCTATCGAAAGTCAGTAGAAGAACAGTCGATCGCTAGACTACATCCGAACAGATATGAGCCTGAGTGACAGATCAAAAGATAAAGAGGCGGAATTGATTGATTTTTTTCTTGACTTTTTCCGTCGTTTATTTCTTCCTGTGACAGAAGTTGTGCAATTGTATTCGAGTTTGTGATTGTGTTGTTACAATAAGAGAAGGTCGCTCCGTCTTTTTGAATCTTTCCATGAAGATGATATCTGTTTGGCTGAGATTCTGCCTTTTTTGTTTCTTTCTCTCGTTGACTCTGAACGTTTAATGTTAAAGTACATGTGCTTGTATTGCTGACTTAACGAAGGATATAAGTCGTTGTCTGTTACTGATATATTTTCTAGACTTTAATATTGAAATATTGTTGAAATTCTATTACTACCTACTTTGCTTTCTTCGTCAAAATGTTTGCTCCTTTGCACTCATCAAAACCTGTCCCGAGTACTTGCACCCCTCATGCGTCATTCCAATTCACCCCCATACAGCGCATTCCTTCTCACCGCCA
>JAABUS010005259.1_pt1 | contig 17287 bp, 21 predicted proteins | sample 5560161 | NCBI WGS metagenome assembly JAABUS01 (sample SAMN10711885, study PRJNA513376) | rock metagenome | isolation source: Antarctica rocks | place: Antarctica: Victoria Land, Trio Nunatak nord | collected 2016-01-04
CCCACCGAGCAGCTCAGCAACGGCCCCACATCGATCAGCACGGATTGCTCGACGACCTGCGACCCCGACATGCCACATCCTCCCGCAACCCCAACCGATCACGAGTTACCGACACGGGGTCCTAGCGGGGAGGTGCTCCCGACTGCTCCGGACGGCGGCTCGGTCGTACGCTGGAAGGTCATCGTGTCCGCCAGCGGCGGCTCGGAGGCGGCCGTTGGGACACGATGACCAAGCACCCGTCCGGCCGGAAGGTCATCGTGTCCGCCAGGAGCGGCTACGGTGCGGGCGTCGGGACACGATGACCTTGGCGCGCGTCTCTCGGAGGCAGTCCATTCGAGTGCGGCTGCCCCACCCGGCACCCCCGCAGGCTGCATCGGCACGACGACGAGCACGAGCGCCAGCGACCAGAGCAGCGAGCCGACGACGTAGTACGACAGCCCGTGCTCGGATGCGGGGTGGCGGGACGACCCAGCGCGAGCCCCGCCAGGCGTTGCACCGCACGGTGCGCCATCGCCATAGGCTGCTCTCCGAGAAGATCGAGGTACGTCTCATGCAGCCCAGCCCGGCAGAGCCAGTACGTGGCCCTGGGTTGTACGACGCCGACGCCATCGTGCGGGCGGCCTTCTCGCTGTTTCGGCAGCGAGGGTACGAGGCCACCTCCGTCGACCTGATCGCCAAGGACCTGGGCATCACCAAGGCGGCCATATACCACCATGTGCCGGGCAAGGAGGCCATCCTCCTGTCCGGCGTCACGCGGGCGATTGACACCCTCGTCGGTGTGCTCGCGGAGCCGCAGGCACAGCCGGGCGGCGGCTCGCCGCTCGCCCGGTTCCTGCACATCACGCGGCGCAGCGTAGAGGTGGAGCTCATGAACCTCGACGAGGTGGCCGTCCTGCTCCGGCTGCGCGGCAACACACCGATCGAGCGCGAGGTGCTGGAGCGTCGGCGTGCGTTCGACAAGGCGGTGGCCGGTGTGGTGTGGGAGGCGACAGCCGTCGGCGAGGTCCGCGAGGACATCGACGTGACACTCATGAGCCGCTTGGTCTTCGGAATGGTCAACTGGCTCACCGAGTGGTACCGGCCGGACGGCGCCATCACGACGTCGCACGTCGTCCACGCCGTGACGGGGTTCGTGCTGGCCGGAGTCTCCCGGCCGGCGCCGGGCGGTCCCCCCGAGGCTCAGCGACTCCTTGACACCCCGCAACGTGCCCCCGACATAGTGACTGACCGTTCAGTAGGGCGCAGGAGGGTCCATTGCAGCAGCCTGCGGGCCCATGGCCTGTGGTCGCAACGGCGCGGCACGAACCTGCTCGACGGCGGCGCGCACTTCTACGGTGTCTATGCGTGTGCGGACGGCCGGTACCTCAGCGTCGGGGCGATCGAACCGAAGTTCTACCGGGCCCTGCTCGAAAGACTCGGCCTCGGCGACAACGAAGCTCTCTCGGCCGGCCAGGCCGAGAGGAAGAGCTGGCCCGAGCTGCGCAGGCGCCTCGCAGCCGTCTTCGCCACCCGTACCCGGGACGAGTGGGCGACGCTCTGCGACGGGACGGATGCATGCGTGGTGCCCGCCCTGAGCGTGGACGAGGTCGGCGGGCACCCACACAACGCGGCGAGGGGCGCCCTCACGCCTCGGGCAGGCGTCCCGCAGCCGGCACCCGCCCCGCGGTTCAGCCGGACGGCCCCGGAACTAACGAGCCCGCCTCCGTCACCTGGTCGGACACGCGCATGGCACTGCTCGACTGGGGGGTGCGGCCAGCGGAGATGGACGCCCTCCTGGCCTCGGGCGCGGTCGCCCAGGCTGAGACGTGACCGCGAGCAAGCCTCCGCACATGGACCGAGGTTGACCGCCAAGGTCGCGCCACGAGCCAAGCGTGTCTCGATGGTGGTGGATGGCGGCACCGGCATAGGCCGGGCGGCGGCCCTCGCCCTCGCCGCGCGTGGGGATGCCGTCGTCGTGATGGGCCGCCGCGCCGAGCCGCTCGCCGACGTCGTCCCCACCGTCGGGGCCACTGCGCTGATTGCGGTCCTGGCCGATGTGACCAGGCCCGACGACCACGAGCGGATGCTGCGCGCGGCCACCGACAGGTTCGGCACGCTGGACGTGCTGGTCAATTCCGCCGCGTTGGTGGTGCCCGGCCCGCGCGTACTCGTCAACACGGTCGTGCCAGGACCCGTCGACGCTGACTTCGTCGACGCGACGTTGATGGACCGGCTGGCCGCCTCGGCCCTGGCCGGGCGCATTGGACGGCCGGAGGACGTGTCGCGCTGGATCCTGGCGGTGTCCGACTCCGAGGCCTCCTTCGTCACGGGCTCGACCTTGACGGTCGACCGCGGGTTCGTCATCGGCCCCTGAACGAAGCCGTCCGAGCAGGCACCGCCACTCGCTCCGACCGAACGAGAGGAACCGACCGTGTCCAACTGCATCCCACGAGGCGACCCCGGCCGGAGTCCCGGCGTCGTCAGGCGCACGGGCTGTCCCGGAAGTAGCCCGCGGTGAGCGCCGAGAAGGCGGGTACGCCGGACCGCACCGCTACGGCGGCGCCGACGCCCTCCGCCGGTGCTGCCGCGCTGGTGCGGCGGACGTTGCTTCGAGCCTTCGCGCAGGCCGGGCTGAGGGCACCGACATCCCTGGTAAGCGACCCTGCACCTGCGCCGCCGCACCGGTCACACCCGGTGCTGGGTACCTGCACAGCGTCCACCTTCGTGGTCGGCCCAGAGGACCTGGCGGCGAGCATGGGACATCCGGACCCGAGCATGTCGGTCCTGGGCAGCCCCCGGATCGGGCTGTGGTTCGAGCTGGCGACGAGCGAGCTCATGCCGGACCCGGAGGGCGGTGTCCGCCACGTGGGCGTCGGCATCCTGGTGCACCACCTCGGTCGCGCCGTGGAGGGCGAGACGGTGACGGTGGACGTCCAGGTCGACCAGGTCGACGGGCGCAGCTGCGTCTTCGCCTGCTCTGCCAGGGTCGGGGGGCGGCTGGTCGCTCTCGGCACCCACCATCGGGTCCTGCTCGTCGGGTCGCGGCCAGCCTAAGCTAAGCCCCGGCGACCCGATCAGGGGCGGAGGTCGTCCCGGCATCCGGGCGGTCCCGGAAGCCGGCCGTAGCCATCCGGAACTCCGCGGTGCCCGCGGCTACAGCCACAGCCAGCGTCTCGAGTTCCGCGGCGGCTTGATGGGTCGGAAAGGCCTGCCGCAGCAGGGACTTGGTGGCAGCGAAGGCGAACGGCGACAGTGCGGCGAGCGCTCTGGCCCGGCGCCTCCCGGCGCCGGCAACGTCGTCGTCGACGACCTCGTGGGCCAGCCGGAGCTGCACGGCCTCCTCCGCCGGCACGAACCGCCCTGAGTGCAGGAGGTCGGTCGCGACCGTCCAGCCGGCCCGGCGCTGCACCGTTACGGCGGACAGAAGGTCGGGCGGCAGCCCGACCGGAAGGAAGCCGAGGCTGAGTTTGGCCGAGTTGTGCAGCACGATCTCGTCGCAGAGCAGGGCGAGGGAGAAGCCGGCCCCGACGGCGGCGCCGTGGACGGCGGCCACCGTCGGCTTCGGCAGCTGCTGCAACCGTTCGGCAACGCGCAGGAACCGCCGGTGACGCACGGCGGCGGCCAGCACGTCGACGTCCGAGTTGGCGGCCATGTCGCCGCCGGCACAGAACGCCGGCCCAGCGCCGGTCAGCAGCACCGCCCGACACCAGGTCGCCGCCTCAACCTGCTCCAGGGCGTCGTCGAGAGCCTCGATGAGCGCGTCGTCGAGCGCGTTGCGGCGGGCCGGCCGGTTGAGCACCACCTGTGCGACAGCATCATCCCTCTCCACGAGCACCGGCGACTGGCTCATCGCCCGCTCCGGGTCCCGGCTCATTCGGCCGCCGGCGTTGGATGAGCCGGTCCGCGGTGGGAGGTGCGTGTCATGACCGTTCCCTTCTTCACTGCCTCACACATCGAGAACGAGCCGCGGAGAGCACGAACGTCCGACGCAGATCATCATCGTCCCGCAGGTGGCCCGCTCTTCGTCGCTGAGGATGGTGTCGTGGTGCTCGGGGACGCCCTCCAGCACGGTTGTCTCGCACGCGCCGCAGAAGCCTTCCTCGCAGGAGGACGGCATGTCGGGCACCACGTCGCGGACGACCTCGAGCACCGTCCGGTCGGGCGGGACCTGGAGCACCACGTCGCTGCGCCGCAGCTCGACCTCGAAGGTTTCCGGGTCGACCGGCTCGGGCGACGGCGGCTTGGGCGACGACGTCGCGCTGAAGCGCTCGACGTGCAGCGCTTCGCGTGGCAGGTGCCGGGCACATCCCTCCTCCACCGCCTTGATCATCGGCTCCGGGCCACAGCAGTACACCGGCGTATCGTCTCCGGTCGCACCGAGGATGCGGTCCAACGGCAGCAGGCCCTGCTCGTCCTGGGGGACGAGTTCTACCTCGCCGCCGGGCAGCGCGAGCAGCTCGTCGACGAAGGCCATGCTGGCCCGGGTGCGTCCGCCGTAGACGAGCCGCCACCGCACCCCACGCCCGCTCGCCTGGCGGATCATTGGAAGGATCGGCGTGATGCCGATGCCACCGGCGAGGAACAGGTAGCGCGGGGCCGCGATGAGCGCGAAGTGGTTGCGCGGCCCGCGGACGCCGAGCTCGCGGCCGACCAGCGGCGTGTCGTGGATCTCCAACGACCCGCCGCGGCCCTCCGCCTCGCGGAGCACGGCGATCCGGTACCCAGTCGGGTCCCCGGGGGTCCCGCAGAGGGAGTACTGACGGAGCAGGCCCGACGGCAGCCGGACGTCGAGGTGGGCCCCCGGAGCCCAGGCCGGAAGCGGGCCGCCGTCGGGTTGCACCAACCGGAGGGACACCACGCCCTCGGCCTCGGGCCTCAGCTCCTCGACCCGCAGCCCGTACACGGGACTCTCCGGGCTCGTCATGACGCGTCCTCGTCGAGCAGCGTGCCCGCGTGGACCACGAGTGCGCCTGCGACCTCCGCGAGCCGCCGCTCCTCCTCGATGTCGGCGGCGCCGTAGGCCCCGGCGGCCGACCGTCCGGCAATGCCCTCAAAGACCAGCGCAAGGCGCCATGCGGCGTACGCGAGGTAGAACGCGAGCCGGTCGACAGCCCGTCCGCTGGCCTGCGTGTAGCGCGCCAGCAGCTCCCTTCGGGAGAAGAAGCCCGGAAGGACGGTGGGCGGGTCCGGGAACGGGACGACCGAATCCGTCGCCTGCGTCCAGTAGTAGAGGAAAACACCCAGGTCGACGAGCGGATCGCCGCGGGTGCACAGCTCCCAGTCGAGCACCGCCCGCAGGCTGCCACCGTCGTCGACGAGCACGTTGTCCAGGCGGTAGTCGCCGTGCACGAGCGTCGTCTCCCGTTGCGACGGAAGTGCCACGATCAACCGGTCGCGGACGACGTCCGCCGCCAGGAAGGCCGCGCAGCGGTGCTGCTCCGCCTGCCGCTGCCACATCGCGATCTGCCGGGCGAGATAGTGCCCGCCACGGCCGAGCCGCCCCAGCCCAACCGCGTCGGGCTCGACCGCGTGCAGGGCCGCGAGCGTGTCGGCGAGCCCAGCCCCGGCGTAAGCCCGTGCGGGCGGAGTGAGGGAGCGCAAGGTCGTCGAGCCGTCCCTCAGGACGAGGCCCTGAACCTCGTCCATCACGTAGTACGCGACGCCGGCCGCGTCCGTGCCCAGCCCCACCATCCGGGGGACCGGCACCGGGGTGCCAGCCAGGGCGGACATGACCCGGAACTCGCGAGCCACGTCGTGGGCGGTCGCCAGCACCGACCCGAGCGGTGGCCGACGCAGCACCCACCTATGGCCGGTGGCGTCGACGAGGAAGAATGTGAGGTTCGAGCGTCCGCCCCGGATGAGCTCGGCGTCGAGCGGGCCGTCGACGACCGCGCCGCGCGACCGAAGCCAACTCTCGAGCGCCAAGAGGTCCAGGGCCTGCGCCACTATGGTCATGGCCATCAGCGGCTTCCCGACACGGTAGACGGGCAAGCGTTCACCTGCGGCGGCCACCTTTCTGCATGGCCTCCGCAGCGCCTTCGGGCAGGTCGCCCTCGCCTGACTGCACCATGTCGAGCACGCTCTGAATGAGCCGCCAACTCGCCGTGGGGTCTGAGAGCGGGTCGGCCGGCAGGCTGTGGTCGGGGTCCACGAACCGCGACCACGAGAGCCGGTCATCCGGATGCAGACGTGCCAACTCCGCCTCGACCTGCACGAGGTCGACGGTCGGCGGGTCGCCGGTCAGTTTCCCGTCAGTCCAGGTCACTTGCACCTGGCTGCCGTTGCGGCCGCCCCGCACAGTGAAACTGGTCACGACGTCGTCCCTCTGCTTCCTCGTCGGGTGTTGAGCGTCAGCGCTGGACGCCGACCGCCTGCCACACCTGCAGCAGTGCATCGTCGTCGTCGAGGTCGTCCCGCCAGCCGTACGGCTTGGCGAACACGAAGACCTGCGGCTCGGGGTAGGCGTCCTCACCGGGCTCGAAGCTTGTGATCACCACGGACCTCTCACCCTCCGCCACCGAGAAGAACTCGTGGTAGCCGGACAGGCTCACGTCGAAGAGCGTCACCTTCGGGTGCGGCCGGTTCACCAGGACCGACCACCCGCCGACCGCGGTTCCCGACATCAGAGGAAGCGGCGGTTGGCCGTGTCGTCGGGCACCTCGATGCCGAGCTTGTCGAGCATGGGCCGGGTGTCCGAGACGTACTGCTGACGCAACTCCTCGTTGTTCTTCTGCCGAAGTCCCCACTTGACGTACACGTCGGAGAACTCGGAGTCCGAGCGGCCGAACATGTCGAGGGCCGCCGGCCACCAGATCTTGACCTTCTCGTTCGCCTCCTCGCGGCCCTCCGGCGTCGCCACGATGCGGCGCAGGTTGTTCATGCCGAACGTCGCGTGGAAGACCTCGTCCTTGTGCAGCCGGTCCGCGACCTCGAGGAGCGGGGCGTAGGGCACACCGTCCCAGGTCTCGCCGATGTAGCAGCCGACGCGGTCGCCGAGTCCGTTGAAGTAGGCCAGGTCGCAGAAGGTGTCGATGGGCAGGTGGAACAGATACTGCTTGATCTTCGTGTCGACCGGTCCGACGCCGAGGCCTTCGAGGATCCGGGCCGTGATGGCGCCGTGCTCGACCTCCTGCTGCATGAGCTTGGCGTAGGTCACCTTGAGGCGCTGGTCCGGGATGACCGTCATCCCCTTGACCCAGAGCGCGTTCAGCAGGTCCGTGAACTCAGGGTTGGTGGAGTTCTCGAGGTGGTGCGTGAGCATCCGCACGAGCAGGTCCCGGAACTCCTCCGGCATCTCCGGGTCGCCCTCGGCGTAGACCCGGCGGTCCTGCATCCCTCTCGTCGTAGTCACAGCGCCCTCCTCACCTCTGGCCCTCGTTCCGGAAGCGAGCGTCGCACCGGCCGCCCGCCTTGTCAACTGACTGGTCGGATGAAATACTGGAAGTGGCGACGACAGAGGAGCCTCGTGGGCTTCCAGCACAGCGAGCGCATTGAACGCGCTGCAGGAGCAGGTCCGGAAGTTGATGGACACCTGGTGCTGCCCGCCGAGCCGGAGCACCAAGGCCAGCTGCGGCAGTTGCCGGCCTCGCACCACGAGACACCGGTGATGGGTGAGCGCAAGGCAGCCGCCCACGCAGCCCGGCTCTGGAAACTGTTCATGCCGGACGAGAGATGGGGATCTGGGCTCACCAACACCGAGTACGCGCCGATCGCGGAGATCATGGGCCGCAGCCTCATCGGACCAGAGGTGTTCAACTGCAACGCACCGGACACCGGCAACATGGAGGTGCTCGCGCAGTTCGGGTCGCCAGCACAGCAGCAGCGCTGGCTCGTGCCCCTGCTCGCCGGTAAGATCCGCTCCTGCTTCTCGATGACCGAGCCGCAGGTCGCGAGCTCCGACGCGACGAACATCGCTGCGACGGTCCGTCGCGACGGTGACGACTACGTCGTCAACGGCCGCAAGTGGTGGACGACGAACGGGCCACGGCCGCAAGCGGCGGCGAGCATCTTCATGGGCGTCAGCGACCGCGAGGCGCCGCGGCACGCACAGCACTCCCTGGTCCTGGTCCCACTGGATGCGCCGGGCATTACCGTGCACCGAACCCTGAGCGTCTTCGGGTACGAGGAGGGCGACGGGCACGCCAAGATGTCGTTCGAGGACGTCCGAGTGCCCGCGGACAACCTGCTGCAGAGCGACGGTGACGGCTTCCGCATCGTCCAGGGCCGACTCGGCCCCGGCCGCATCCACCACTGCATTCGTGCCGTCGGCCGGGCCGAGCGGGAGCTTGAGATGCTGTGCCGGCGCGCCGAGCAGCGCTCGACCTTCGGGCAGCGCCTGCTCGACCACCAGACCGTCCGCAACTGGGTCGCCGAGTCGCGCGTCGAGATCGACCAGGCCCGGCTCCTCACGCTGCAACCCGCGTGGCTGATGGACACCGTCGGCGCGAAGGAGGCTCGCGCGGAGATCTCGATGATCAAGGTGGTCGCGCCACGGGTCGCGCTCAACGTCATCGACCGCGCGATACAGGCCTTCGGGGCGGCAGGGCTGTCCCAGGACACGCCGATCGCCCACCACTACGGGCACGCCCGGACGCTCCGCCTCGTCGACGGGCCGGACGAGGTCCACCTGCTGACGATCGCCAAGCAGGAAATCCGCCGGCAGCGGCTGCAGTGACCGTCGTCGTGACGCGGCGACGCGTCGCCCTGGGCGACGTAGACAAGGTGCTGGCCTTCTACTGCCGCTTCTTCTCCTGGATGGACGATGGGATAGCCGAGCTCCTGCACGCGCTCGGGCACCCATTGAGCGGCCTGCTCCACGCGGGTTACGGCATGCCGGTCGTCGACACCCGCTGTCGGTACGAACGGCCGGTCGCACTTGACGACGTCGTGCAGCTGCAGACCGCCGTGGTGGCGGTGCGCCGGACCAGCTTCGACATCGGCCACGTCATGACCGTCGGCGGCGAGCGCGTCGCCCGGAGCAGCACCACCCACGTCTGGGTCGCGCGTTCTCCGGAATTGCGTGCCAGCCCCTGCCCAACTGGCTCAGCAGCCCGACCGCCCTGCCGGAGGGATATGAGGGCCCCGTGATCGCGCGTAGCCATGTCGTCGCCGGGCCGGACGACGGCTCACCCACGATGCAGAGGCGGTCGAAGGCCGTCCCGTGCTTCCCAGGAGGTTGTCCATGACAGACGCGGTGCTCGTCGAGGTTGTCCGCACGCCGGTCGGCAAGCGCAACGGCAGCCTGGCCGAAGTCCACCCGGCGGACCTGTCCGCCCACGTGCTCGAGGCGCTGGTGCGATGCACCGGAATCGACCCGGCACTCGTGGACGACGTGATCTGGGGATGCGTGAACCAGGTCGGGGAGCAGACCTTTGACATCGCGACCACCGCGGCGCTGTCGACAGGCTGGCCCGAGTCCGTCCCCGGCACGACGGTCGACCGGCAGTGCGGGTCGTCACAGCAGGCGGTGCACTTCGCGGCTGCCGGTGTCGTCGCCGAGTACTAGGACCTGGTCGTCGCGGGTGGTGTGGAGTCGATGTCGAGGGTGCCCATGGGTTCCGCGATGACGGTCCGTCCCCTCGGACAGCCCTACAGCGAGCGGTACGGCGACGCCTTCCCGAACCAGGGCATCGGAGCGGAGATGATCACCGCGGAGTGGGGGCTGTCGCGCCAGCAGCTAGACGAGTACTCGCTCAGGTCGCACGAGAAGGCGGCAGCGGCCCAGGACGAGGGCCGGTTCGCGGCCCAGATCGTGCCGGTTAACAGCGCCGCCGGAATGGTGTCCGGCGACGAGGGTATCCGTCGGGGCGGCACCGTCGAGAAGTTCGCCGCGCTCCGGCCCGTCTCCCGGGACGACGGCGTCGTCCACGCCGGCAACGCTTCCCAGATCTCCGACGGCGCGGCAGCTCTGCTCATGACGAGCAGTGAGAGGGCCGCCCAGCTGGGGCTCACGCCAATCGCCCGCCTGCACACGCGTGTGCCCGCCGGCAGGGGCCGATGCCGATGCTCACCGCGCCGATACCCGCGACGCAGAAGGCACTTGGGAAGTCTGGACTACGCGTCGACAAGATCGGGACGTTCGAGGTAGACGAGCCCTTCGCCTCGGTCCCGCTCGCCTGGTTCAAGGACCTCGATGCAGACGAGAAGGTCCTCAACCCCAACGGCGGTGCGATCGCACTAGGGCACCCGCTGGGCGGGTCGGGCGCCCGGCTCATGACCACGCTGGTGCACCACATGCGCGACAACGGGATTCGCTACGGCCTGCAGACGATGTGCGACGGGCCAGGCCAACGGGACCATCCTCGAGCTGCTCTGGCCGCGTGGAGGGGTGAGAGCCGAACCCGGAGGTGCCGGCTGCGTCAGCCGTTGGCGACGTGCTTCAGGACATCTGCCGACGACAGGGCGTCCACCGGAACCCTCAGTTTGAGGATCAGTGCCACGAAGTCGCTTGTCAGTTCTTTCGCGTCGTCCTCCGCGGGGTCGAACCACTTGTAGACCCAGCTCGACATCCCCAGGATCGCTTGCGCACCGAAGCGGGGGTCGATTCTGGGCAGGACGCCGGCGTCGATGGCGAGTGCGACCGCCTCGACGTAGTGGCGGAGGTAGCGCCGCTCCTTGACGCGGATCCGCTCCTCGTACTCTGGGTCCAGCCGCGGCCGACTCTCGAAGAAGACCGAGAACAGGCTGCGCTCCTCCGCGACGACGGACACCTGGTGGGCGATGAACGCCGCCACGCGCTCCGTTGGGTCCTCGATCTCCGAGAGCTCGTCCAGGCGCCGCAGCGCCAGCGAGATCGCGCGGTCGAAGATCAGGTAAAGCAGCTGAGCCTTGGAGTCGACGTAGTAGTAGAGGCTGGCCTTGCGCAGGTCGAGCTCCGCCGCCACGTCGTCGAGCGACCCGGCCTCGTACCCGTGCGAGTGGAAGACCCGCGAAGCGGTCTCGATGATCTCGGCCCGGCGACGGACGTACTCCGCCGTCGGCTCGGTGAGACGCGGCCGTCCGCGTGGCCGACGTGCTGTCACAGGGGCCTGCCGCTCCTCGGACACCCAGTGCTCCCGTCAGCTCCTGGCACTGTGGGTCGCGCTATCGAGGGCATCCTATCGGGACCGGTGACGCTCAGAATCGCGCGCATCCGGGTCGGCTTGCGTGTCCAGACGCAGCAGCCGGCGCGCCGTACCTGCCAGCATATCCTCGACGAACTGCCGCGGAAGCCCCAGCCCGTGCACCGCCGCGATGGCAGCGCTGACGCTGGGCAGGACGGGGAAGTCCGTACCGAAGATGACCTTACCGTCGAGGGCGACAAGCCGCGGGAAGTACTGCAGCAGTCTGGAGGCCGGCAGACCGGACACCTCGAGGTAGACGTTGGCGTGGATCCGCGCCAGCGTGAATGCCTCGTCGAACCACAGGTCGCGGCCACCGTGCGCGAGCACCAGGGGGAGGTCGGGGAAGTCCACTGCGACGTCGTCGAGCAGCAGCGGCGCACCCCACTTCAGCCGTGAGCCCGGGAACGTGGAGGTGCCTGTGTGGAACATCACCGGCAGCCCCGCCTCCTGAGCGAAGGCGTAAAGCGGGTAGAGCCTGGAGTCGCTCGGCGACATAGGTAGGTAGCTCGGGTAGATCTTGAAGCCCCGGAAACCGTAGCGCGACACAAGTTTATCCGCCAAGCGGACCAGGTCGCGCTCGAGGAAGGGGTTCGGGGCGCAGAACGGGATCAGGCCGTCCACTCCCGAGCAGAACTCGCCCACGAACTCGTTACTGGATATGCCCGTCGTCAGCGGCGTCACCTCGGCCAGCACGACGCTGTGCGAGACGCCCTCCGCCTGGAAGTAGCTGCGCAATGCAGCCGGTTCGATGCTGCCGTCGCCGCACACCCTGTCCACCATGTCGTGCAGAAGCCCACGGGCCCTGAGCGGGGCGAGCGACGCATCATCGATCGCACCCGGCGGGAACAGGTGCGTGTGGAAGTCGACGACACTCACTGCTGTTCCGGGAACAGCTTCTCTGAGTACCCGAAGTAGGTAAGGCCGAGGAACAGGTAGTAGTCGGCCATCTGCAGGGCGCGGGCGACGGCAGGGGACTGGGCCGAAGCCCGCTCGCGAAGCAGCGTCTCGCGCAGCGCGAGCAGCCGCTCGAGCTGGAGGCCGTCCGCCCCTTCCGGCAGCCCACGGGCGGGGATGTCGTCGCTGGTGGCCCCTGGCGCACTTGTGCTCACTTCTGCCCCAGTGTGATCGTGGGCCGCTCGCTGAGGGCCCGATGGTCGAAGACACGTTTGGTCTTCAGCTCGTATCGGGGCAGCGCGTCGGCGGCGAGGATCTCGGTCTCCAGCCGGACACCCAGGCAGTCGCGCAGGTGCGCGCTGAGCGCCCTGTCCAACTCGGCCGGTCCGGTGCCACCCTCCGGGTCGGCCTCGACCTTGACCAGCATGCGGTCGAAGCCGGCCTCGCGGGTGATGTGCAGCTCGTAGTGGTTGGTGAGCCCCGCCACCTCCCCGAGCAGGTTCTCCACGGCGGTCGGATAGACGTTGACGCCGCGGATGGTCACCATGAAGTCGGCGCGGCCGAGGACGACGCCTGGCAGGTGGGCGAAGTTCCACCCGCACCCGTGGTCCGGCCGGGAGGTCCGGCGCACCAAATCGTGCGTGCGGTACTTGATAAACGGCTGGGTGAAGTGAGTGTAGCTGGTGATGACGTGTTCGCCGACCGCGTCCTCGTCCAGCAGTGGCAGGCCGGTGTCCGGGTCGGCGACGTAGGAGTGGCAGACGTCCTCGATGACGTGGATGCCGCCGGCCCACTGCTTGCAGGACTGCCCGATGAACAGCGCCTCGCCGACGCCGTAGGCGTCCATCACCATGTCGCCGACTCCCCACAGTGAGGAGATGCGCTCGCGGGTCGCCGGGATCGACAGCCCCGCCTCGCCGCCGCCGGCGACCATGCGGACACCTGACGCGCGCAGGTCGTGACCCTGCTCGAGGGCGACCTCGGCGAGGTGCAGGAGGTACGTCGGGGTGGCGACGACGACGGTCGGCTTGAGCTTGAGGATCTGCTTGATGCGCTCGTCGGTGCTGACGCCGCCACCGGAGACGATCCGGAGCCCGAGGTCTCGGGCGCCCCAGTAGAAGCTCCAGAGGCCGATCCAGTTGCCCCAGTTGAAGCAGAAGTACATCGAGTCGCCCGGGCGCAGGCCGTAGTCGTGCATCGCGTAGCAGTACTGCGAGCCGGCCTTGTGCAACTCGTACTGCGAGAACACCTCATTGAGGAAGTGGCCGGTCGTACCGGTGGTGTGGAAGTACTGCTGCCAGTGCTCCTGGCCCAGCGCGACACCGCCGAAGCCGTCCGGGCTCGCCTCCTGGGAGGCCATGTAGTCCGGCTTGTCGGTGAACGGCAGCTTGTGATGGAAGTCGTCCCAGGTCACGATGTCCGACGGCTTCACGCCCGCGGCGTCGTAGACGCTGCGGTGCAGCGGCGAAGCCCCGTAGGCCCATCCGACCATCCGGCGAATCTTCCGGAGGTGGACCTCGTCGAGCACCTCGCGCGAGGCTGTCTGCGTGGGCTTGTTCCAGAACCTGTCGTCACCCTCTGGCGTGATCACTTCGTCCCTTTCTCAGGTCCCGGTCCACTGCGGCGTGCGCTTCTCGAGGAACGCGCTGGCGCCCTCCTTGTGGTCGCTCGTGGTCTTGAGCACGCTCTGCCCCAGCCGCTCGAGCCGACGGCCGGTCTCGCTGTCGACGTCGGTGCAGGTGTTGAGGACGAGCTTGGCCATGCCGAGCGCCAGCGGTGCGTGCTTCGCCAGCTCTCCGGCCAGCGCGACCGCGGCCTCGAGGGCTTCGCCCTTCGGGACGACGCGGGTCGCCAGGCCCGCGGCCTTCGCGGCCTCGGTGTCGAGCGAGCCGCCGAGCATCACGAGCTCCTTGGCGCGGCCGAGGCCGACGTAGCGGACCATCCGGGAGCAGCCGCCGGAACCCGGGATGAGCCCGACTCTGCCCTCGGGCATGACGAGTCGAGACCCCTCGGCGAGCACCCGGAAGTCGCAAGACAGCGCGAGCTCGAAACCGCCGCCCGCCGCCACACCGTCGATGGCGGCGATGACGGGCACCTCCATGGCCTCGACCGTGTCGAAGACGTCGTGGATGCCGCGCGCGAGAGCACGGAAGCCACGCGTGCCAATGTCGGCGAGCTCACCCATGTCGCCGACGTCCTCGCCGGCCGAGAAGCCGCGGCCGGCGCCGGTCAGGACCAGCACCCGGAGGTCGCGGTCGGAGGCGGCGCGCTCGATCGCGTCGCGCATCTCCGCCCGCATCTGGGCGTTCCAAGCGTTGAGCCGGTCCGGACGGTTCAAGGTCAGGACGCGCACGCCGTCCGCGCGGTCCTCCTCCAGCAGGAAGTCGTAGCTCACGCGCCGGCCTTCGTCAGGGCGAGCGTCGCCGCGACGCTGCCGTCCGGCTTGCGCACCTCGGCGCCATCCGCGACCGGGACCACGGTCAGGGTGTCGCCCGGGAACACCGGCGCCCGGAAACGGACGTCGACGGCGCCGAGCGCGGCGGCGCCGAGTTGGCTGACAAGGGCGTCGATGACGAGGGCCGCGGTGAGCGGGCCGTGGGCGATCACCGAGGGCATCCCGGCCGCCTTGGCGAACTCCTCGTCGACGTGGATAGGGTTGAAGTCTCCGACAGCGCAGGCGTAGCGGGCGATCTGGACGCGGCCGACCGGCCCGGTCGTCGTCTCGCTTAGCTCCATCAGGCCGCACCCCGTTCGATGAACGTGGACGACTGGCGCTGGATCAGGGAGCCGTCGCCGGCGCTGAACTCCGCGACGACGATGCCGAAGCGGTTGCTGCCCTTGTCGAAGACCTTCTCGATGAAGACCTTCACACCGACCGTCTCGCCGCTGCGGAACGGCCGGGTCCACTGGTAGCTGAGCCCACCGAGGAGCGCACGGCTCAGGTCCAACCCGAGGACGTCGACGAAGTGCGTCTCTCCGCCCACCGTCGGGCCGAAGAAGGGAACGAGAGCGGCGGTCTCGGCGGCGCTGGACGTGGCGAGCGCGCGGGCGAGGTCGTCGAGCCGCGCGGGCGAGATCACCTCCTGCCCGTCATGGACGGTTGCCCCCTGCGCCTCGAGCTTCATGGCGATTCCCCTCGGTATATGTCGACGGGTCGGTAGAATGCCCACGAGCACCGCCGTCCGTCAAGCCCCGTTCGGAGACGGACCTCCTGCTCCTACCTGCGCAGCGCTGCGATGGAGGACACGTTCGCCAGCCGCACCTGGCCGCGCGCGACGAGCCGGTCGCCCTCGCGGACCTCTACCTGCCAAAGCTGCTGCGTCCGGCCGCGGTGCACCGGGGTTCCGACGACGGAGAGGGCGGCGCCATCACGCACTGCGTGCAGGAAGTCCGTCGTGTTCGCCACACCGACCACCTGCCCGCGGTCCCGGAACCACAGCGCACCGCCGACGCTGGCGACCGTCTCGACCAGACTGCACAGCACCCCGCCGTGCAGGATCCCGAACGGCTGGAGCAGCTCGGGCCGCGCCACGAGCTCGGCCGTGACCCGGTCCGCGCCCGCCTCGACCAGCGTCAGCCCCACCAGCCGGTCGAAGCCGCCGTACGCATCCTGCGACGGCTGCTCCTGACCGGCGGCTTCTGAGGTCACGTCCTCCACGCTAGCGAGACCTCGTTCCCGCCGCCCACCGCAGGCAGACGCAAGGGCACGGACCTCCACTGCTGTACGCCGGGCGCACCGGCCGCCCTGCGTACCCTGTCGCGCCGGGCAACGAGAGCGGAGGCGCGCGTGCTCGACGGACATCTCCTGGTCGACGCCCATGTGCACGTGCCGCGGCTGGACACCGTCGCGCCCGCATGGCTGCGCTGGGCCGAGGAGTTCGGCGCGCCGGGGGTGCTGGCCGACGTCTGGGGCGCCGACGGGCGGCCGCGGCCGCACCGGCTGGCGGAGCTGTTCCGCGCGGAGGGCGTCGACACGGCGCTGCTGTTCTGCGAGTACAGCCCCAAGACCACGGGCTACCAGCGCTTCGAGGACCTGCTGCCGCTCGTGGAGCACGACCCGCGGCTGTTCCGGCCGGTGGCCAATGTCAACCCGCACCTGCACCACCCGATCGCGACCGAGCTGGTGCGCCAGCTCGACCACGGCGCCGCGGCCCTCAAGCTGCACCCGGTGCACGGCGGCTTCCGGCTCGACGACGCCGCGCTCTACCCGGCGTACGCCGTGCTGGTCGAACGGAGCGTGCCGCTGGTCGTGCACTGCGGCACCAGCACCTTCCCGGGCTCCACCAATGCGTACGCCGACCCGGTGCACGTCGACACGGTGCTGCGCGACTTCCCCGACCTCACCGCGGTGTTGGCGCACGGCGGCCGGGGCTGGTGGTACGACGCGGCGGCGTTCCTGGCGCTGACCCACGACAACGTCTGGCTCGAGCTGTCGGGCCTGCCGCCGAGGCGCCTGCCGGAGTACTACGCCCGGTTCGACCTGGCCCGGCTGTCCCGCAGGTGGGTCTTCGGCACCGACTGGCCGGGCGTCCCCGGCACGGCACACAACGCGCGCGCGGTCGCGGGCCTCGGGCTGCCCGAGGACGTCGTGCCGCTGGTGCTGGGCGGGAACGCGCGCCGGATCTACAGCGGCATCGAGACCGGGACCGGGCCGTCCTGAGCGCCCGAGGACCGCGCGCGGGCATCCGACGCGCGCAGTGGGTAGGAGCAGCGCCGTGACCCGTCTCGCCGCGCGCGCAGCTGCAGTGCCCGTCCTGCTCGCCCTGCTGGCCACCTCCGCCTGCTCCTCCTCCGGCGGCGGTCCGTCGGCGCCGGCCACGGCGGCCGCCGCCGTACCGTCCAGCGGACCCGTCGTCACACCCTCCCGCTCCACCGCGCCACCCGCCGGCGCGTCCTCCCCGACACCCCCCGCCGCCCCGGTGGAGCTGCCCCGCGGCGGCCGGACGATCTTCCCCCGGCACGAGGTCGTGGCCTACTACGGCGCCGAGGGCACCGGGCGGCTCGGCATCCTCGGCCGGACCTCACCGGCCGCGGCCGCGGCCGCGCTCGAGAAGCGCGCCGCGCCGTACGCCCGCGTCTCCGGCCGCAAGGTGCTGCCGGCGCTGGAGCTGATCACCACTGTGGCGCAGGGCTCGGCGGGCGACGACGGCACCTACAGCCACGGCATCTCCGACGCGAGCGTCCAGCGCTACCTCACGGCAGCCCGCAAGGCCAGGATGCTGCTGCTGCTGGACCTGCAGCCCGGTCGGGCCGACTTCCCGGACCAGGCCAGGCACTACGAGAAGTTCCTGCGCCAGCCGGAGGTCGGGCTC
>JAABUS010005260.1_pt1 | contig 17285 bp, 13 predicted proteins | sample 5560161 | NCBI WGS metagenome assembly JAABUS01 (sample SAMN10711885, study PRJNA513376) | rock metagenome | isolation source: Antarctica rocks | place: Antarctica: Victoria Land, Trio Nunatak nord | collected 2016-01-04
CCCGCCCAACAACACCGAGGACCGCCCGCGCTTCACGGAAACATGGGTCGACCGCGTGGCGACCTGCCTTGGTCGTCCGCTGCGTCAGTCCTGCCCGAGGGGGCGCCAGGTCGTCGTCACCGGGATCAGTGATTGGCAGGGATTACCCAGCCGAGCGACGGACGGTGAAGGTCAGCAGGGCGGCAACCGCGAGCGGCATGAGCCACCAGGCGGCGATGTCCATCCGCGCCAGGATGACCGTCGCGACGAGCGCGATCACGACGCCAAGGGCGACCGTCCAGTCGTCGCCCACGATGAAGTCGTACCAGAACCGGGCGAAGTTGACGATGTATTGCATCGATCGAGCTCCTTGAGATGAGGTGGCTACGCCAGCGATGAGACCGCCACCTGGCGTTCCCGTCGCGTCCGAAGGAAAGACACGTTGCCAAAGGCAATAAGGAGGATGAAGGCGAGGATACCGAGGATCGAGAGATCGTTACCTGGCCAGGCGATGCCGGCCCCCTCGACCACCCAGAACACGCCAAACGTCGAGAGCATTACGCCGACGGCGAACTTCATGGCGTTCTCGGGCACCCGGCTCAGTGGGGCGTGGACGGCCAACCCGACGACGCCCACGACGAGCAGGCCAAGGCCGGCGCCCAGTGCGGCCAGCGGGATGCTGCCTTGCGAACTGCCGAAGGTCAGGACGATGAAGGCGACCTCCAGCCCTTCGAGGAACACACCCTTGAACGATAGGGTGAAGGCGTACCAGTCCATCCCGGCCCGCCTCTCACGTCCGGCCGCCCTGGCGTCGGCCAGTTCGCGCTCGTACAGAGCCGCCTCGTCGCGCTGAGCCTTGTACCCGCTGGCCCGCAGGATCGCCTTGCGCAGCCACTGCAACCCAAAGATCAGCAGGAGCGCCCCGATCACCAGCCGGAGGTCGTCGATCGGAATGAACCGCAGCGCCGGACCCAGCGCCGCAATCACCACGGCCAGCGCCACGGTCGCGACGCCCACGCCAATCAGCGAAGACCGCCAGCCGCGGGTGACACTCACGGCCAGCACGATGGTCAGCGCCTCGACCATCTCGACCGCCGAGGCGAGGAACGCCGCCAGCACGAGAAACACCGCAGCAGTGGTCACGAGCGTCTCCTCCCGTCTTCTGCCATGACGGATGCGCAACGAAACCTCACGCCCCGCCACCTTAGCGATTTTGATTGTATGTTACATCTGTATCATTGTCACGAACTTATCGTCATTTCCGAGGGCAGCCCGGGGTAGGACATCCCCGGGTTGGCTACGTCATCGCCCACCGCGCACTGGCGTCTCTCGTGCAACAGTGTCGCGGAGGGCATCGCCGGTCAGATTGACCGATAGCACCGTGATCGCGATGCAGAGCCCTGGAATGACCATTTGCCACGGCAACCGCTGGAAATAGGGTCGCGCCTCGTTGACCATCCGGCCCCACTCTGGCGTTGGTGGCTGCATCCCCAGACCGAGGAACGACAGCGACGCCAGACTCAGGATGACGCCGCCGAAGTTCGCGGTCGCCAGCACGGCGACCGGACCAAGGATGTTGGGAAGGATATGCCTGACGACGATCCGTGTTCGCGACGCGCCAAGGGCGAACGCCCCTTCCACGTACTGTGCCTCCCGCTCGCGCAGGATCAACGCGCGGTAGACCCGGGCGCTGGATGGCCAGCTCGTCACGATCAGCGCGAACAGGAGATTCGGGAAGGACGGGCCAAGCACTGCCGTCAGGGCCAGTGCCGGTACGATCCCCGGCAACGCGAGCAGTGCCTCGGTCAACCGGCCGATCACGGTATCAAGGACCCGGTTGCCAAGGGCGGCGACCGTGGCGAGCGCGAACCCCAGCACGCTCGTGCCCAGACAGACGATCGCCGCGCCGGTCAACGACCATCGCGCCCCCATGAAGAGACGAGCCAGGATATCGCGGCCAAAGTTGTCGGTTCCAAACGGATGAGCCCATGACGGTCCCTCCAGTCGATCGGCGACATGCTGCTGGAGTGGCCCCTGACGCCAAAGCAACGGCCCGAGGATCGCGGCCAGGATCATCGCCAGCAGCACGAACAGAGCAATTCGTCCGATCAGACTCAGGTGTCGGCCGGGCAGAGCGGGTCGCCTCAGCACCGTTCGCGCCTGGCCAGGGCTCTGGCTAACGACCGCAACCATCACACACTCCGGACCCGAGGATCGATCGCCGCCACGACGAGATCGACCACCAGATTGAGCGTCACGAAGATGACCCCCGCCGCGATCGCGAAGCCGACGATCACCGGGGTGTCGCGCAGCAGGGCCGCGTCGATCGCCAGCTTGCCGATACCCGGCCAGGCGAAGACGTATTCCACGACCGCCGACCCGGTCATCAGGTTGGCCGTCTCGAGACCCATCACCGTCAGGATTGGGACCAGCGTATTGGGGAGCACGTGCCGCCGTGCGATCGCCGCCTGGGACAGCCCCTTGGACCGGGCGACGCGCACGAAGTCTTGCCGCAGCGTATCGAGCACCGCGGCCCGGGTGAGGCGAGCCACCACCGCGATATGGGTCGCCACCAGCACGGTAGCCGGCAACACGATCCCGCGCGGCGTAGGGGCTCCGAAGACCGGCAACCAGTGCAGGCGCGCGGCGAAGAAGTAGATCCCGACCAGCGCCAGCCAGAAACCTGGCACCGCGGCGCCGATCACCGCGACCAGCTGAGCCAGCGCGTCGAGTGGCCCCCCGCGGTGATACGCGGCGATCGTCCCCAGTGGAATCGCGATCAGCGCCCCCGCCACGGCCGCACAGATCGCCAGCAGCGCCGTCGCCCCAATCCGATTGAGATAGAGATCGGTGACGGGGGTGTACGAGCGGAACGATCGCCCGAAGTCACCATGCAGCGCAGCCAGCAGCCAGTCCCCGTACCGCACGGGCAACGGGTCGTCGAGGTGTAGTTCCTGGCGCTTGAGCGCGAGGGTCTCCGGTGTGATGGTCTCGACGCCACTGGCCTGGAGGAGCAGGGAGGCGGGGTCGCCGGGCGTGATCGCTTGGAGACCAAAGGCCAGCAACGAGATGACGAGGAGAACGGGGAACACGGCGAGAATCCGGGCGATGACGTAGCGTGACATGTGGAGCTCCCGGAGGCGCGGAGGTGACCGCGACGTTCGCGCGGCCACCTCCTCCCGTCACGCCTTGACGGAAAGAGCGGTGGTAATGAGATACCCGTCATTTGGGTTGGGCACGTAACCGATCACCTTGCCCTTGCGATAGGCGGTGGTGATCGGCAAGGCGACCAGGAAGACGACGGGAACGTCGTCCTTGACGATCTGCTGGACCTGCATCGACAGATCCTGTTCCTTCGCCGGGTCGAGCTCGGTCCGCATCTGGTCGACGATCGCGTCGAGCTGCGGGTTGGAGTACTGGCCGACGTTGTCGCCGCCGCCAGTCAGGAAAAGCCGGTTGAACTCGTACAGCGGGTCGCCGGTGACGATGGTGTTGTTCGACTTCATCGCGGCATCCCAGTCGCCGGTCTTTATCACATCGGCCACGTTCTGGACCTCGGTGACGGTAATGTCGAAACCCAGCGGCTGGAGCTGGCTCTGCATCGTCACGGCGTACGGGGTCAGTTCGGCGCGGCCGGGATAGCTGTAGAGCGTAAACGAGAGCCGAGCGCCATCCCTGGCCCGGACCCCATCCGACCCCATCGGCCAGCCGGCGTCGTCGAGGAGTTGGGCCGCTCGGGTCGGGTCAGTGCCCTGCAGCGGCAGCGTCTGGTAGCCGGTGGAGGGCGGGAACATGCCGACGGCCGGCGTGCCATGACCATTCAGCCCCACCGTGTTGAGTTCATCCCGGTCGATCCCGAGCGCCATCGCTTCCCGGACGGCCCGATCGCTGAATGGGAGCCGATTGACGTTGAGATTGATCAGGTCGACCCGGCCCGAGGGGATGATGGGTGCCTCGATATCGGGGCCAAAGCCATCGATGGCTTCGGCCGGGAAGTTGTAGAGCATGTCGACGTCGCCGCTCTGCAGCGCGAGTAGTCGGGTGTTGGGGTCCGGGACGTAGGTGACGGTAATGTTCGCGATGGGCGGCGGCCCCGCCCAGTGGCCCGCGTGCGGCACGAGATCGAGCTGACTGTCGACGACCAGTCTCGTCGGCTTGTAGGGCCCGGTCATGATCGAACCCGTGCCATCAGCCGCCAGCTTGAACACGCCGAAGCTCGAGAGCGCCAGTGCGTGCGGAAAGAAGCCGGACGGGCTTGGGGTCACGAAGTCGATGGTCTTGGCATCGACGGCAGTCATGACGGTGTCCGGACTGATCAGCCCCTTGTTGTCTGGGCTCGCGTCATAGCTGAGTCTGATCGAGTTGATCACATCGTCGGCCGTCACGGGCGAGCCGTCCCAGAACGTGGCGTCCCGGAGGACGACGCGCCAGGTCGACGGGTCGGTGTTGGTGATGCTCTCCGCGAGCCAGGGCTCGAGCACGTTGTCAGGTGTCTGTCGGGTCAGACACTCGAGCATACCCATTGGGAGCAACTGGTGGTCCTTGAGTTGATCGATCCTGGCCGGGAAGTCGAAGCCGAGCGCGAGTCGCAGGTCGCCGACCGACTGGCCGGACGCCTGGGCACTGGCTCCCGGCAGACCACGTCGCTGGTGAGCCAGCAGGCCCGCCAGCCCACCAGCGGCGGCTCCACCGACCAGCGCCCGGCGGCTCAGCGAGAACGGACCACTGATCCGGGAATCGTGCGAGTTCATAGTGGATCCTTCAGGTGGGCGGTCGATTCGCCCCGATGGGGCTAATCTCGAGACGATCGATACAGCTGTAGCGTCTGTACAACTGTATCGATCCTCCTCCCAATTGAAGATCAACACCGGATTATGTTTTTGTCAGAGAACCATTAAGCGTCGTCCGGCTCAGCGTCTGTGCGCAGCAACGGTGACGCGTCGTGAGCAGTCGGTCCAGGGGGTACTCCCGGTACCTGTCGTAGCGCCCGCGGGAAGGGCATGTCGGCGCCAGCGGGTCCGGTGGTCATCATCGAGTCATCGCCAGCGAGGCGATAGACGTCCTGCTCGAACTCGTCCAGCATGGTCTGACATCGTTCGATCCAGGCGGCGACCGCCAGACGACCATCGGCCTGAAACCAGTCGCGTTCCTCGATCCGCTTGAACCATCGTCGGATCTTCTCGAGGTCCTGGCCAATCTCCTCGGCTTCTTCGAAGGTGAAATTCTCCCGAAAGCGTTCGAACTCGATTTCCTTGACGAACCTGGTCGCGCACTCCTCGACGATCTCGGCGTATTCCTTGTCACGGAGTGCGCGAATCGACGCGACGAACTTCGCGTCGTCCGCGGCAGGTAGTCTGGGCAAGTCGAAACGGGTAAACTCGCCGCCCATCCCGGTCAGCTTTGCCGTGATTCGGTCGACCTCCACGGCCAGGTCATCGCGTCGTGGCAGGATGCAGACGCACTGTTGCAGGTAGAGAGCACCGAGGCGCTTGAGATCGCGCCAGATCGTGACACGCCGGCTGGCCGGCTCCGTCGGTACCCGGTAGACGAGCAGGATCCATTCACGCTGGGACATTCGGACCTCTCGGGTCAGGGTCATATGGTTTGCGGTGAACGTTGCGAGTATGGGATGGCCGCACAAGACCGTCAAACGCCTTCAACCCGGCGCGCGTGGATGGGGGCGACCGGGTGTCGGAGGATCGTCCTCAGCCGCTCGGCCGTCGCTCGCAGGGGATCGGACAGATAGATCTCGTGGTGCCGGCCCGCCATTCGCAAGCCGTGCTCATCCATATAGCGTTCGAGTTGCGCCAGGGTTTTGGGCTCGGCATCGTACGGTCCGACGTGCATGACCTGAACGCAATCACCCTCGGTGAGTTGATCGAACCCGACATCCTGAATGACCGGCAATCGGGGCTTCTTCCTTGCGGCGGTCCCGCGAGCCACGTCGATATCCGCGGCGGACACGGTCGCGGGGAGCCGGATCAGCAACCGCCAACGCCACTCCGTGCGTGGCGTCGCGAGCGGTTCGCCCGGCCCATCCACCCACCACAACCCTTCGAGTTTCGGAACGGTAAATGCCATTCCTCCAGCCTTGGCGCGCTGCCGGATGTCATAGGCCACGGTGTAGAGTGCCTCGGTCGCGGCAAGATGCGCCGGACCACCGGGCTTGCCGGCTCCGGCGACAGCCAGATAGGAGAGCGTCGGAAACGTCACCCGCACCGGCGTCGTCGGCGCCGAGTAGTACCGCTTGTCTTCACGGACGAGGTCGATCGTTTCGGTCATCTGCTTCGCTCCGACCATCGACTACGACTACGTCAATCACGGATTCCAGGTCCATCCCAATATCGCGATCAATAGGGGCAGGATCGAACCGCAATGTCACAGTCCACCATGACATCTCCCTCGCCTGTCACCGTCGCCATCCTGTCCGACGTCCATGGCAACGATCGCGCCCTCGCGGCGGTGCTGACCGAGCTGGCGACCACGCCACACGACCAGGTCGTCATCGCCGGGGACCACGTCTGGAACGGCGTCCGGCCCGGCGAGACGCTGCGCCGGCTTCGTGGGCTGGACGCCCCGATGCTGCTCGGCAACACCGACGAGTACCTCTGGTTGCCCGCACGCCACCCGGACATGCCGCTGATGATCGCGTGGACGCGCGAGCGGATCGGCGCGGATGGCATGGCGTTCCTGCGCGGCCTGCCAATCCCGTGGCGTTTCGCGCCTCCTGGCGGAGCGTCCCCGGGCGACGACCTGCTGGTCGTCCATGCCACGCCGACCGATGTCGACGCTGAGCTGGTCCTGCAGCCCGACCCGTTCGGTAGCCACCCTGTCACCCCGATCGACGAGGCGCGCCGGCTGCTTGGTAACGCCCGCGCGGGCCTGATCGTCTCCGGTCACCTCCACTACCCGTCGGCCGGGACGGTCGATCGGCAGCGGCTGGCGACGGTGGGCTCAGTTGGCGGCAGCATGGACGGCAACCCGGACGCCGCCTGGGCACTGGCCCATTGGGACGGCCTGTCCTGGACGCTCGGACACCGGCGGACCGCCTACGACGTCGAGGCCGCCGCCGCTGAGATCGAGCGGGAGCACCCCGTCCCGGCGCTGGGCCGGGTACTGGCCGAGCGGCTCCGCCAGGCCCGTTGGCTGCCCTTCCCGTAGTCCTGATGCTTCCCGTTTCGGGGGCCTAATAACCAGGGAGCTCGTCCGGGAGCCTGGGAATGGACCACTCGGTGTTTGGCCGCCAGTCCCGCCACGAGCCGTCGAACGGAGGGAGACCGGCCTCGACGTCGGCGATGACCCGCTCCCCCTCCCGCCGGATCTCACCGGCCCGATCGGCGCTGACCCGGCCGACCGCGACGGCCTCCGCCAGTTCGTCCTCGTCCTTCCAGCACCATGTTCGGTCGGCCTGGACGACGACGTCGAGGAAGTGATCGGTCGTACGGAAGCCCCAGTCCCACCGCTCGACCCGGTCCTGGAGGTTGACGTACCAGCGCTGGAACAGCCAGTCCGGCTGGGACCAGTTGTGGTGGACGGCGTGGGCCCGGCTCGGCCGGATGACGAGCAGGATCGGGCTCGGCTCCCATTCCTCCACCACGTACCGCTTCGCCATTCGGATGAAGACATCCGGCGAGATCACTCGCGGCAGCGGCTGCCCCGGTCCGACGACCAGCCAGCTGTGCATCGTGCCCGAGGCAAGGTACAATACCAACAAGTCGGGTTCATCGGCGATGACAGTCACCGGAATCGTAGCGCTGGGCTGCCCCATGATCATTGCCTGATAGAGGACGTGATCGCCCGGCTGCCACTGCGGGACATTTCCTTGGGTCTTGCTCGTCACAATGATCTCTCAGTCCTACAGAATTCGGCTGCACCACGGGGTAGTCGCACGGGCGCGATCACTCCCCCTCTCCGGGACCGGCGGGACGCAGACGCCCGCAGGCGTCGGAGCGAGCCGGGAGCCGGAGAGGGCGTTGGGGGGAGAGGCCCGCTCGTCACCGCGGCGTCGCTGAACCCTACGATCTTGAACTGGATTCGGTATCGATCGCTGACTGGCTATCGCCGACGGCAGCATGGACGGCCAATCGGCCGAGAGCGATGCAGCCCGCCAGACCCGCATCCAACGATGATCGTTAGGCACCAGAGCCAATCGGCGTCCACTTGCCCCGTCGCCGGACCGAGCCCGGCGAAGCACCGACGCTACGCTTGAACGCCCGGCTGAAGGCGGCCTCGGACTGATAGCCGAGCCGGAACGCGACCTCCCCGACCACCACGTCATCGGTCATCAGCCAGTCGAGCGCGACCTGCATCCGCCAGCGCGTCACGTATCGCATCGCCGGCTCGTCGACGAGTTCGGTGAAGCGGGCCGCGAAGGCCGACCGTGACATGGCGACCTCCTCGGCAAGCGCCGCCACGGTCCAGGCTCGCGCCGGATGGCGGTGGATCAGGGCGAGCGCCCGGCCGATCTGCCGGTCCTGCAGGGCGCCAAGCCAGCCGGTTTGCGCGGCCGGGTCCGTCTCGATCCAGGACCGGATCGCCTGAATGATCAGAATGTCGGAGAGCCGGGTGATGACGGTTTCGCCACCCGGCCGCAGCTCGCGTGCCTCTGCCGCCATCAGCCGGAGCGTGCTCTGGATCCACTCGCCCTGGAGCGGCCCCATCGCCTCGATGTGCACGATCCGCGGCAGCACCCGGACCAGACCGTGAGCCGCCGGGTGATCGAAGCTGACCGCCCCGCAGATCAGCGTCGTCGGCGCGCCGCCTCCACCGTGGCGCAGCACCTCGTATCGGTCGCTGACGAGCTCGCGCCGCAGATCGTGAATCGATGGCGTCGGCACCCCGCCAGCGCTGCTGAGCCGGTGCCCCTCGCCGTGGGGAACGAGCGCGATCTCGCCGGGCCGGAGCAGCCGGTCGGCGGCACCTTCGACCTCCAGCCGGCACTGCCCCGTCAGGACGACGTGGAACCAGAGGCAACCGAACATCGGTGGCAGCGCGAGGCCCCAGGGCTCCGACAGCTCCGACCGGCAGTAGAAGGCCCCACCCATCCGGAGCGCGTGGAGGGCTTCACCCAGGGGATCGGCCGTCGGCCAGGGATCGTTGCGGTTCATGCCGTTCACGATACGCCACATCTCAACCATGGTCCAGATCGCTGGACGATCGAGCATGTCCCCCCGACGCACGATCATGGACCGTCCGGCATCTACCCGCAAGACTGGACGAGGCCGGTTCGGATGACGAACTGGCGGCAGCCGGGTGACACAGGAGAAACAGGATGATCACGGTGATGGGAGCGACCGGAAAGACTGGCGGATCGATCGCGCGTCGACTGCTGGACGCTGGCCAGCCGGTCCGGGCGCTTGGCCGGTCCGAGCGCGGACTGGCCGCACTGAAGTCCCTCGGAGCCGAGACGATGGCCGGCGATGCCTCGGACGTTGCCTTCCTGACGGATGCCTTCCGGGGTGCCGGTAGCATCTACACGCTGTCGCCCTACGACCCGGCGACCCCCGACTACCACGTCACGCAGACCCGGATGGGCGAGGCGATCATCGGTGCGATCCACGCCGCCGGGGTACGGCGGGTGGTCTTCCTGAGCAGCGTCGGCGCCGACCTCCCGGCGGGAACCGGCTTCATTGCCAGCCTGCACGCCCAGGAGCAGCGCCTGCGGCAACTCACGGGGGTCGATGTCCTCGTCCTCCGCTGCGGGTCGTTCTTCGAGAACTTCCTCGCCAGCCTCGACCTGATCCGGACGGCGGGGATCAACGGCGACACGGTCGCGCCCGATGTCCCGATCCCGATGATCGCCACCCAGGATATCGCCGAGGTCGCGGCCAGATCCCTCACCACCCGTGACTGGAGCGGCTTCACCGTCCGCGAGCTCCTCGGTGAGCGCGACCTGAGCTACGCCGAGGCGACCCGGATCATCGGCGAGCGGATCGGCCAGCCGGACCTCCCCTACGTCCGATTCCCGGACGACGAGCTGGCCGCGGCCCTCCGCGCGGCCGGGTTCGCCGACGATTCGGTCCGCGGTCAGCTCGAACTCAATCGCGCCCTGAGCGACGGCACAGTGGTCTCCCGCGAAGGTCGCACCCCGGCCAACACGACGCCAACCCGGTTCGAGGACTACGCGACGGAACTGGCGGCCGCGTTCGCGACGGTCGGTATCCAGTGACGCGGCTCGGCGCGTCGGCGCCATCCATCACGGAAACGACCGGTCCGGGCGATGGGCCGAAGGACGACCTACGCCAACGACGGAGGAGATCATGAACGCGGTACTCAGCACGATTGGGACGACCAGCGGATCGGTCGCCCGGCAGCTCCTGCACGAGCGCCCGGGGATATGGACGGCGAGACGCACGGGGCAGAGCGAGATGTCCAGACCGGGAGCGAGGACCACGATGATCGACCGCTGGCTGTTCTCCCTGACCCTCTGCTCGGCGCTTGGCTGCGGCCTCGTCGCCGGCGCCTTCTTCGCCTTCTCGGTCTTCGTCATGAAGGGTCTGGACGACCTGCCGCCCGCGCGGGGCATCGCCGCGATGCAGTCGATCAACGTGACCGTGATCAACGTCTGGTTCATGGGCGTGCTGTTCGGGACGGCCATGCTGTCGCTGATCGCGGCGGTCATCGCGGTCCGGGACTGGGCGGCTCCGGGCTCCGCCTTCCTTCTCGCCGGGAGTCTGCTCTACCTGGTCGGGTCGATCCTCGTGACGGTCGCCTGCAACGTCCCGCTCAACGACGCGCTCGCGGCGGTCGACCCGGACAGCGCCGCTGGCGCCGCCCGCTGGGCGACGTACGTCCCCGACTGGACAGCCTGGAACCACGTCCGGACCATCGCCTCGCTGGCCGCCTCGACTGCGTTCATCGTCGCCCTCGTCCGGCAGGCTCAGGCAAGCGGCCTGCCGGGTTGACCACGACCGTGCCAGGCTAACGCAGGTTTCACCGACACTGCCCGGCCCTATAAGATCGCCTCCGGCTCCCTTCCCCGGCTCACCGGTGCCCAGGGAGGGCTGGGGATGGGGTCTGCTTCGCCACCAGGCAGGTCCCTTGCAAGCACCCGCTCTAATGGACCGTGACGTTCGGATCCACCGTGCTCGCGACGTCATGGGTGCTCCAGAAACCCAACGCCCAGACGGGGTCCGACGCCAGCATCGCCGTGATCGTCTCGCCGGGTAGCGGCCCGCTGAAGTAGAACCCCTGTCCGCGGTGGCAGCCGACGGCCCGAAGCTGCTGGACCTGCTCCTCGCGCTCGATCCCCTCGGCACAGACATTCAGACCCAGGGTGGTCGCGAAGGCCATCACCGCGTGGATCATCGCGGTATCGCTGGAGTCCGTCCCGAGCCCCCCGATGTACGACCGGTCGATCTTGATGGTATCGATCGGACAATCCCGCAGGTAGTTCAGGCCGGAGTAACCGGTGCCGAAGTCGTCGATCGTCAGCCGGACGCCGAGTTGCCGCAGGGCGCGCATGGTCCGCACCGTGGCCGTGAAGTCGTTGAGTGCCACGCTCTCGGTCACCTCGAGCCGCAGGAGTCCAGCTTCGAGGCCAGTCCTCAGCAGGACGGCGGCGACGTCCTCGACGAGCGACGGATGGAGGAACTGCCGGGCTGACAGATTGACGCTGATCATCAGATCGTCCAGACCGTGCTCCCGCCGCTGCCGATTCCAGGCCCACGCCATCGCGCAGGCCTGCTCGAGCACGTACTGGCCGAGCGGGACGATCATGCCGGTCTCCTCGGCGACGGTAATGAACTCGTGCGGGGAGATCAGGCCCCGCGTCGGGTGTTCCCACCGCACGAGCGCCTCGAATTCGGTGATCCGCCCGGTCGCAAGCTCGACCTGCGGCTGGTAATGCACGCGGAGCTGGTCGTGGCCGATCGCGTGGTGGAGTTCACTCTGGATCTGCATCCGGGCCCAGACCTGGGACGTCATGTGATCGTTGTAGACGACCTGTTGCCCCTTGCCCCGCGCCTTGGCCTCGTACATCGCGATGTCGGCCTCGCGGAGCAGATCGTGGTCGTCATCGTCGTCGGGCCGCCCGATGGCGATCCCAAGGCACGGCGAGACCATGACCTCGTGCCCAGTGATGGTGACTGGTTCCTGGAGGCGCTGGATGACGCGATCGGCGAATGCCTCGGCACTCGCCACGTCGCGGAGGTCCTCGATCAGGATCGTGAACTCGTCACCGCCCATCCGGGCGACGGTGTCGTCGCCCCGGGCGATCGTCGTGAGCCGGTCGGCAACCGTCCGGAGCAACTGGTCGCCGGCGCTATGGCCCAGCGTGTCGTTGACCACCTTGAAGTCGTCGAGGTCCATGAAGATCACAGCAAACGAGGTGTCGTTCTGGCGTGCCCGCCGCCGGGCCTCGGTGAGCCGCTCGTTGAACAGCGACCGGTTGGGCAGTCCGGTCAGCGGGTCGTGGAAGGCCTGGTGCAGCAGTTGCTGCTCCAGCGTCCGGCGCTCGGTCACGTCGTGGGCGTTGACGACGATGCCGCGAACATTGCGATTGTCGAGCAGGGATGTCGCGATGATCTGGAGGTCGCGCCAGCTCCCGTCCGCATGACGGAATGACACGACGATGGGGCCAGCTGGCTCGGGCCGCCGCCGGCTCTGCTCGAGGAGGTCGTCGAAGCGGCTCCGGTCGGAGTGGCTGATCCAGTCGAAGTCGGCCTTGCCTTCGATGTCCGAAGGCGCGAATCCGAGGATCCGCAGGCTCGACGGCGTGACGAAACTGACCATGCCATTCTCGGATACGAGCATCGTCAGATCGGACCCGTGCTGGACGAGCGACCGGAAGCGCTCCTCGCTCTCCCGGAGCAACCCCTCGGCATCCTTGCGCCAGGTCACGTCGCGGGCATTCATGACGAGCCCACCGATGCTGGCATGCGCCAGCAGGTTCGTGACGGTGATCTCCCACCACAGCCAGATCCCGCTCCGATGTCGGACACGAGCCTCGAACGAGACGCCCTCGCTCGGGTTCTCCAGCGCCCGATCGAACTGGGCGATGGCCATCGCGTTGTCATCGGGATGGAAGTTGAGCTGAGCCTCGCGGTCGACGAACCGCCGGATCGAGTCGCCGAGCGCCAGCTCGACACTGGGACTGGCGAACAGGACGTAGCCGTCCGGATCCAGGACCATCACGATGTCGGGGGCGAAGCGGAACAGGGCCCGGAACCGATCCTCGCTGTCCCGGAGGCGTTTCTCGGCCTCTCGCTGGTCCGTGGTGTCATGGGCATTGATCAGGTAGCCGTGGATGCCGAGGGTCTCGGTGTGATTGGTGATGACCATCGTGATCCACCGCCATTGCCCATCGGCCCGCAGGAGTTGAGCCTCAACACGGGCCTCGGCGCCGGGGTGCCCCTCGAGACGTCGGAGCTCGGTCACGAACCGGTCGCGGTCGTCCTCCTGGAACAGGCTCCGCCGGATCGCGAGCGGGGACGTCGGGTCCGGCTCGCCGAGGAACTCCATCGCGCTGGGGCTGGCGTAAATCATGACGAGGTCGGCGGTGACGACCACGATGAAGTCGGCGGCATGGCGGACGAGGGTCCCGAGCAGCGACTCGCGGAAGCGGAGCGACTCCTCCGCCAGGACCTGGTCGGTGACATCCCGGGCGGTGATGACGATGCCGCCGATCTCGGGCAGGTCCCGCTTGTTGATCGCCGAGACCTCCAGCCAGCGCCAGCTGCCATCGGCGTGGGCGGCCTTGACCCGCATCCCGCTGAACCGGTTCCCGACCGCGGCGTAGACCCGCTGGATCTCGGCCGAGAGGTCGTCCAGCTGGTCGGGATGGACCGCGGAGGCCAGGGTGACGTCGGCCTGCCCTTCGAGGGGGTAGCCAAGGATCGCCTCGAACGCCGGACTGACGAAGGCGGGCATCCCCCGCTGGTCGGTGATGATCAGGATCTCCGAGGCCTGCTCGACGATCGAGCGCACTCGGGCGTCCCGGGCTCGCGCGGCCTGCGCCGCGACCCACTGATCGGTGACGTCGATGACGATGCCTCGCCAGGTCTCCGTACCGTCGGCAGCCGGCTGGTCGTCTCGCTGGACCATGTTGCGGACCCAGCGCGTCCGACCGGTCCGATCGGTGATCCGGTAGGCGACGTTGAACCGGCCATCGGTCAGGCGCTGGCCGGGGAGGTGGCTCAGGACGAGCTCGCGGTCGTCGGGATGGACAAGCGCCAGGAATGGCGGTTCCAGGTCCGGGACGTCCGCCGGGTCATAGCCGGTCAGGGTTACGACCTGCGGGCTAAGGTAGGACGTGGTGACGTCGCCCGTGGCCGGGTCGACCTGCTGTGTGTAGAGCGTGGCCGACGGTGACTGCTCGACGAGCAGACGGAAGCGTGCCTCCCGGTCCCGGAGCGCCAGTTCCGCCTCGCGCTGCGACGTGATGTCGATCATCACGCCGTGCCAGCGCTCGACGTCCGTTCCGGCGTCCGGCGACTTCGCGATCGCCTTGACCCGGTTGCGCAACCAGCGGATCTGGCCGTCCGGGCGGACGATCCGGTACTCGTGGGTGAAGTCGGCGTGCCTCTCGACGACGGCCGCCGAGGCCGCCTGGACCCGGTCGAGATCGTCCGGGTGGACCATGTCCATGACGGCGAGGTTGTCCCCGATCCACCGATCGGCTGGAACGCCAGTCAGCGCCTCGACTTCGGGGCTGACGTAGGTCGTGCGGAGTGTCCCGAACCGGGGGTCGTACTCGCGGATGTAGGCGACGACGCCAGGCAGCTCATCGACCAGGTAGCGGTAGCGCATCTCGCTCTCCCGGAGGAGATCGACGGTATCCTGTTGCCCGGTCACATCCACGATCAGCGTGTCATTGATTAGCTCACCGGCGGCGTCGCGGAAGACGACGGCGTCCTCCTGGAACACCCTCCACTCCCCGTCCCGCCGCTGAAACCGGTAGACCGCGTGCGAGCGCTGCCCCGGCTCGGGGGCGAGCGACCGCGAGCGCTGGACCAGTGACCGATCGTCGTGGTGCACGCGGGACGACCAGAGTTCCGGATCGCTAAGCAGGTCCGCGCCCCCGAAGCCGCTCAGTTCCGCGATCCGGTCGCTCATTCCGGTGATCGGCCAGCGACCCGTATCCGGGTCCCAGCGACGGGTCTTGAGCATCTGGATCCGGTTCGGCGCGGGAGGGGCATCCTTTCCCGATGCGCTGGGCTCCCACTCGGTCAGGGAGTCGATCGCGGGCGCAGTGGGGTCAAAGCCATCAGGCGCGGCAATCGGGGTCGTCGCGCCAACCGCGTCCAGCGCACCGGATGGCGAGCCGAGCGAACTGAAGAGCGTACCGGCCAGTGGCCCCTGGCCAACCGCCAGGCTCAGGCACTCGGCGAAGGCCGCGATCCGCATCAGGTCAGTGGGCGTGCCGCCCCGGGGATCGGACCACTCGACGGTCAGGATTCCGCCCGGGCCACCGTCCGCCTGCCACCGAAACGGGGCGTGAATGGCCACCCGCGAGTCCTCGGCGATCCACGATACCGGGTCGGCCTGATCCACCCGAACCGCCTCGCCGGACAGGAGCGCCTGTTGCAACCCAGGGTCCGAGAGCGGCCGGAGCAGGTCGATCAGACCGTAGCCGGTGTGGTGGACGATCAGCAGCCGCTCACCCGAGACCAGCCCGAGGGCGACCCGAGGACTGCCGCCGGCCCCCACGAGACCCTCGACCGCGAGCTGGAACACCTGATCCACTGACCGCGCGTCGATGAGCTTCTGGAACGGTGTCTGGAGCCAGCTGGGCATGACGGCGCCTGGTTCGGCCCCTGCGGTGTGGTCCAGACCATCACGGGACGGCTTGGCGGCCGTCGACTCGTTCCCGGCAACGGCGATTTCGGTGTCATCCGCGCCGGCTGGCTGGAAGATGATGGTCAGGCCAGTCATGGTTGGCGTCACGATCACGTGGATCGGTTCGCCGCTGAGCGGGTCCACGATCATGAGCAGGTCTGGCCGGCGGCTTGCCATTGCCGCCCGCAGGGTCGATGCCGCCTCGACGGGGATTCGCCCCTCGGTCAGTTCCCAGAACGACTCACCCGCGACCGGCCACTCAGTCGCTTCAGCACCCGATCCAACCAGCCAGCATTCGACCGACCAGCCGTCATCCACCAATACCGCCGTCAGGCCATGCCCGGCCGCCAGTGACGAACCTTTGCCTGATGGCGAAGCGGGGGGCTGGGCAAGCATGAGCGAACCTCAACGGCGAAGCCAACGGTCTCACGCCGATCGTCAGAGCCGATCCAACGGTTCACCCGCTGTTCGGTCCGTTCCACCGAACCGACTCCATGTCAGCCAGAGGACGCCGGCTCCCGGCCGAATACGCACCCCGGACGTCATCTGGCGGACCAAGCCGGACGCGGCGGCGGTCATGGCGCAATCATGCCAATCATCGTCCATCCATCGACGCCACGGTGCCCCGGGAATCCAGAAAGAAACAAAACAGGACGGATGGGGGATCGCACCCGGAGAACGCGGCCTCTGAATGACCATTACCAGGGCGAAAGTACTTCCAGAGCGTTCGGCCGGGTCCGCCGAACCCGCGGCCCGGCCCGATCAGCCAGCTTCTTGTCATGCTGAACGTGCGGATTCGATCACGACCTATGGTACTGTATGAGGCGGTTGCGCCGTGGCGTCCATCGCCCTTCCGCACCGTCCCGGGACTCCACCACCATCCCGGATTGCCGCTCCACCAAGGTACCTTGCACTGTGACATCCATTGCCCCGGATGCCGACCCGGCCAGCCTCGAGGCCGTGGTGGCCCTGACATCGGGATCGTTCGATGACTACCCTCTGAGTGCCGTCCTGCTCACGGCGCTGGCCGAGCGTGGGCTGCGGTCGCCGACGCCCATCCAGGCCGCCGCGATCCCGGCCCTGTTGAACGGTCGCGACGTCGTGGGACAGGCCCGGACCGGGTCAGGCAAGACACTGGCGTTCAGCCTGCCGCTGCTCGACGCCATCGACGCTGGCCGAGCCTCGATCCAGGCCCTCGTCCTCGCCCCGACCCGCGAACTCGCCTCACAGGTCGGCGCGGTCATCGCGGACCTCGGTGCGGTCAAGGGTGTCACGGTCGCCCTGCTCTACGGCGGCACCTCGTCCGGCCCACAGCGCACCGCCCTCCGGCGCGGCGCCCAGGTCGCGGTCGGGACGCCCGGGCGGATCCTGGATCTGATCAGCCAGGGCGCCCTCTGGCTGGACCAGGCCCGGTTCGTCGTCCTCGACGAGGCCGACGAGATGTTCGACCAGGGCTTCGCTCAGGACGTCGAGCGGATCATGGACAAGACATCCAACAGCCGGCAGACAGCGCTGTTCTCGGCAACGAT
>JAABUS010005261.1_pt1 | contig 17283 bp, 13 predicted proteins | sample 5560161 | NCBI WGS metagenome assembly JAABUS01 (sample SAMN10711885, study PRJNA513376) | rock metagenome | isolation source: Antarctica rocks | place: Antarctica: Victoria Land, Trio Nunatak nord | collected 2016-01-04
CAGTGATCTCTCCAGGTGTCGGATTGTGCGGCATAGTGTCGGATTCCTTGCCTCAGGCCGCGTCTACGTTGTCTCGGTCCTGGACACAGACACGCTCCGCCGTCTGACCAGTGAGCGCTTCCCAGCGATTCACCACCACATCACAGTAGCGAGGATCCAGCTCCAGGAGCCGCGCCTGCTGCCTCAACTGCTCGCAGGCAATCAGGGTGCTCCCTGACCCACCGAACGGATCGAGCACTACATCGCCTCGCTTCGTGCTGTTCCCCAGCATCCCGGCGACCAGAGAGACCGGCTTGCTGGTGGGATGGTCGGGAGAAGCGCACGGTCGGGCAATCTCAAAGACACTGGTCTGGGCATCATCCCCATACCAGCCGGCTGCCCCTCGTCCTCTCCTCCCGCCGCCGGGAAGGACGCCATACAGGATCGGTTCATGGAGGTAGTGGTAATCGCTATGGCCCAACACCAACCGGTCTTTGACCCAGACGAGGGTTTGGCGCAGCTTCCACCCGAGATCGGTCACGACCTGGAGGAAGATGAGGGAGAGCGGTCCCGCCGGATGAGCAATGTAGAAGGCAGCACCCGGCACGAGGGCATCGGTCACATTGGCAAGCGAGGCGCGCAGTAACCCCTCCAGACCCGCGGCATCGTCGTTGGCGAGGGTCAAGGCGTCCTTGGTTCTACCGACATAGCTGACACCGTAGGGGGGATCGGTCCAGAGGCAGGCGGCACGCTCCCCAGCCATCAGCCGGTCCAGGTCTTCCCGTGTCGTGGCATCCCCACAGAGCAGGCGATGCGATCCCAGGAGCCACAGATCACCCGGTTGGGTGACCGAATCCGCAGGCAGGTCGGGGACGTCGTCGGGATCGCCCAGTAACTGAGCCGGCGCCTCAGCGGACGCCAGCAACTCCGCCAGCTCATCCGGTTCCCACAGTCCCGAGAGATCGGTGTCCTCGGCGAGGGAGGCCAGCACCTCGGTATCCCATTCGGCCAGTTCGGCGGCCCGGTTGTCGAGGAGAGCCAGTCGGCGCTTTTGCTCGGGGGTCAGTCCCGAGCGACGGACGGCGATGAGTTCGGCTCCGTCCGCCTCCACGATCCGCACGCGATCGATGCCCGCTTTCCCGGCAGCGGCCACGGTGGCGTTGCCGGCGAGGATGGTACCGGTCTCGTCGATGACGATGGAGCGGGCGGCGCCGACCTCGCGCAGAGCATCGACGATCAGGCCAAGATTGCGCTCGGTGTGGCGGCGGGCGTTACGGGGGTCCGGGATGAGGGAGGTGAGTGGCATGGTGGCTGAGTCGTTATCAATCGCGTTTGAGGCATCGGCCTTTGATGGTTCCCTGCCAGCGTTCCCCGTGCCCATGTTTGCCTGTCCTTCATCGTCGGAGGATTAAACAGAACGGGCCGCCGGGCGAGCGTTGCTGCTCGCGTCCGGCGGCCCGTGCGTCCACCACTTGATTGTCTTGGTCATTCTATCACTTCCGGCATTGACAGGTCCATCCACTCCAAGACAGCCTCGGTGAGAGATGTCTGAAACCGACCGGTGGATTATTAAGCGGTAGTGTCGTGCTCCACAGGACAGAGCGGTCCACCGGTGCCTCGTACTGACCCAGGGTCTCCGCTGATTGCACACTGATTGGCCACGATGGGAGTAAGATGCCGAGCCAGTGAGGCATTCGCGTTGGGATCGGGGACGACGAGCCATGGCCGCAGTTCAGCTTCTGCTCACAGTGGCGCCACACACCAACCACCAGCTCTTCTCCGACCACTATCTGAATGAGATCCTCCCGAAGCGCGTCGAATGGCAGGGCCTGGTCTCCGAGGCGACACGAGCGCTCGCGGAGATTGCGGCCGTACTTGAGCGATTCACGCCAAGCGAGATCGAGGCGCAGACCGAGGAAGACCTGGTTCGCCCCATCCTCAAACTCCTGGGCCATACCTTCGAGGTCCAGCCGGCCCTGGCGACGCCCGATGGCACCAAGAAGCCAGACTATGTCCTCTACCGGGACGAGGCAGCCGTCAAAGCGAACAAGGGGCGGACCCTTGACGAGGACGCGGTACGCACGACCGCGTTCGCCGTTGCGGATGCGAAGTATTGGAATCGTCCGCTCGATGTGGCCTTGAAGCATCAGAAGGGTGATCCGTTCAACAACCGGAACCCGTCATTCCAGATCGCCTTCTATATGCAGCACAGCGGCTTACCCTGGGGCATCCTCACCAACGGGCGGCGGTGGCGGCTTTACCATCAGAGCACCGCGCATAAGCTCGATCGCTTCTACGAGGTGGACCTGGCAGCCTTGATCCGGGCCGGCGACCCGGCGCGGTTTTTATCCTTCTACGCATTCTTCCGGCGGGAGGCGTTCGAGCCGGGGCCGATCGGTGTTGACGAGGTGCTTCAGCAGAGCATCGACTACGCGCTGAAGGTGGGCGGTCAACTCAAGCGCCAGGTGTTCGATGCGCTGCGGCATTTGGCCCAAGGATTTCTCGACTATCCCGAGAACCAACTCACGGCGAACCCTGCCACGCTGAAAGAGATCTACGACAACTCGCTAATCCTGCTCTACCGGATGTTGTTCATCCTGTACGCCGAAGCGCGAGAGCTGCTGCCAGTCCGCGAAAGCCCGGTCTACCGCGATTCCTACAGCCTGCGGGCGCTGACGCGGGAGATCGCGGATGCCGACCAACGTGGGCGGCAACTGCTCTCGATGAGCGGCACGCGTTGGCCGAGGCTGCGCACGCTCTTCAGCGCGATCGACCGGGGAAACCCTCCCCTGCACGTGGCGACGTTCAACGGCGGGTTGTTTGACCCGGAGCGGCATCCGTTTCTCGAACAGTATGTGGTGGGTGATCGCCACTTAGAGCAAGCAATCGACACGCTGGCGAGAGTGGACGGTCAATTTGTTGACTACCGGGATCTGGCGGAGCAGCATCTCGGTACCATCTACGAGGGGTTGCTCGAATACCATCTGGAGACCATCGACCCCGAGGAGGGCTGGCAGGTCGATCTGGTGAACGACCGGGGCGAGCGGAAGAAGATCGGCTCGTACTACACGCCGAACTACATCGTGAAGTACATCGTCGACCATACCGTCGGGCCAGTTCTGCAGGCGGCGGTGGACGGGAAGTCGGACGAGGAGAAGATCGAGGCGATCCTCCGGGTAAATGTGCTCGATCCGGCGATGGGCAGCGCGTACTTCCTGGTCGAGGCGACCGAATACATCGCTCGATTCATCGTGAACCTGGCGGTCACGCAGCCGAATGGCGAGGGAAGCGAGGAGTCAGACCTCGCCTACTGGAAACGCCAGGTCGTCCAATCGTGCATCTACGGAGTCGACATCAACCCCTTGGCGGTCGAGCTGGCGAAGCTATCGTTGTGGTTGAGCACCGTGGCGAAGGATCGGCCGCTCTCTTTTCTGGACCACCACCTGCGCACGGGCAACTCCCTCGTTGGCACGAGGATCACCGAGACCGAGGAACCGCATCGCCAGGCGGCTGCCGCTACGAAAGGGAAGCGGCGGGAGGCAAGGGCGACCGCGGTTGGTCAGCTGTCGATGATGGCCGACGACGCGTTCCGGCAAAGCATGAGCCGAGCCGTCGATTCGATGTGGGCGGTTGAACGCAGCAAGAGCGCGACGGTCGAGGACGTCAAGACCCAGGAACGTCTGTATCGCGATCTGCACCAGTCGTTGACCGGGAAGTACGGGCGGTTTGCGGACCTGGTCACGGCGTCCGATTTCGGGCTCAACATTGATACGTCGCTCTGGCCAAGTCTGAGCGACTTCGCGCTTGGCAGGGCGGCGCTCGTGCCCCCATCGTTCCACCGCTGGATGGCAGACGCGGTGAAGACGGCGGAGCGGGAACGGTTCTTTCACTGGGACTTGGAGTTTCCGGAGGTGTTCTTCGATCAGCACGGCGGGTCGCTGGGGGACGAGGCGGGATTCCACGCCGTGGTGGGGAATCCGCCCTACGTGCGGCAAGAGCGGCTGGCTGTGATCAAGCCGTACCTGCGGACGCGCTACCAGAGCTTCAGCAGTGTGGCCGATCTCTACGTGTACTTCTTCGAGCGAGGCATCCACCTGCTGAGCTCTGCCGGTCGCCTGGGCTTCATCTCGTCAGGTACGTTTGCCCGCGCGAACTTTGCCAAGCCGTTCCGCGCCTTTCTTCCCATCGCGGCCCAAGTTGAGCAGGTGATCGACTTTGGTGAGAACCAACCATTCGCAGGTGCAGAGATGGTACGTCCCACGATCGTCGTGTTGGGCAAGGGCAGCCAAGCGCACGGATTCCGGAGTCTCTTCATGGCGGGCAAGATACCCACCTCTCTCAATGCGGCGATGGACGCGGAGGGCGTGCATGCCGATGCCGATGTTCTCCAGCAGCCTGAGTGGACTTTTCAGTTGGCGTCTACCTCAATCCTCTCCCGTCGGCTAACGACGGTCGGACGGCCTCTTGGAAAGGTGGTGAAGAGCCGAGTCCTAATTGGGGTAAAGACTGGATTTAACGAAGCATTCGTGATTGACCAAGCGACCCGAGAGCGTCTTCTGGCGGTCGACGGCTCTGCCGATTCACTCATTCACCCGTTGGTAACCGGTCAGGATCTGCGGCCGTGGTACACGGAGGAGGAAGGGCGCCACCTCATCGTCATTCCTGCGGGGTGGAGCAAGCGCCACCTCGGGCAGGGACTCTCGGAAGACGATGCGTGGATCAGGCTCGGCGAACGCCACCCCTCCGTAGCGCAGCACCTCCAGCCGTTCGCGGCCAAGGCGCGCATGCGCGGAGACAAGGGCGACTATTGGTGGGAGCTCCGCCCGTGCGACTACTACGGGGCGTTCGAAACGCCAAAGATCCTGTTCCCGGATATCGCCAAGCTGCCCAGGTACTCGTTGGATACCTCGGGCACCTACCTGAACAACACCGGCTACTTCATTCCCGATGCCGATGCGTATCTGCTCGGGGTGCTGCAGAGCCGAGTTGTCTGGTTCGTCACCAGTCAGATTAGTCAGCCGTTGCGGTTGCGGGCCGGGCTTTGGCAGTACCGGCTGTTTCCGCAGTTTCTCGAACGGCTCCCCGTTCCGGATGCCTCACCGGCGGACAAAGACGTCATAGCCGCCCTCGCGATCTCGCTGAGCGACCGAGCAAAGTCCCGCTATCAACTGCACGACAGCGTGCGGAACCGAGTATCAACGGACCTCAGCGCGCCCGGTGTCACGCTCAATCAGAAGCTAACCAAGTGGTGGACGCTTGATTTTCCTACCTTTCGGACGGAGGTTCAGAAAGCGTTGAAGCGCGACATCCCGGTCCGGGAGCGGGATGAGTGGGCCGCGTGGTTGGAGGATCAACGGGGGGAGCACGATCGGCTGACGGCCGACATTGTCCGATTGGAGACGGAGTTGAATGCGCATGTGTACGCGTTATTCAGTCTGTCTCCGGACGAGATTGTGTTCATCGAAGAAACGACGAAATACCAATATGGAGCGGTGTGACGAATTAACCGGGGCTCACGAGCTGGCGGGAAGACTCCTCAGAGGGAACACAACCCTCCATCGGTTGGGAGAACGGCGCCACGCTACCGCGCTGCTAGGTCGCGCATCGGAGCAGGGGCTACCATGAGCCACCTACGTCTTACTCCTCTGCTCCGGACGCCCGAGCGTCCCCCGGCGGTCGGATCACCAGGGTGACGCCGGCGACCACCACCACCATGCCCATCAGCGCGCCAGGTCCCAGCCGCTCACTGAAGAGGAGGTACGCCTCAAGGGCGGTGGCCGGTGGCACCAGGTAGAGCAGCCCGGTCACCCGGGACGCGGCGTGCTGCCGAATCAGCGCCAACAGCAGCAGGACCGCACCCAGCGAGAGGGCAAGCACCAGCCACGCCAGAGCCAGGATGAACGAGAGGCGCCACGCAATGTGCTCCCCCTCGGCCAACGCGAGCGGGGTGATCGCCACCCCCGCGGCGGCATACTGGATGGCCGCTGACGACGTGAGGTCGGTTCCACCACCGAAGCGCTTCTGGTAGAGCGTGCCGATGGTGGTGGCGAGGAGGGAGATAGCGATGGCGACGCCGGCGTCGATACCGATGGGATGATCGGCGGCAGTCCGGGCCTGCTCGCCAACCACCAGCGCCACGCCGACGGAGCCGAGCAGTAAGCCGAGCCACTGCCGGCGGGCGACCCGCTCGCGCAGCAGCGCCTGCGCGCCGACGGCAGTCAGGATCGGTTGGAGTCCGACGATCAGGGAGGCGAGTCCGGCTGGCAAACCGTGCGCAATGGCGAAGAAGACGCCGCCGAGGTAGCCCGCATGGAGCAGCAGACCGGCGACGGCGAGGTGACCGGTCGCGCGCCGATTCCGGGGCCAGGATGCCCGCCGGGTGAGGGCGATGCCCACGAGCAGAATCCAGGCGATGTGTAGGCGCAGGGCGAGGAAGGTGAAGGGCGCCGCGGACGGGAGACCGTACTTGGCGCCGATGAAGCCGGTGCTCCACAGCAGGACGAAGAGCCAGGGCGCTGCCACGGTGAGCGAGCGCGCGGCTCGCGGTGACGCACCGAACAACCCACGGCCTGCGTGGGCGCCTGGCCGACTAGCGCCGAGGTCACTCTCCGGGGCGGCCGTCAAGCCCGTGCGGCTCTCCCGGTGCCGCGCAGCGAGGAATCAGTCGACGACAATGGCGAGCCATGGGGAACGTTCGTGGGTGGCGACGGCTCTGTCCCAAACCTTGTTCACGACCGTCGCCCCACCGACAAGAACGAAGAACGAGCCAGCGGGCGAGCGTTGCTGTTCGCCTCCGGCGGCCCCTGCGTCCACCACTCAGTTGAGGTCAAATTTTATCACCCTGCGACTCTATCGCAGGGCCAATAGACCTAGTGCAAACTGCTAGGCAGCCTCCATCAGCACACGGCGTTCGGCTGCTTCCAGCTGCGGTTCGACGAACTCTTGCTCGATTTGGGGGCCCGATCGGTCCCATCCAACGAAACGCAGCACGCGGGTTTGGTTACCCGCTGCACGAGGAGCGAGTTTGCGCTCCAGGAGGCTCCCGAGACGTCGATCGTGCGTTGAGACAATCAATTGGCGCGCACCGCGTATGTGCCGGCAGAGGTCGGCGAAACCCAACGCGTTGACATCATCCATCGCCTGGAGCGGATCGTCGAGCAGGAGGAAGGGCAGGGCATGGGATCCAGCAGTCCAACTCATGGCGAGGAAAAAGGTTAGCGCTGCAACATTGGCCTGGGAGCTTGAGAAGACGAGGAGGGGATTGGCTGTCACGTCACGTTCCTCGTCGATCACCACTGGATCCGCAATGGGACGCTGATAGTAAACGCCAAGGGCATAGTCCAAACGGGTAAATGCGGGGTGAGGATCTAGGCGGGCGTAGATTTCCGCCACGAGCGGAGCAAGCGTTTCAAAGCGTCGCTTCGTTACGTTAGTGATCGCCTCCGTCGTCGCACGAGAGAGCGCACGTGCCTCCTCCGCCCGTCGATTCGCAGCCGCGACCGAGTCACGGAGTTGCTGGACATCCGCGGCTAACTGCTCGGTCCGCGCACGCTGCTGCTCGATTCTCCCGCTCAATTCCGGCACGGCAAGAGCAGCAGCCGCTTCTCGCGTGGCACGCTCGACCCCCCCCGCCGCCTGGCGCACGGCTTCAAGGGCCGACGAGTGTCCTGCTCTCACCCCGGCGGCATCGACCGGTCGCAGGGATCCGATTCCGTCGGCGAGGGCTGCACATGCCGTCGCCCAATCGCGCGTCTCTGCGTTGTGACGATCAAACTGCGCCTTCCGCGCGATTAGGCGGTCGCGCTCTTGTATCGTCCGGCTCCGATCTTGTTCGAGCGCGTTTTGTCGGACGGTTGCGTCCTCAACGCTCGCCCGGAGCGCCAACAGTGCATGAGCCTCGCCGGTCAGGATCCCCATCAAATGCACACGCACGTCTTCTCTCTGGATGGGTTGTAGACAAACAGGGCAGTGCTCGCTAAGTAGTGGCAGAGCGCGAGTTGCCAAGTCAGCCAGTTGCTCGCCAGTACGCTCCGCCACTTCAAGGCTTTCCTTCGCCGCCAGCAACACCACCTCGGCTGCCATCAAGTCGCTGGCGAGACGTTCAGCACGTTCGGAGACGCGCTGCAGTTGCTCTGGCGAGGACTCCCCTTCGACTAGCTCTCCAGTCAAGCGCTGACCCTCCGCGAGGAGTTCCGCGGCTCGCTCCCTCAATCTCCGCGCGGCAGTTCCGAGCCGTGATAGATCGTCTCCATCTATGGGGAAGCTACCAATGATGGCCAAAGCTGCCGCATTGGAGCCGAGCGTCGCCTCAATGTCCCGAAGCATTTGCAGCACACCTGGAGCGTCCGCGACCTGTTTCGTCGCACGCTCCAGGTCGGCCGAAGCATCTCGACGTTGAGCCTCAACCCGTTCGAGTACGGCACGGAGTTCCCTCGCCTCTTTGGCAAGCGCGTCGGCGTTCGACCGCGCCGCCACCCCGTACGCGGGCAACGCCTCAAGCCCGAGCAATCGGGTGAGGTGCGCATAACGCTCTTTTGGCTCGTTCTCGATCACAACACGCACAGCATCCTGTTGCAGCAGGCCCGAGGTCGTCATCGCCTCTGGGAGCGAGATCCGCTCTCGCATGAGAAACAATGACGCCAATCGTTGCTGTGCGGCGGCGTCCCAAGAAATGCCATCGTGATCGTGGAGTTCAAGGCGGGAGCGATCTGCGGTCCCGCTCCGTCGCACGTAGACCCGTCGGCCATCGATCCGTAACTCCGCGCCGACCGTGGCCACCCCCGAGTTGCTCCAACGGTTCACAACGTAGTCCTCGCTCCGGCGGTTTGCGTAGGCCCCGAGACGGGGCAAGGCACCAAGCAGTAACCATTGGAGCGCGTCAAAGAAACTCGTCTTGCCGGTCCCGTTCGATCCGACCACGATCACCGCGGACGCGTCAATCTCGAACTCCTGCGCTCTCCGGAATCCTCGAAAATCCTCGATCTCGACAACGCGGAAGACAGGACGCTCGGGCATCATCAAGCACTCTCAAGCGCTTGGTAGCCCCTCACGGCCTCCAACGCCCGGTCGCGGTCGATGCCTTGCAAGACCAACTCGTCCACGAGATCGCCTACGCCTGAGCCCAGCAGTTGCCCCAGCGGGATCGGCAGTGGCAGGAACGGCCCCAGTGCCCGTCGAATACTCTCCTCGTCCGCGCTGACGCCGAGGTTTACCACTCGTCGGAGCAGGCTGGTGTCATACTGCAGGTTCCGCACCGCCCGCGTCCCACGGGCTTCCCGGCCCTCGCGGGCAAGGAGGACGAGGTAGGCATCCCACCGCTTCGGACCGGCCCCGCGGATGCGCTCCGCCAGCACTGGCGTCGCGTGTGCCTCAAGAGCGATCAGGTCGTCTAGTGTTCGGGTGGCGACCACGCCTAGCGCAAAGAGGTCGTTCTCGGCAAGCAACCAGGGCAGGCGGGCGGGGGATAGGTCGGCCGTGACGACAGTGAAGCCAAAGTCCTCGAGCAGTCGACGCGCTTCTCCGAGCAAAGGCAGGTCGACATCGACATTAGTGGCTTGATTCGCGGTAGTTCCTTCGTTCATGCGACCTCCAGCAACCTATCGGCCCACAGGAGCCTGACCGCCACCTGTGTCGGGCCAGAAATGAGGTCGTCGGGAGCGGGCTCGCCAGCGAACACGTCTTGTGCATCGAGCGTGGACCGCCGCGGCCCCTCCGGCATGCTCGCGGCGCACAGCACGGTCACGTAATCGACGCCCAGTTCACTAGCTATGCTCTCCGCTCGCCGACGGGCCGCCCGCTCCACCTCGCTCGTTGGCTGATTCGGGCGAGAGAGCAAGACCTCGACGAGCTGCTCGCCAATCGTGACCGTGGCCCGCTCCTTGAAGCGAATGGCGGGCAACAACTCCTGGCCGATGTCGGCTGCGTGCTGGATGGCTAGTTCGGCAATTGCTTTGAGGGCGGCAGGGGCTTCGGCGCTGCGAACGATCGACTCACCTACTGCCCAGCCATCCGCAGCGCGCCGAAGCCAACTCAAGGCCTGAACTGCCGTCATCGCCGCGAAGGCATCGCGACATGCGCTAACCCGCTCGCGGCGGGTTGACCTGTCAAGTTCACGCAGCAGGAGACCAAGCCACCCGCGAGCGAGCTCGTCGGCGAACGCGTCGGCCGTCTTGGCGAGGCGCCGCTCCTCCGCGAGGTTCGGTAGGACGGTCCTCCACTCACTGGCGTCCCACCGTTCGACGATGCCCGGAGATACAACCCGGATTCGAGCGCCGTCGACGTAGTCAGCTAACTCGTTGATAGGATCACGGACGTAGGGAGCGACATCTCCGATACCAACGAACACCATGGTCGACCTCTCGATCTCAGCTCTGAAGAAACCCCTTGTCCAAAGCGGTGGGGCTCGAAGTTGATCCTCGGTGACCAGGAGCGTTGCCGGACGCGTGCAGCATCCATGGATCTTCAGCACATGCGGTCGTAGCAACTCCTCGGCTTCAGAGGCGTCTCGGGCCGCCAGGATGCGCTCGTCCGTCCAGCCCCGCTCAAGGCAATCGTCCCAGTTCGTTGTCAGCATCCGCACTGCTCCCTCAGCTATCAACAGTGCAAGCAGGCGATGGCCCAGGGTTGGGGGCGCCCCATCAAACGGCGCCAGGTCCACGATGCTTCGCTGAAGAGCTTCGAGCCCGGCCGGTAGCGACGCGACCGCCGTTGCCACGGCGACAAGATCGTCAGCCCGAGGACATCGGTACCCGACGACACGTCCTTCGAACTGGTCGTGGATCCTGTGAGCGAGCTGGGATCCGCTGGGTAAGTCGCTGCCAACGCTCAATCCCACTCCAGCACAGATCGCCAACCTACCGCTTACCGCCTCCGTGATGAGCGTGAGCACCGCCGGGGAGATTGGCTCCGTTAATGGGGCACCTGGCATCCGTCAAGCGCCTCCGGCGCCACTCACCGCAGTGCTCACCAGAAGACCGTGATTAGAACACTTGATCTATTTTCGCATGGTCTCGATCGCGACGCCATGGCTAACGTATCAGAGTTGCGAAGGAGCGCAGCAGTGTCCCACAGCAGACGTGGGCCAGCAAGGCATGACCCGTTTCGAATTGTCTTACCACACCTCCTCCATTATTGCGCCGACCAAAACCACCGACGCGCCACGGAACTCACGCTCGACCCCGCAGGATGGGCACATCACGACCGCCCGCCGCGTGTCGAGGTAGCAACGAAAGCCCACCACGGCCGAGTCAAGGACCAGCCCACCATCAGCCGTGACGCGGCCCAGCACCGCCCCATGCGGCGCCGAGCACCCGGGATTCCGACAGCGCCACATCGACCGGCTCACGCCCCGACCCCCGGTGGACACGGGCGAATCCTTCCATCATCGACCGCTGGGATGCCGCCGATCGGCGGCAACGGTCCCCGGCATCGGGAACAGAGCCGCCACGACCGAAGCCCGAGGGCGAAGCAATCGGGAACAAACAGCGCACCGCAGCGGCGACACCGAACGCATCGGCTCATGGATATTCCTTTCTCTCATCCTGATCATCAACCACCACAAAATTCTGGCGACCTGACGAGGTGCTCGGAGGCGGGGGGCAGCGTGGGTGACAGATCGTGCAGACCGCAGCTCCGCTGCTCTGCTCCTGTCCGCAGGCGAAGCACGCCCTCGCCGCCATCTGGGTGTCCTTCCCGGATCGCTCTGATGGCCCCTTGTCGGACTCGCCTCCGAACAGCAGCCGAGCGACCGCTTCCCGCAATGCGTCAGGCTCGGCGAGCAAGGCGAGAATCTCCCCTCGACGTGCCCGCACCCGCTCGGCGAGACCAGTGGGGAGCGCCCCGGGTCGGTGACGGCAGCGAATCTGTCCCTCGACGACATCCACGACCACGTGGTGGTCCCGCAACTCCAGGAGCAGCTTGACGGCGCTCACAGGAAGGTCTCCTGCATGGGCTCGTCGTCATGTGAGGAGTCGCCCTCTCCGTCGAAGATATGAAGATATGAAGATATGACCGCACCCTCAGTCGAAATCTTCATATCTTCATTCTTCGGATCGGAGCGATGCGCCGGCTCGACCGTCTCCCCCGTCCATCGCCACTCCTCCCGCGGCTTGTGACCGGTCGAGACCGTCTGCGACTCGGCCAACTCCTCCACCGCCAGTTCGTCGAGCGCCGCGGTCAGATCACGTGCCTCGACGGTGCCACCGAGCCCACGATGCAGCTCCGTGCGGGGAACCCATGTCCCTTCCGCACGCCGAAGAATCCGCGTGACGCGTCCTGTTAGCCCGGCGCCCTTGGGAGAGCCGGATCCTCCGAAGGCCGGGAGGACCCGCCCGAGGTGACCGCGGAAGTACTCAACCACGGCAATGGCATCCAGCAGCGTGGCTTCGTCCACGTCCCGAATCAGATCATCCGGGTGGTGCAGGCAGTGGAGGACCAGGGCGATCCGGGCGCATTGCCCCGGGTACTTGGCCATAAAACCGGATGCCACACCGGTGGCCGCCGCACCGAGATCAGCGTTCTCGTCGTGCCACCGAGCAAAGACTCGCTTGGCGGCCGGGGAGAGATCGACCAGGTGCGGCTCTTCGGGATGGACCTTCGGGCGCAGCCGACCAAACAGCGCCTCCGCCGCCTGGGTGGTGGCCGCAGCGACCGTCGCCTCCGACCAGCGGGCCGGTTTTGCCACCGGCCAGGAGGGCAGGAAGCGATCGACGAATCCATCTCGGCGGTTCGCTTCCTCTGCCAGTTCCGGCAAGAGATCGGGCTGGATGCCACCCGTCACCGACGCGGTCGGGCGGGGCACATAGAGCGTGCCGGCCCCCCGGCGGTCGACCTTGAGGGGGGACCCCGCCCACTGACTGAGCCAGTTCTGGCGGTCGCCGCCCTGACGATAGGCGTTGTGACTCTTGACCCAGCCGACCAGCTCATCCCGGACGACCGCCAGACCCGGGGAACTCCCGAGCATGACCGCCAGTGCTTCCATGGTGGTATCGGTGGTGAAGATGTGTTCCAGGACCGGCTTCGGTGGTGGGACCCCCGGTGGTCGCTCCGCCTTGGCCGCCGCCACGTCGAGCTCCCACTGCAGCATCGCCGTCTGGAATGTTTCCCAGGCCGCCCGCTGCAGCCCGTCGACGAGGTGGCGAGCATGGTCCAGCGCTGGGCTCTTGCCGCTCCCGGGGTCGCCAATGACGGCCAGCCAGAGGATCGCCCGGACGATCCAACCCGCTTTGACCCGCAGGGCGCGGGTGTTGCCGATGACCCCGGCGGCAAAGGCCAGCAACGGCACCGCGATCATGTCGACCGGCACCCCGAGGGCAGCGGCTCCCTCCACGACATAGCGGCGGATCGCCTTCGGGAAGACCTCGACTGGAAAGGGCGGGACCTCAATGGCCTCAGCAGGAGCGGACGTCGGAAGCGATGAGGCAGGAGGCGATGACGATGCGGGGTCATCGACGAGGTCATCCTCGGTCAGGGGGGCTGTGGCCTTGGCCAGGCGGATCAGCTCGTCCTTGGTGCCGCCGGCCGCGATCCAGTCGCTGACGTCGCCTTTGGGTGGGAGGTTGGGGAGGTCGATGATGCGCACACTCGCCGCCACTGGCAGGAGCGCCCGGGCGATGGTCCAGACGCGGGCGCGACCCGGGTCGTCGTTGTCGGCGAGGAGGAGGACATGGCGACCGCTCAGGGCGTCGGTGTACTGCGGCAACCAGGGAGCACCGGCACCACCGACGGCGGTGGTGGCGAGCAAGCCGAGGGCGCGGAGCGCGGCGACATCCTTCTCCCCCTCCGGCAGCCAGATCGCGCGGGAGGAGGCCAGGAGGGCTGGAAGGTGGAGGAGCACCCGCACGACGCCGTCGAGGTTGGTGATCCAGCCGCCATGACCGTCGGGACGGCGCTGGTAAAACCCCTTCGGCTCGCGGCGGACCGTCTGGTAGAGGAGCGTACCGTCGGCATCAACGTAGTCGGAGGTGTCCACGATGCGAGGCGAGGGTGGCGTGGGGCCGACCGCTCGTCCGGTCCCCGCCGTCGGCAGGAAACGGGGTGGATAGAGGTCGCCCATCGTGAGCCCGAGTTTGGCGACGATAGCCACTGGTGAGCAGCCGGCATGGCAATGGAGGAGGACGCGACCGTCGGCTCCCTCAGTGATGCTGAGGCTGGTAGTGCTCGCGCCGTCGTGGACGGGGCAGCGATCGCGCCAGCTGGTGCCGTGCTGCTGGGGAGCCGGCAGTCGCGCAAGGACGCGGTCGAGCGGGGCGGTCATGAGATGGACCCATTGGGTGGCGAGTCGTCACCAGAACCCAGCGGCTCCTGACCAGGATCAGGTGACACCTCGATTCGCCGGTCGGGACCACCCTGCTGGCGCCACCAGGCCGCGAGAAGCGTGGTGAGCGCGTGGGCCAGGTGGTCGAGGTTCGGCGGGGTTGGGGCACTCATCAGGAGGGCTCCTCTCCCGCATCGGCGCTCGACGTCAGGAGACGCCACCCGCCCGCGCCTGACGCCGCGGTCGCGTCGGGCTCGTCGCTCGGATCGGCGAGGCGACTGATCGCCACAAGGACGGCGTTCACCACTCGAGGATCGGAGCTCGCGAGCACGGGGGTTGCGAGGTCGGCGCGAGGACCTCGTGAGAGCGTGAGGTAGAGGGTCATCAATGCACCTCCTGGGCACAGCAAAGCCCCCGACAATCGGGGGCTTCTACTGAAGAGGTGAACTTTGCGCGAAAGCGTTTACACGACCTTCTTGCGCAATCGATAGAGCTGGACGCGTGCCGTCGAGGGAGCGATCCCGAGGATCTGGGCTGCTGCTGCCTCGGTGTTCCCTTCAGCGATCAACGCGAGTAATTGCCGCTGCCCAGGCGAGGCACGCTTGAGCACCGCGAGGAGCCGCTCCTCATCCTCCGTTCGCCGTTCCCGATCGAGAAGGAGAATCAGGGGATCATTTGCCGGCTCAGGGAGGAGTACTTGGTCGAACGGAAGGCAGATGCGCCGACCATCGGAATCCTTGCGATGGAATACATCTCGGGTGACGTGGGGGTACGGTACCTCCAGGAGTGCTGCTTCGGCCGCCTTCCGAACCTCGTTGTAAAACCACTCCCATATTCGATCCAGCTCAAGGTGGAGTGGAGTTACCGCCACCTTGTGCCCATCGTCGCCCTTCAGCCACTCCCGTCCAAATCGGTAGTAGTGGGGCTGATCTACGGCACCCAGCACGATCACGATCGCCGCCTGAAGCTCCTGACGCTTGATGGTGTCAACAGAGGTGCTCTCCCTCCGCGCGCGTTTCACGAGGGCATCCCATGCCGCAGGGCGTGGTGCCCAAGGAATGCGGTTCGCCATGCGTCCTAGCGCGGCAAGGTGCTGGGCTGGGTCGGCGTCCCCGCGCATCAAGAGAAAGAGATCGCCGTCCGGCGTGCCGGGCTCCAGCCAAGAGATGGGCGGAAGGGTTGCGAAGGCACCCCACGCCTCCGGGCCGACGCCGGTGAAGGGAGAACCCAGCGTCATGGGCAGATCGATGCCCATGTGAGGTCCCTGGAGGAAATTGGATGCAAACGCCTGGGAGGGATCGAACAGCCCCATACCGGCCAGATGCGCAGCCGCGGATAACTCCTCCTGCGGCACACCCATGACGAGGCCAGTCAATCTCGACTCCCAATCAGCTGCAGCGAGCGCCGCTGGACTCGTTCCCGACAGGATATGGAGATCAGTTGACTGAAGCTGCCGGGCGTTCGCCGCGTCGAGCGCGCCACCGAGGCCAGTGGCTGCGACGAGGTCGGTCGCTGGGATTCCCGAGGCGTACATCCTCGCAGGGACAACTGCTGCCAGCGCGAGGCCGGTGTTGTCAGCGATCGCCTGATCCAGGCCTGACGGGATGGTCCACGCCTGGTTCACCGAGAAGGCACCCAGTGCAGAGAGCCGTTCACGTTCGATGACTGCCACTGTTTGGGACAGGATGGTCCCGGGTTCAGCCCCAAACCGCCGCGGCCGAAAGACCGGTGCAGCAGCGCTCTCACCAGCGTCCGGGGCCGATGTCGTCTCGGCTCGGCGAATGACATCCTCAACAGGAAGTGGCATGGAGATCGCCTCCCTTGACGCATAAGTCGAGCGTCGAGCGATCCGAGGCTTGGTCCACCTTAGGACATGCCCGCGCGTGTACGTACAATGTCCCAAAGAATAGCACAAAGGTTCGACAAAAGCTGACTGCCAGGACAAGTCAGCAACCACAGGCAGCGGATCGCAGCAGGCGGGGAGACCGGCTGTGGTCCTCATGACCCGTCGTTGAGCGACATCCTCTATAAAAGGCGAGAGGCTAACTCACTCTGGTGGTATCCCTAGAGCCTGTTATGAACTTGGTACGCTTGGGGCATGGAAACCCAACCGACCCGCAAGCCCTACCCGACCGATGTGAGCGACGAGGAGTGGGGATTTGTCGCCCCCTACCTGAGCTTGATGGATGAGGAGGCGCCGCAACGCCGTCATGACCTGCGCGAGGTCTTCAACGCCCTGCGCTGGATCGTGCGCACCGGTGCCCAGTGGCGGATGCTGCCGACCAACTTCCCGCCGTGGGAGGCGGTCTATCAGCAGGCACGGCGCTGGATCGAGGCCGGCTGTTTCGACGATATGGTGCACGACCTGCGGGTGCTGCTGCGCTGGGGCGAGGGACGAGCCGACGCCCCGACGGCCGTCATCCTGGACAGTCGCACCCTGCAGAGCACGCCAGAGAGTGGCGCCCGGGCGGGCTACGACGGTCACAAACGACGCAAGGGCAGCAAGGTCCATCTCGCGGTCGACACGCTTGGACACCTGTTGGCGCTGCGGGTGACGCCCGCCGACGCCCAGGAGCGGGACCAGGTGGCCGCGTTGGCGGCGGCGGTGCAGGCGGCGACCGGGGACACGGTGGACCTGGCCTTTGTCGACCAAGGGTCCACCGGCGCGGAGCCGGCCGCCGCTGCTGCCAGCCACGGGATCCGGCTGGAGGTCGTCAAGCTGCCCGGTGCCAAGCGCGGCTTCGTGTTGCTGCCGCGGCGCTGGGTCGTGGAGCGCTCCTTTGCCTGGGCGAGCCGCTTCCGGCGGTTGGCGCGGGATTACGAACGCTTGCCCGACACCGTGGCCGGCCTCCATTTCGTCGCCTTTGCCTGCCTAATGCTCCATCGCTTGCTCACCGTCGTCGCCCAAAGTCCATAACAGGCTCTAGTGGGTCAGTTGGATTGGGCATAGCCGTTGCGTCATGGTGTTCGGGTCCGGTGGAGCGGTTGGCGAGTGTAGGCGCCTGAGCCGCCGACCCGATGTCGTCGTTGCCGCGCTCGCTCCCGCCGGG
>JAABUS010005262.1_pt1 | contig 17282 bp, 13 predicted proteins | sample 5560161 | NCBI WGS metagenome assembly JAABUS01 (sample SAMN10711885, study PRJNA513376) | rock metagenome | isolation source: Antarctica rocks | place: Antarctica: Victoria Land, Trio Nunatak nord | collected 2016-01-04
TGGCGGATTACACCGCGGCCATCGAACTCAGTCGGGACGTCGCGGGCCTCCTCGCCGACACCCAGGGGGGGCAGGACCGCGGCAGCCTCGTCGCGGTCAAGCATCTGCGCGGCCGCGCCGACATCTGGCGACTGAAGCGCAAGCACGACATGGCCCTGGCCGACTACACCGAGGCACTCCTCCTGGACCCGGCCGACGCACCGTCGCTCCTGGGGCGCGGGATCATCTTCGGGGAGAAGGGGCGATTCGATCAGGCCGTGGCCGACCTGACCGAGGTGATCCGGATCGACCCGGACGACCCCCGTGGCTACACGAATCGGGGCTACTTCCGGAGCCTTCAGGGCGATCACGATCGTGCGATCGCCGACTTCGACGAGGCGATCCGCCTCGGACCTGACGATGCCCAATCGTACCTCTGGCGGGGGACGATCCGCGCCTTGAGGGCCGCCGCGCAGCCGGCGCCTTCGCCCGCGTCCGGGGGAAAAGACCGCCAGAAATCGGGCGACGCGCGGGGCGTGGCCCTGGCCGATTTCGATGCGGCGATCCGCCTCTCCCCGAGCGACCCCATGGCCTACCGCTGCCGGGCGGCGGCCCTGGCCCGCCTCGGCGAGCACAAGCAGGCGCTCGCCGATTACGACGCGGCGCTCCGCCTCGACCCGAGCGATCCCGGGTCGGCCAACGCACGGGCCGAACTGCTGGCCGTCGGCCGGAAACTCTGAACGCGGAAGGTTGGACTGTCATGTCAATCGGATCACGGCGCAAGTGGATCTTCCTCAGCCTGATCGCGCTCACGGGTCTCTCGGGAGCGGGTCCCGGTCAGGCTGACGATGACTTCAAGATCGAGGAAGGATTCACGAGCCTCCTCAATGGGAAAGACCTCACCGGCTGGCGCGTCGGCCGCGATGTCCTCGACGGCAAGACGGCCTCTTCCGACGGTCGCTTCGAAGCGAAGGATGGGGCCCTGCTCATCATCGGCGCGCCCAAGATCGAAGACATCAACACCGTGCGCGAGTTCAACCGCGACTTCGTGCTCAGGCTCGAATTCCGGGCCGCCCCGATGGCCAATAGCGGCCTCTATCTCCGCGGCAAGCAGCTCCAGGTCCGCGACTATGCGACGGTCGGACCCTACAAGGAGCTCAAGCGGTACAACAACGGGGGTTGGAACGCGATCGAGGTCAAGGTGAAATCCCGAGCGGGGGGTGCGGGGGCGCTTGCCGAGTGCTCGTGCAATGGCGAGGTCCTGGAGTCCTCGTTGCCGGTCCCGGCGAAGGGGGGAATCGGCCTCCAGTCGGAGACGGGTCGGATCGAGTATCGCCGGATCAGGATCAAGGAACAGCCTTGAGGTCGGCGGGGCGGCGAACTCACTCAGCTTGCAGGGGAAATGGGATCGGCCTGCGCTCTCGACGCGAGCGATAGATCGCCGTGAACATGGCAACGACCTCACGGCCGTCCTCACCCGTAACCTGCGGAGGACGGTCCTCGATGATGGACGCCAGGAAGTCCCGAACTTGCAACGCGTGGTAATGGGTGGTGGCGTCGATCTGCCGGAAATGAAGCCGGTCTTCGGCCTGGAAGTCGGCGAGCCGGTCTTCTTCCCCCGGGATCGTCCACACGTCGTTCAGCGGCGGCTCGGCGATTTCCGAGACCCCGGCGATGAACGTCGCACCCCGATCGGTCTCCACGCCGACCGAGGCGCCGTTGGATCCGTGGACATGGACCTTGGTGTAGAGTCCGGGCCGCTGGGACACGCTGGTCACGATCGAGCCGAGGGCGCCGGTCCGGAAGCGGACCGTGGCCACGGCCGTATCCTCGACCTCGATCTCCGGGTGGTTGAGGTTGGCCCAGTCGCCGCCGATCTCCAGGACGTCGCCCAGGAACCATCGGAGCAGGTCGAGCTGGTGCGGGGACTGGTTGACGAGGACGCCCCCCCCTTCGGTGTCCCACCGGCCTCGCCAGGGGTCCGACCGGTAATAGGCGGGATCGCGCCAGGAGAACATCTGGAAGACGCCGAGTGCGGGGAGGCCGATCTTGCCGGCGTCGATCGCGTCCTTGATCCTGCGGACCGGCTCGTACCAACGGCGCTGGCTGATGACACCCAACTTGACCCCCGCCTCACGGGACGCGGCCAGCATGGCGTCGCAATCGCGGAGACTGGCCGCCATCGGCTTCTCGACGAGCACGTGGACGCCGGCCCTCGCCGCCAGGATCGCGGGCCCGGCATGTAGAGGATGCGGGGTGCAGATCGTCACGGCCTGCACGGCCGCCTCGTCGAGCATCGTGCCGACGTCGTGGAAGGCGCGGGCCCCGAAGCGCCCGGCGAGGGCCTCGGCGCGCCCGAGGTCCGCGTCGCATGCGGCGACGAAGTCCGCCTCGGGCAGGGCGTGCAACGCCGAGGCGTGGATCCCGCCGACCTTGCCGCAGCCGATGAGGGCCGTCCGCAGGCGCTCCACCGTCATGCCTCCGGGAAGTAGCGGGCGACCATGGTGCGCAGGAAGGCCAGCGACTCGGCCATCTCGTCCATGCCGTTCATCCCGTCCTCGATGCTGACCCAGCCGCGATAGTCTTGCTCCGCGAGGATCCGGAAGATGGCGTCATAGTCGTTCAGTCCCTTCCCCGTCACGCCGTGTCGGAGATCCGGCGAGTAGCCGAGGGTGCCGTCCGCCTGTCGGAGCCCCTCCAGCGTCGCCCCTTCGGCGAGGTAGCGATCGCTGGCGTGCATGCTGACCACCCGGCCCGCGACGGCCTCCAGCAGTGCGATTGGGTCGTCCCCGGCGACGAGGGCGTTGGACGGATCGTACTGCACCCCGAAATGCCGGCGCTCGGGGATGGCGGCGAGCAGCTCGAGGAAGACGTCCTGTTTCTGCGCGAACTCGGGATATGTCCAGAACCCGTCTTTGTAATGATTCTCCAGCCCGAGGATGACGTCCTGTTCCCTGGCAAACGGCAGGACGTCTTCGATGCAGCGGACGACCCACTCGAGTCCCTGCTGGCGGCCGACCTCCGGATAGCGCTGGCCCGAGAGGACGCGGCAGACGGACCCCGGACCGCCGAGCCGGCGCGTGACCCGGATGCAGTCCGCCTCGCGATCCACGGCCCTCTTCCGCGAGTCGGGGTCGGGGTTGGTGAAGTCGGGCGAGCAACAGAGCATCGGCATCGCGAAGCCGGCGGCATGCAGTGCCTCGCCGACCCGGTCGAGGTAGGAGTCTTCGAAACTGGTGAAGAAGCCGTCATACATCTCCAGGCCGTCGGCGTCGAGCGGTCGTGCGGCCTCGATCCAGTCGAAGACCGACATCGTCCGGCTCCCGGCGATCTGGTCGAGGTAGCACTTCGGGAAGGCGGAAATCCGCAGGGGCACGGGACGCTCCTCCGATCGTGGGGACGGCTTACTTCCCGGCTCGCACAAAGGAGTCCGGGAGCAGGTCGTGGGCCGTCTCGACAATCAGGTCCTCGGCCTCGGGCGCCAGTCGAGTCGGGCGGCCGTAGTAGACCATCGACTGGTCCACCTCGTACCCCCCCTCGGGGAGTAACCGCTTCGAGGCGATGTAGCAGGGTACGTCATTGCTATAGGCGACGACCCAGAGCCGGTCGGCGCCCAGCTCCCGCTTCAGGCGAAGCGCGTAGTCGACGACCACCTCCCCCCCCAGGAAGACCATCCCCATCGTCTCGCCGAAGGACCAGGCTTGCACCGGGTAGGTGAGGCTCTCGGGCAGGCGCTCGCCCCGATCGAACCGCTCGATCATGGTCCTCGCGAAATAGCCGACCGCCCCCGGTCCCTTCGCCCGCTCGGCCAGTTGCTCGCGGGTCGGCAGCGTACCGAAGGGGAGCTCGATGAGGCGAAACTGCGCGGCGACCCGGCCGGGGAGCGGAGACATCTCCGTCTTCAGGAGCCGACCGGCCTCGCTCGCCACCGTGGCGCCGTGCCGTTTGGCGTCGTCCAGGCCCCGCCGCGGTTCGGGGTTGGCGTCGGCTCCGCAACCGATGATGACCATCGCCACGGAGCCGGGGTTTTCGCCCTCGATGGCCTCGCAGGCGTAGCCGGCCCAGTCGCCGCAGATTTTGTTGAACACGCCATGCAGGGTCGTGCAGTGGCAGGCGTAGCCGACCAGGACCGCACGGACCTTGCCGTTTGGGTCGGTGACGCGGAGGACCGGCAGGCTGTGGTCGGTCGGCCCCTCGGGATTCACGCCGAAGTTCACCCATCGGCCGTCCTTCAGCACCCTCCGGTTGGCCGCGAAGGCCACCTTCCCCTGGGCCCACGCCATCCGACCCGGCTTGCGGGCGGCCAGGGCCTCGAGTGCGACCTTCTCCAAGGCGTCGGTCAACGATCGCGTGTAGCGGTCGATCCGAGCCTCCTGATCGGCCGGGATCGGGCCTCCGAAGATGAAGCCGAGGCTGCCGCTGAGGGCGGGCCCGCAGTGCGTGTGCGTCGAGCAGACGACGAACCGCTCGCGAGGCAGGCCCAACTTGGCCTTCAGCCGGGCGGCGACCTCATCGGTCACGCAGGCCGGCACGCCGAGGTTGTCGACGGCCAGCAAGACGGCCGCGCCTTCCGCGTCGCCGCCGATGGCCAGCGCCTTGGCCTTGAGCCGAGACTCGACACCTTCCGACTCGGTCTTTCGGTCGCCGTATCCGGTCAGCCGGATGGGCGACTCGGGCGTGATGTCGACGACCGACACCCCGATAGGGACGGGCGCCTCTTCGGCGCGTGCGGGGTCCGTGCCCGCAACCAGTGCGGACAGGCCGAAGCAGACGAGTGCGGCATGTCTCATGGGTGATCTCACGTCCCGAGGGCGGGGGCTGATTCTGCGACGATTGCGAGGTTATCACCCCCACCGGGCGGAGGCAACGGCCCGAGACGTCCCTCTCGTCGGAGGAATGCCCTCATCGTCGATCGACGGTCGGGGTCTGCACGCGGGCCATCCGCTCCGTGGACATCTCGGGGACTCTGCCCGATAATCATCGTGCGAGCAGGCGAGCCGACGAACCCGGGGGCACCATGACGAGTTTGACGATCAAAGACGTGCTGGCAGGTCGGGTCGTCGTCGGGGAGGCGATCACGGTCGAGGGATGGATCCGGACCAGGCGCGATTCGAAGGCCGGGCTCTCGTTCCTCCAGGTGCACGACGGCTCGTGCTTCGACCCGATCCAGGCCGTGGCCGAAGCCTCGTTGCCGAACTACCAGGACGAGATCCTCCACCTCACCACGCACTGCGCCGTCCGCGTCGCGGGGACGCTCGTCGAGTCGCAGGGCAAGGGCCAGCGATTCGAGATCCATGCCGAGAAGGTCGAGGTGGTCGGCTGGGTCGAGAATCCGGACGAGTACCCGGTCTCCGCCAAGCGGCATTCGTTCGAGCACCTGCGCACCGTGGCACACCTCCGGCCCCGGACGAACACCTTCGGCGCCCTGGCGCGGGTCCGCCATTGCCTGTCGATGGCCGTGCATCGGTACTTCGACGAGCATGGATTCGTCTGGGTCCACACGCCCATCATCACGACCAGCGACGCCGAGGGGGCCGGGGCGATGTTCCGCGTCTCGACGCTCGACCTGGCGAATCCCCCGCGCGACGAGCACGGCAAGGTCGACTTCGCGGCCGACTTCTTCGGCAAGCCGGCGAGCCTGACCGTCTCGGGACAGCTCAACGTCGAGGCCTACTGCCTCGCCCTGGGACGGGTCTATACCTTCGGCCCGACCTTCCGCGCCGAGAACTCGAACACCACCCGCCACCTCTCCGAGTTCTGGATGATCGAGCCGGAGATCGCCTTCGCCGACCTCGCCGCCGACGCCGACCTCGCCGAAGATTTCCTCAAATATCTCTTCCGCGCCGTGCTCGATGAGCGTGCCGACGACATGGCATTCTTCGCCCAGCACATCGACAAGGACTGCATCAAGCGGCTCGAGGCTTTCATCGCCGCAAGCTTCGAGCGCATGACCTACGACGACGCCATCCGCTCGCTCGAGGCGGCGCAGGCCGGGGGGGTCAAGTTCGAGTACCCGGTGAAGTGGGGCCTCGACCTCCAGTCCGAGCACGAGCGCCACTTGACCGAGACCCTGGTCGGGAGGCCGGTCGTGGTGATGAACTATCCGAAGGAGATCAAGGCCTTCTACATGCGCGCCAACGACGACGGCCGGACGGTGGCCGCGATGGACGTGCTGGCCCCCGGCATCGGCGAGATCATCGGCGGCTCCCAGCGCGAGGAACGGCTCGACATGCTCGACGCCCGCCTCGACGAGATGGGCCTCCCCAAAGAACCGTACGGCTGGTATCGCGACCTCCGGCGCTACGGCACGGTCCCCCACGCCGGGTTCGGCCTCGGCTTCGAGCGGACCATCCTCTACGCCACCGGCATGGCCAACATTCGCGACGTGATCCCCTTCCCCCGCACGCCGGGCAACGCCGAGTTCTGACAGGACTCTGCGGATATCCGACCGGGAGTGTTCGTGAATCGTTGCCTCTCATGGCCCTCTCCTGAGAAGCGATTAGATTGATTCCGAAGCGATTGGAGACGGGCTCACATGCACTATTCGGCCCCATTGTCGGAGCCATCGAGGCAGCCCAGCCCCCCCTTCCGCTGGCTTAAAAGACTCCTCGCCGGGATCGCAGTTGCCATCGTGGTGATCGGATGCGTGGTGTCGGCGGCGAGATACGTCGTGCTCGTGATCGCTCGGAAAAGGACAGAGCAGGTCATCGTCCATCTGGACCAGGTCGATCCGGGATGGCGTTTCGAGCAGATACAGGCCGGGCGTCGGGTGCTCCCCAAAGCGGAGAACTCCGCCCTGACAGCCTTGGCAGTCCGTCGGCTCCTCCCGCCGGACTGGCCGACGATCCGCCCGAAGGTGCCGCTCAATGGCCAGGCCCCGATGGAGGAGGACCAAGACCCTCCAATCGACCCTGCGATCGTCACCCTGTTCGAGACCGCCACCGTCCCTCCACTGGATACACAACAAATCGACTCGCTGAGGGTGAGGCTGGCCGCCTTGATGCCTGCGATCACCGAGGCCCGAAAGATCGCCGACATGCCCCACGGTCGCTACGCCGTGGCCTGGGCCCTCAATCCGCTCGAAACGCGGTTACCCCACGCGCAGGAAGCCCGGGGCACGGCCCGCCTGCTCAAGCTGGATGCGATCCTCAGGGCGCACGACGGGGACGCCGACGGGGCGCTCGCTTCAAGCCGGGCCGAATTGAACGTCGGTCGTTCGCTGGGCGACGAACCGCTCTTGATGACCCAACTCGTACGGATCGCGATCGAGAGCCCTTCGCTCCGGACCATCGAGCACGTCCTGGCCAATGGAGAGCCCTCCGATGGGGCCCTCTCGGCAGTCCAGGGCCTGCTGGAGGACGAGGAGGCACAGCCCCTCTTCCGTTTCGCGGTACGTGGAGAGCGCGCCGCGCTCAACGACCTCTACGCCCGCCTCGCCAGCGGTCAGCTCAATGGCTTCGTCAAGGACGGGGAGACTTCGGCACTGGACCAATGGCTGTACAGGCAGGCGATGTGTATCTATGCGCGGGGTATCATACTTGAGGAGATGACCGAGGCGGTCGCCATCGCCGATGCGCCGCTGTCTCAGCAGTATGAGCTGGCCGAAGCGTGGGCTCAGGAGCTAGGATTGCGCTCATCCCAAGGGACCCTCGAAAAGTTCTCTCGCCTCCTCCTACCTGCCATCTCCCCTTTCATCCGGTCCTACGTGACCTCGCGCACCAGGCTCAGGACGGCGATCGTCGCCGTAGCCGCCGAACGGTTTCGTCGCAAGCATGGCCGCTGGCCGGAATCGGTCGGGCAACTCACGCCGTGGCCGTTGTCCCGGGTCCCTACCGACCCGCATACCGATGGACCATTGATCTGGTCAAGCTCGGAGGAGACGCTGGTCATCTACTCGCCGGGTCCGGATCTCGTGGATGACGGCGGCGCCCTCGAACAAGACCCACAGTTCTCTCCCGCTGAGGCGAGCAGCCCACCTCGCAAGAAGCCGTACTGGGAGGACAAGGATATCGGGTTCCGGCTCTGGGATGTCACCCGACGACGCCAGCCTCCTCTGCCGAAACCGAGGCCCTCGGAAGTCGATTTGCCCACGGGCGCGGTCCCCCTCCGGTCCCCAGTGACGAACGACCCACCTCCCGACCCCCACCTGTCGCGTCACTTCCCCGTAAAGGACCGGGCACCATGTCCCGAAAGAGGGCATCCCGAAGTCAACTTCGAGACACCGCGACCTTTGCCCCTTCGATGAGCGTTTCGATCGCCTCGGCGGCCCGGTCCATCGGCCGGGGGTCCTCGGCGAACCGGGAGGCGACCTTGCGGCAGGCGTCTGCCACCTCCGCGTGATCGATCAGTGCACGGAGGGCGGCGGCAACCGCCGGGCCTCGGAAGCGACCGGGGAGCAGTGAGCGGGCGATCCCCAGGCGGAGCATCCGGGCGGCGTTGTCGTACTGGTCGTGACCCAGGGGCATGACGAGCTGCGGGATCCCGGCGGCCATCCCCTGCGCCGAGGTGCCGACCCCCCCGTGGTGGACGAGGGCCGCGACGCGGGGCAGGAGGAGGCCGAACGGTGCGTACGCGACGTGACGAATCCCCTCGGGAAGGTGGGGAGGGATGCTTTCGTGGTGACGGGTCAGGAGCAGTCCGCGACGGCCGAGCCGGTTACACGCGTCGACCGCCGCCTCGAAGAAGGGCCGACCGTGCAGGTTCGCCGAGCCCGGCGTGAACGCGATCGGCGGCGTCCCGGAGTCCAGGAAGGCGTCGAGGTCCTCGGGGAGCGTCGTCGCGTCCCGCTCGTCGTAGAGCGGGAACCCGACCAGCTGCACCCGGGGAGGCCAGTCGGGCTGGGGCGCGGCGAACCAGGACGGGAAGAAGCCGAGCACGAGCTCCGGCGAGTGAACCCACGACCGCATCACGTCGCGTACCGGCGGTAGGCCCAGTTCGGCGCGAAGGGCGTTCAGCCCGGGCGCGATGTGCGGATCGACGGCCCTGGCGAAGATCAGGTCGAAGAAGGGCCGCCTGAGCCACGTCGGCCACCATCGTGGCGTCGAAAAGCCGGGATACGCGGGCGTCTCGTGGTTGCTGTGCAGGATGCCCGGCTGGAGGTGCACCGACGCCGCGGGCATGCCGAGCTTCTCCTGCGCCAGCCGGACGGCGAATGCCAGCGAGCCCCCCACCGCGACCGTCTCGCCGGGCACGTACAACGCCTCGATTCGAGGCAAGGCGAGCCGGGCATGCTCCAGCACCCCCCGGGCCACGACGGCGAAGCCCCGCTTCGGGTCCCAGAGGTCGGGGTCTCGTATCGCCTCCGTAAAGAGCTGCGCCTCGCCCAACGGCACCATCTCGAAGCCCAGTCCCCGGATCAGAGGCCCGAAATACTCGTTGATCAAGTACGTGACCCGGTGCCCACGCGCACGGAGGGCCTGGCCCAACCCGATGAACGGATGGACGTCGCCGTGGCTGCCTACGGGGACGAGTAGCACTCGCATGGAAAGCGACCTCCCGGAGGGAGAAGACGACTTCGTGAAACCTTTCGCGATCCATTCGACGCGGGACGATCCCTGCGGGGTCGTGAGGATGGGCGAACGGCCGACGACTCCGCATCTACGGCTTTGGTTTGAGATAGCCCGCCGGGTGTGTCTTGCTCTGTCCGGGGGGGATGGTCAGCCACCGGCCCTCGGGGCGAATCATCCGGGCGAGGTAGGCGATCTGGCCGGTGTGATAGGCCGAGTGCGACAGCCCGCGGAGCAAAGCCTGTCGGGCCGTGTGCGGCTCGCCCCGGATGGTCACGACCGTGTCCAGGTCCGATGGCTGGAGGCGGTCGATCGTCTCGAAGAGCGCCCGCCAGCCATCCTCCCAGGCCGAGACGAGTTCCGCCCTGGTGTCCTGCTCGGTGAGGCGGAACTCGCCGTCCCGATCGCGGCTCGCCTTGTCGCCGTCGGTCGTCAGGAAGTCTGACCAGCGCGACGCCAGGTTCCCCGCGAGATGCTTGACGATCAGCGCCACCGGGTTGGAGTGCTCGGCGGGCCTCAGGAAGAACTCCCGGTCGTCGAGTTCACCCATCGCCCGGTCGGCCATGTCCTTGGCGTACCGATATTCATGCCGCAGGTTCGCGAGCAGGGTGTCCAATGCGTACCTCCGGCTCGGGTCATCTCTACGGAGAAATGGGGAGGATGCCGCCCGGTCGTTGCGAATGGTCAACGCCGTGGACTCGCCGCGATCTCCCGCCGGGGAGGCTGCCGCCGTTCATCGGGCCCTTCAAGTCCATCGACATCGCCGAGGCCAGGCGGGGATCCCCAATGTCGGAGGTCGAGTCCCTTGTCGCCTCTCGACGACTCGGTTGAGCCGTCTGGAATGGAGGAAACCCGCGCCAGCCCTCGGTCCCCCGGGATGGGCCCGAGAGCTGGCGCGCATGTCCTTCGATCGCTCATGCTCACGGCGGGACGCGGCGCCTCCCGTCGTCAGGCGTCGACCATCGAGCGACGACGACGCGCGTAGCCGAGGCCCAGCATGACCAGGGCGGTGCCGCTCATGGCGAGAGTCGATGGCTCGGGGGTGGCGGTTACCCTCACGTTGTCCAGGACGGGGCCTGCGAAGGTGGTGGTCAGGCTGGTGAAGGCGAGGGTCGTCGAGTCGCTCACGGCGGTAAAGTCGAAGGTCAAGGGGATATATCCCATATTCGCCCGCGTCTTGCCGGTCGTATCAAACGTGTAGGTCTGGTTCTGACCGTTGACGCTGAGATCGACCGTCTTGACGGCCGGACCCGCGTCCGGGTTGCCCGCGAGGTCGAACATCACCCTGTACGACTGGTTCACCGAGGTGGCGAAGGTCTGCCGGATGCCGCCGGCGGTGCGCCCGCTGAGGTCGAGGCTACGCAGACCGCTCGAAGCCTGCCAGAGCCCGCCGATATATTCGATGGAGTCTCCCGTCACCGTCCAGCCGGTGATCGCCGTCGAGCCCCCATCCAGCACGACGAAGAAGCCGCCCGGGTCGACCGACCCCTGCTCGAAGTCACCGTTGACGATCGTCACGCCCACAGCCTCCCCCGCCGCCCCTGCTATCACCCCCAGGAACAACGCGGCCAGACCGAATCCTTTCGTCACGCTCAGCATCGCGCACAGCCTCCTGTCGTGTCCATCGGCGACTCCAGGTGCGGCAACACGCCGGACCGGGCTCGCGATTGTGCCCGAACCGGACCCGTCTTGCAACGCGGCATGGAGAAGCGCAGCCAACTTACGATAAAGCCAGATCGTTCAAACTGCCGTCTCGAGCACCGGCCCCCGGTGGGTACCATCGCATCGGCGAGTTGGTCGCGTCGATGGGTGGTCTATTGGTGCAGCTTTTTTTGCATACGCGTTGTTCGATTGCTTCGACAAAGCATGCCAACTTTTGCTAAGATCGGACCGGAAGGGGGGCTCCGCGGTGCGACCCCGACATCCACGCCACGGTCATGCACCAGTCGGGGCTGGACCCACGCCGGCTGGAGATCGACCACGGCAGCCCGATCCGCGAGATCATCGCCTGAGGAGCCCTTTTCATGCGAGTGAGCCGGCCATCGGGCGCCTCGAATTGCACCGGCGTCTCCCGCCGGACCTTCCTCGCCGACTGCGGCATGGGCTTCACCGGACTGGTCCTCGGCGCGATGCTCCAGCGCGACGGAGTCGCCCGCGCCGACGCGTCCGCCGGCTGGGCGCCACCCGACGGCTTGCCGCATAACGCCCCCAAGGCCAAGAGCGTCATCTGGTTGTTCATGGTCGGCGGCACCAGTCACATGGAGAGCTTTGACCCCAAACCCGAGCTGAACAAGTACGCCGGTAAGACGTTCGCCGAGACGCCTTACGAGTCCGTCCTCGATTCGCCCTACTTGAAGAAGAACGTCCGCGAGTTCGTCGTCGGCAACCACAAGGTCCAGCCCTCGATCTACCCCATGCAGGTCGGGTTCAAGAAACGGGGCGAGAGCGGGATCGCCATCAGCGACTGGTGGCCCCACCTGGGCGATTGCATCGATGACATCTCCGTCGTCCGCTCGATGTGGACCACCGACAACGATCACGGTGCCCAGCTCCAGTTCCACACCGGCCGTCACGCGCTCGAGGGTTCGTTCCCGACGATCGGCTCGTGGGTCCACTATGGCCTGGGCTCGCTCAACGACGACCTGCCGCAGTTCGTCGTCCTGGGCACGCCGCTCGCCGACTGCTGCGGGGGCAGGGGGGGGCACGGAGCCCACTACCTCGGCCCCGAGCACGACGGCGTCCAGCTGGCCACCGACCCGAAGAACCCCATCCCCTTCGCGGCGCCGGGGCCGGACGTCTTCCACGAGGAGCAGCGGGGCGAGTTCGAGCTGCTCGGGCGGTTGAATGGGCTCTCGGCGGTGACCTACCCCGACGACCAGGCGCTCCGGGCGCGGATCAAGTCGTACGAGCTGGCGTTCCGGATGCAGACCTCGGTGCCGGAGGTCCTCCACTTCTCCGCCGAGAGCCCCTCCACGCAGGCCCTCTACGGACTCGACCAGGCGGAGACGAAGACCTTCGGCGAGCAATGCCTGGCGGCGCGCCGGCTGGTGGAACGCGGCACCCGGTTCGTGCAGGTCTTCCACGGCAGCAACGGCGGCGCGGGGGCCTGGGACGCGCACGGCAACCTCAAGGCCGGCCACTCGAAGCTCTGCAAGCAGGTGGACCGGCCGATCGCGGGCCTGCTGAACGATTTGAAGCGGCGAGGGATGCTGGAGGAGACACTGGTCGTCTGGGCGACCGAATTCGGCCGGACGCCCGGGGCGGAGAAGGGCGACGGGCGCGATCACCATCCCTTCGGCTTCTCGGTCTGGATGGCCGGCGGCGGGATCAAGGGGGGCGTCGTCCACGGGGCGACCGACGAGCTGGGTTTCCACGCGGTGGAAGATCGCCACTACGTCACCGACATCCACGCCACGGTCCTGCACCAGTTGGGACTGGACCCGCGCCGGCTCGAGATCCCCGGCCAGAAGCGGCTGGAGATCGACTACGGGAGGCCGATCCGCCAGATCATCGCCTGATCTCCGGACCCTGGTCCGGGCCGATAGGCCGCGTTGCGAGGGGCGTGCCCGACCCGAGGCGATGTCCCCATGACCGCGCGAGGGCGATCGAATTTCGCCGAATCAAGGGCAAGACCTGACGCGTACCAGGGGCACGTCTCGACTTGTCGAGTGGCCACCATGCCCTCAACCTCGCTCTCCCCTTCCCGGCTCGTTAGGATGGGGTGGGAGCATTCCGGATCGATCGCGGGATGGAGAGTCGTTTCTATGTCGTCACGCGCCCTTCTTGCCTCCGCCTGGACCATCGTGATCCTGGCTCTCTGCCTGCTCCCTTCCGACTGGCTCCCCGTGGCGGAGACGCGGTTGTCCTCCTCGCAGTTCCTCGTGCCCCGTGATAAAATTATCCACTTCGGCATGTTCACAATCCTGAGCTCACTCTGGATGCGGGTGAGGCCTTCCATGGGTTGGATGACGCTTGTCGTCGTCGGCGGGCTTGCCCTGGCGATCCTCACCGAGCTGGGACAAGGCTTGCCGATGGTCGGACGCGACCCCGACAGATACGATGCCCTCGCCGACTCGGTCGGGACGTTCGTCGGAGTGGGAGCTTTCTGGGCCCTGCGAGCACTTGGGGTGACCGCTCCGCTGGAGGTACCCGAACGGTCTTCGAACCCGGAATATTGAATCCAGGAGGTGGCGTGGGCCGTGCTTCCCCGGAGGAACCAAAGAGCTCTCGAATGTCGCATCATGCTCCCCGACCCGAGGACGCCTTCCTGACTCGCCGCGACCTGCTCCGCCGCGGCGGCATGGGCTTCGGGGCGCTGGGGCTGGCCGGGGTCCTGGCGGCTTCGGGTGACCTCTCTCATGCGGCGCGGGGCGATGTTACCGACCTCCATCCCCTGGCGCCGAAGCGTCCGCATTTCGCGCCCAAGGCGCAGCGCGTCGTCCACCTGTTCATGAACGGCGGCCCGTCGCAAGTCGACACGTTCGACCCCAAGCCCTTGCTGGACAAGTACCACGGCAAGCCGATGCCGAGCCCGAACCTGCGCACCGAGCGCAAGACCGGGGCCGCGATGCGGTCGCCGTTCGCGTTCCGCAAGCGAGGACAGAGCGGCATCGAGGTCAGCGAGCTCTTCGAGCGGACGGGCGAGCACATCGACGACATTTGCGTCATCCGCTCGATGCACGCCGACGTGCCGAACCACGAGCCGTCGCTGATGCTGATGAACTGCGGCGACGGCCGGCTCCCCCGGCCCAGCATGGGCTCGTGGGTCACCTACGGACTCGGCTCCGAGAACCAGAACCTCCCCGGCTTCATCGCGATGTGCCCGGGGGGCTATCCGATCGTCGCGACCCAGAACTGGCGGTCGAGCTTCCTGCCGGGCGCGTATCAGGGGACGTACCTGGACACCCAGCACACCGCGATCGAGAAGCTGATCCAGAACATCCGCCACGACGCCGCGACCCCCGCCGACCAGCGCAGGCAGCTCGACCTGGTCCGCCAGCTCAACGAGCGGCACCTCGAGGCTCGCCAGGACGATACGCAGCTCGAGGCGCGTATCCAGTCGTTCGAGCTGGCCTACCGGATGCAGTCCGAGGCGACTGACGCCTTCGACATCGGCCGTGAGCCGCACTCGATCCGGGAGATGTATGGCGAGGGGGTCGCCGCCCGCCAGATGCTCATCACGCGTCGGCTCCTGGAACGGGGCGTTCGCTTCGTGCAGGTCTGGAGCGGGGCGGGGCAGCCGTGGGATAACCACGAGAATCTCGCCGGCCAGCATCGCAGCCTCGCCAAGGATTGGGACCGGCCCATCGCCGCCTTCTTGAAGGACCTCAAGCAGCGCGGGATGCTCGACAGCACCCTGGTCGTCTGGGGGGGTGAGTTCGGCCGGACGCCGGTCGCCGAGTTGCCGAGCCTGAGCGGGCGCGACCACAACCATTACGGATTCACCATGTGGCTGGCCGGCGGAGGCGCCCGAGGGGGCCATGTCCACGGCGCCACCGACGAGATGGGCTTCGCCGCCGTCGAGGATAAAGTCCACGTCCACGACCTCCACGCCACGATGCTGCACCTGCTCGGCTTCGACCACGAGAAACTCACTTACCGCTACGCCGGCCGCGACTTCCGCCTGACCGACGTCCACGGCCGGGTGGTCAGAGAGCTGCTGGCCTGACACCCTGGAGTCCCTCCGATGAAGCGATGGGTGGCAATCGGGATCGCGATCGCCGCGGTTGTCGCCGTCCCGGCCCGGGCGGGGTTGATCGGCGGCGAGGCGGCGAACGGACCTTCGCAGCGGCTCAAGTCGATCTTCGCCGACTACTGGCTCGATGAGCTGCGCTCAGACCCCCTGGAGGCGACGTTCGTCGGCGACCACCGCTTCGACGACCGCCTGGCCGACCCCTCCGACGCCGCCCACAAGGCTCGAATCGAGAAGGATCGACTCACCCGGGCGGCGCTCGATCGGATCGATCCCGCGGCGCTGACCTCCGACGAGCGGATCGACCGCGACGTGCTCCTCACGACGCTCGACGACAGGCTCGCCGGCGAGCGGTTCCGCGACCACCTGATCCCGATCAGCCAGCAGGAGGGGCTCCACCTGGACTTCGCGCAGGCCGTGAACTTCCACCCGGTGGCGACGGTGGGCGACCTGGAGAACTACCTACGACGGCTCCGCGCCTTCCCCGCCGCCGTCGATGCCACGATCGTCGTGATGCGGCAGGGGATGGCCGAGCGTCGGGTCCCCCCCCGGATCACGATGGCCCAGGCTGTCCCCCAGTTCCGGGCGCTGGCCGTCTCGAAGGCCGAGGAGAGCCCCCTGTGGGGGGTCGTCGGCAAGCTGCCCGCCGACTGGGCCGAGGCCGACCGCGCCCGGATCGCCGCCGAGGTCCACGCGGCGATCGAAGGGGCGGTCTCGCCGGCCTTCGCGAAGCTCGCTGACTTTGCCGAGAGCGAATATCTCCCCGCCTGCCGTGAGAGCGTCGGCCTCTGGGACTCGCCCCACGGGGCCGACCATTACGCCCACCTCGCGCGCAAGTTCACAACGACGGGCCTCTCGCCCGACGAGATCCACGAGATCGGCCTGGTCGAGATGGCCAGGACCCGCGCGGCGATGGAGGCCATCCGCGATAAGGTCGGATTCGAGGGGGATCTGACTGCCTTCTTCCGCCACCTCAAGACCGACCCGAAGTTGAAGAACGCGAGCGAGGCGGAAGTCCTGGCGGGATACCGGTCGATCTTCGAGCGGATCGATGCCAAGCTCCCCGAGCTCTTCGGGCGGCTCCCGCGGACCGACTACGCAATCCGGCCGATCGAGGCCTACCGATCGAAGGCGGCCGCCGCGGGCTACTATTACCCCGCGCCCGACGACGGGTCGCGCCCCGGCTATTTCTACGTCAACACCTTCGAGCCGACGAGCCGATCGACCTATACGATGCAGGCCCTCGCTTATCATGAGGGGGTGCCGGGCCACCACCTCCAGTTCAGCCTGGCGATGGAGGCCCCCGGCCGCCCCGCCTTCCGCCGCTTCGGCTACGTCCCCGCCTTCTCGGAAGGTTGGGGCCTGTACAGCGAGTCCCTGCCCCGCGAGGTCGGCCTCTACACCGATCCTTATGCCGAGTTGGGCCAGCTCGAATACGATGCGTGGCGGTGCGGGAGGCTGGTCGTCGACACTGGCCTGCACCACAAACGCTGGTCGCGCGACCGGGCGATCGACTACCTGGAAGCCAACACGGCCGTCCCCCGGCTCGAGATCGAGAGCGAGGTCGATCGCTATATCGCCTGGCCGGGCCAGGCCCTCGCCTACAAGATCGGCGAGCGGAAAATCCGCGAGATTCGCGCCGAGGCCATGCGGCGGCTGGGCCCGAAATTCGACCTGCGTGCCTTCCACGACCGCCTGCTCTCCCAGGGATCCGTCCCCCTGAGCGTCCTCGAGCGATTCATGGAGCAGGCCCCGTAGGGCGTCGTTCCGGGGTTCACGAAGGTCAATCGCGAGGGTCGCGAGGCCCGCCCGCCCGCCCCCGCGATCGAAAGGCGGGCCAACGGTCAGGGGATGGCGTCCGGGTTCAGGACGATGGGCGGCTCCCGGTCGACGACGTTGTCGATCAGGCCGTAGTCGCGTGCCTCTTCGGGGGACATGAAGCGGTCGCGATCGGTGTCGTCCTGGAGTTTTTCGAGGGTCTGGCCGGTGTGCTTCTGGTAGATCCCGTTGAGCTGCTTCTTCATGCGGATGAACTCCTCCGCATGGATGAGGATGTCGGTGGCGGTCCCCTCCATCCCGGCCAGGGGCTGGTGGATCATGATCCG
>JAABUS010005263.1_pt1 | contig 17281 bp, 15 predicted proteins | sample 5560161 | NCBI WGS metagenome assembly JAABUS01 (sample SAMN10711885, study PRJNA513376) | rock metagenome | isolation source: Antarctica rocks | place: Antarctica: Victoria Land, Trio Nunatak nord | collected 2016-01-04
TCAACAACATGAAAGCAATCATTATAAGCTTTGTCAAAAAGCAAATCTGCAAAGAGACGAAATTACAATGGTTAAATGTCTGAAAAAGCAGCATCAAGAAGGAAAATCAGTATCAAAAGCACATATCAAATGTGAATTTAAGTCATAAATCACTAAAAAAGATGAGGAAAATCAATAGACTAACGTTTTCAACCTTTATTCAGCTGAAAATAAAACATGACTATTTCAAGAGCTATTTGCATCGATTATCAGAGAATAATTTGAACAAATGCTATGAAATATGCAATGCAAGGCAAACGTCGAAGCATTTACTGCTGAACTGCAGACATTATAAAGCAAAGCAGATAAAGTTTAAGAAAAAAGCTCAGCTCAAAAACACAGACACTATATTGACACTGTTCATCATCAAAATTGAAAGAATCGCAACACTAGAGTATTTGAAAAATACTCGAATTACGATGAGAAAATGACTATTAGAAACGAAAGAGTAGAACGCGAAGAATGCAAAGAAACAAAGAAAAACGAAAGTATGATGATGAGAGTTGAAAGAGAGCGCTTGTATGCGCAAACTATCGATGTGATTGATCAATGAAAAGATATAAAGCAGCGACTTTGATCAGATTACATGTAACTTAGCATACATACAGCGTCTAGACAGTGTCATAGTCATAGACTGCATGCACTTAATGAAGAAATAAAATAAAATTAAAAACTTGCAGATAATGCTTAAGCATCTGATTCTGTCTTTCTGTTTGATCGTTGATTTGCAAATAAAACACAATGCTTAGCTTTTGCTTCGCTTCAAGATGTCAATATAAAGTGATTTAAAAATGATTGATAAACAATGAGTCTCAATTTAATATAATGCTTCGCATCATTTCATGCTGAGATATGAATTTTCATCATAGCAGATTTGTAAGTTTCTTGACATTTAAATCTTTGATCATCGAAATATAAATTGCATGCTTAATCAATCTATTTATCATTATCAATATAACATCATCTGTTTTTTCAATGTACAAATTCTTTGCAGAAAGCATGTTTATTATGAAATTTATGATTATCATGTAAAATGAATTCATGCTTTCTGAAAATATAAACGTCAGCTTTTCATAGAATTTATGATGATGCACTTGCACTTGCTGACAGTCTGAACAGATGCAAACATATTTTGTCATTTCTTTAAGCATTTTCAATCAGTAATATTTTCTTCTTATTGCAGTCTTGATATGAGTGTATGTGAAATGATTTGCTTCAAGATCATCATGATTCATACGCAGAATCTCATTTCTTGTAGCAGAGTCATTGAGTACATAAACTGCAAGATCACGACGTAGCAGTTCATTGTTTCTCACACTTCATTTTGAAAGTTCATTCTTTCTAGATGTGAATCGTTGACATCACTTTTCATTTGCAACAAAGATGTTTCTTTGTTGTAACTTCAACAGTTATGCAGTCATTAATTCACTCATCTTTAAATAGAATCTTTTCAACTTTATAATTTGATGAATCAAAAGTTAAAACGACGCAGTGTTTAAAATTCTGCAAGATTTAGCAAGTACTTTCTCATTCAAACATATGACTTGAATATCTGTAATGACTATGTCATTCAGTTACATCGTCAATGCTGCAAGTTTAATCACTGTCAAAACTTCTTCATTTTCTAGCAGCTCAGATTGACATTTCTGATTACGAAGTTTGTTTTGCAGAATAAATAGAAAATAATCATTATTCTTCTTGCTATCATTTGATTTCATGATGTCAAGTCTTCTTGACGATGCATTTGCAGAGTTTAATTTGTCTCTGTGATATTCTATATGAAAGTCAAACGCAGCTAATTTCTCAACTTAATGCATCTGTCATATGTTGAGCTTCTTCATCATCATAAAGTAATGAAGATTATTATGATCTGTTATCACACATATGAATTACTTGTCACTCTGAAGATAGTGTTGTCAATTCTTAAAATCGAAAACTATAATATACAGCTTTTTGTCGTGCATGTCTTATTATACTTCAGCTTCTTTGAACTTATAATGATAGAGTATACAATGAAATATCATTGATCAGTCTTGCTTTTTTGACTAAGCATGTTTTCAACTTTGTAATTTGATGCATTAATCTTCATGCAAAAATCTGCATCTCAATCATAGTGTTTTAAAATGAAAGCATTGACAAAGATTATTTTCAATCTTTCAAAAGCTTTTCTTGCTTTCAATGTTATTGCAAAGAGTGAATGCATTGCTTTTTTCTTTGCATTCTTGATCAGATCTGTTAAGAGCATGATGATTTGAAAGAATTCTTTTATAAATTGTCAATAAAATTTTGCAAATTTCAAGAATATGAAAATGTTTTTTGCAAACTTGAGTTCAGATCAGCTAGTGATTGCATTGATATGAGACTATTTCATTTGAATACTTCTTCATTTTATCACGAATTTCAGAAAGATAATTTTGCTACAATTGAAAATGCATTTTGAAAGCTTGATATACAATTAATATTTCAGTAGCATGTGAAGAATCTTGCACACATGCTTTTAATGCTGCTCTTTCATCTTAAAGTATACTAAGATGTCTTTCAAATATATCACGCAGCAAATATTCATGAATAACTTAAATGCATGATTTACATAGAATTGAAAGATTGCAAAAGCATTTATTAGTTCAAAAAGCATCATCTGATACTCAAACTGATCATAACATGTATGAAAAGTTGTTTTTCATTCATCACTCTTGCAAATTTGAATGCAATGATAAATGTTGCAAATATCAATTTTGATAAAGTATCTTGCATGAGCAAAGTAATTCAGCGTCTCAGACAGTAGAAATAATGAGTAATTGTTCTTTACTGTTATTTCATTGAGATCACAATAGTTCATGCATAAACAAAGACTTTCGTTCAACTTCTTTACAAACAACACAGATGCTTCTGCAGAACTACTTGATGAATGAATTCATTTCTTTTCTAACGCGCTATCTAGATAGTTTTGTATCACAATGAGTTCATCTTGTGTCATTTTATAAATAGATTTGATGCAAAACATTTTATTCTTTATCAGATCAATGAGATGTTTCATTTAATCAATCATGCATGTTCAGACTATCAGAAAGAATTTCAGAAAACACTTTCTTGAAATCTTGAATAACAAAGAGTATCTTTGATTCTTTCACTTGAAGCGCATTGCATCTTGCAATCTGATGATCTACATTTTGCAATAAGTTATTTGTAGATAGCAGCTGATAAAGCAAAGCTACATAAGTTTCTTTTTTTCTTTTAGCTGCAAGCATTATTAACTCAACAAATTTCAATGTTTTGCACAGATTAACTTGTATTTGCTTTGCACGCTGAGTGCTGTTTTCTTAATACAATCAGCGACGTTCACGTCAGCGAATATTCAAGTCAATCTCATTTAATCACAAGTAATCAAGAATCATATCATATTCTTGCATGTTCACAGCATGAAACTTAATATTTCAACTCTTGCAAACTTTCTTATGATTAATCAACTCAATATTGATTTAATGTATATCATAGCAGAAAATTTAATGATCATTGATTGTCTGAATCTGTTTCAAAGTTGCATTTTTATTTTATTTCTTCATTAAGTGCATGCAGTCTATGACTATGACACTGTTTAGACGCTGTATATATGTTAAATTACATGTATCTTGATCAAAGTCGCTGCTTTATATCTTTTCATTGATCAATCACATCAATAGTTTGTGTAAATAAACATCTTTAATCAAACATCTTCTTTCTCTTGTGCTCTCATTTTCTCACTTCTTCATGTTCTTCTCACTTTACTCTTTTGTTTTCAATAATCATTTTCTTGTCATAATTCAAGTACTTTTCAAGTACTTTAGCATTGCAATTCTTTCAATCTTGATGATAAACAACATCAATATAGTGTTCATGTTTTTGAACTGTGCTTTTGCTTTAAGCTGTAACTGTTCTGCTCTATAATGTTTGCAATTCAGTAGTAAGTGCTTCAACGTTTGTTTCATCTTGCATATTTCATAGCATTTGTTTGAATTATTCTCTGATAATCGATGCAAATAGCTTTTAAAATAGTCATGTTTCATTTTTAGCTGTATAAACGTTGAAAATGTCAGTCAGTCTATTTTTCAAAGCTTCTTTAGTGATCTGTAACTCAGATTCACTCTCGCTGTGTGCTTCTGATACTGATTTTCTTTTTTGATGCTGTCATTTCATGCAATTAGTCATTGCATGACAGCATCATTAGAAATCGAACCTACTATAATTAAGTACTCTCGATAAACATATATCAGAAAAGAACAAAATCACAACATCATTGTATCAGCATCTTCAGAGTTGCATGATTCTTCAATAACTTAAGCTCTTTTACTCATGATTACAATATAAAGTTTTGCTCAATCTTAAAGTCAATAAGACAGTGAGCTTCGCGCATCTTCTTAAAGACATTTGTCAATATTGATATCATCAATGCATGTGATAATCATCTTTTCGTAGTTATATTTAATGATTCAATGATGAACATCAGATTTTCTCTTTTCTCACTTCTTCATCATGATTGCAAGTTTCTTGTCTGAATATGTAGTTGAGACACATTAAATTATCAATCTTGTGTCTCATTTTCTTGCATGATCAACACGTAAGATTGAATGAAGTAGCATTTTACTTGAACTCATTGAACTTGAGTGTTGCATCATCTTTAAACTGCATGCTTGAAGCAAAGAACTTTGAATTTTTCGTTGCATCAACAGACTTTGTCTTTTCATGCAAGAATCAAAAACTCTTCTGAAATGTTACATTTTCACTTTGCTGCAAATGTAACTTCAACAATGCATCAATGTTTTGCAAATGCAAGTTAATGTTTATAAAATGCTTTAGCAGATTGACATAATTGATAAAGATGTATGAAATGCAAAGAAACTCATTCATGATAATTTCATTAATCTTCATTTGCAAGTACATCATGTGAGTCTCATTAAATATATGATAGTTCAGCAATGATTAATTGCATGAAACAACAACATCAAAAAAGAAAATCAGTATCAGAAGCACACAGCGAGAGTGAATCTGAGTTACAGATCACTAAAAAAGCTTCGAAAAATAGACAGACTGACGTTTTCAACGTTTATACAGCTAAAAATGAAACATGACTATTTTAAAAGCTATTTGCATCGATTATCAGAGAATAATTCAAACAAATGCTATGAAATATGCAAGACGAAACAAACGTTGAAGCATTTACTACTGAACTGCAAACATTATAGAACAGAACAGTTACAGCTTAAAGCAAAAGCACTGTTCAAAAACATGAACATTATATTGATATTGTTTATCATCAAGATTGAAAGAATTGCAATGCTAAAGTACTTGAAAAGTACTTAAATTATGACAAGAAAATGATTATTGAAAACAAAAGAATAAAGTGAGAAGAACATGAAGAAGTGAGAAAATGAGAGCACAAGAGAAAGAAGATGTTTGATTAAAGACGTCTGTTTACACAAACTATTGATGTGATTGATCAATGAAAAGATATAAAGCAACGACTTTGATCAAGATACATGTAATTTAACATATACACAGCGTCTAGACAGTGTCATAGTCATAGACTGCATGCACTTAATGAAGAAATAAAAAAAATTATATATGATAGTTCAAATCTATGTACAGTTTGATAAAATATTACTTGAAATTCATGATGCTTTAATCAACTCACTGCTTTGCAGTCTCAAATTAACATTTTGTTTGAAAGTTATGAATTTCAAAATTGCTAAGTTTAGCATGTAAGTATTCAATGTAGTACTTTCAATCAAGTATTTCATCATGATTGCATATGTTCATCACATGATCTCATCATTGATTGCAAAACTTCTCTGACAAGTATGATGCAAATTGTTGCAACTTCTCTTCTTTCATGATGAAATCAGATGACATCATGACTATGAAGTCTTTGCAGTCTTGCAGTCAGAATATCAAGAAGTTGTAGTTCATGATGCTTTGCTTTCTAGACTCGCAAGATTGATTAGCACGCTTGCATGCATCGCTTTAATAGTGATCATCACTATATTGTTGTCAATGATCAGAAATTGATCAAGTTTCTCGCTTAAGTTTTGATATGCAAAGTTGCAAGACAAGCAGTACATTTTGCATCTTCAGATTCTTTAACTGCTTACATACTTCGCTTGCTAATCATCAAGAAATATAATTTGTCTGTTCATTAAATTCTTGCAACTTGAACTTCTCATTTACATGTTTAAATGCATGATTCTCAAATCTGTTTTAATGAGATGATGAATTCTCAATGTAAAAGAAGTTATTGCTTCTTTCAATTGTGCAACTTTTAGTGAGTTGCTGCACATTTGACATCTTTTATTGAGCAGCTTCATGCAAATGAAGCAATTAAAACTGTGAGATAATGAGATCTCTTTACGTGAAACTGTGTAGTAGAAAATAATAAGATAGCACTTTATTGATGATAAAACTAATTACTAAGAAATGAAAGCAAAAGCTTGCAGAGTTTTCATCTTCTGTCAAGTCATTATCTTTATTCGCTCATTAATCTTCTTTAATCTAATCTTGCAAGCTAGTCTTGCAGACACGCATCATTCATAGTTTGATGAGATGCATTCTCACAGAAAAGTACAAAAGTGCATTAAAAATTAATCTTAAATCAACATCAACAATTAAATGATGAAAGTTTGTTAACTCAGAGTACTTAGCACATTCTTGCATCTTAAACAACTTTCAGAGACACAGTTACTTGCATTCTCTGAAGAAAAAGATTGAGAGAAGAAATATGTTCACTTTAAAACAAATCATTTTTACAACTTGAAGAGAGTTGAGTCTTTTTACAAGAAGCACATTCTTGAAATTATCTTCAAAATGAACTGTATCAAGATCAAAGTAATCAATAAACTCATTAATTATGTCTGAAACAAGAACAAGAAGACTGTATTCTGTATCATGAGTTTTATGAATATACTTATTCTTTATTGAGTAAGTGACAAAGTCTTTACTTTCTGTTAATGTTGTTTTTAAAAGTTATCACATGCATAGTAAGAGAAAACATGTTCAACATGATTATTAATGTTTAATTATGTAGTACTTTCAACTTATTTTTAAAGTTTCAATAACTTTGATAACTTCAAAATTGCTCAAATTTAGAATGATGAACATAGTTTGATTGTTTCAAGAAAACTTCAAAAAACTGCAGAAGTATTCAAATAAAAAGTCATCATACTTTATCATTGACATTATTAAATTAATTGATGTTGATTACAATTCACACAGAATTAAGAAACTAGTTTAGATTAATTTAAAATGAATGAAGAGAGATTAAGCATAAATCAAGAAGAGAGTTAATCATCTTGAACAACATGAGAAAACTATCACTTATGACTTGCGTTACGTAGATTTGCAGATCGAGAGGCTGATATACAACAGACAGAATCATTAAGCGCGTTTAATGAACATAACATTGAAGCTTAAAACATTTCAAGTTAAAGAATTAATCAGAAATATTGAGAATGATGATAACAACGAAGATGATCACATTGAACTCAGTGACAGAGTGAAAAACGACGACTACGCATAAATCACATCACTTCATACATGTGTATCAAGAAAGCATGATGTGTTACTAGTTTATCAATCTGTATTATAAATAGTTGTACTCACTTTTTCTTCTTTGACATTCATTGATATATTCATCAAAACTTATTAAAATCATTAAAAAATTTATATAATCAACATTAAACTTTGTGATTCTTGATGATGTTGCAAATATTGCTTCAATGATTCAACAAATCTTCAACAATACAGATAATACTGCTTAAGCATAATTATAAATTCTCATTTTCATTCTTTTGAATAAATTCATTTGAATAGCTCATTAAGAGAATCATGATTACTCAATCAACATTGTGTCTGAATGTGTGCAAATTGATAATAATTCAAAGAAGTAAATGCAATATCATTTCATAAATTAATAACAATGTTCATTTGTATTGATTTCAGTTATAATCATTCTGCATTTATGAAATGCAGCAAAGTTTAAAAAACTTCACTCATTGAAGTAATGAAAATGTTTGTTAAACATCAGCAATTTTACAACTTGAAATCACAGTTCTATTACATCACTAGTATTAATCATGAAAAAAGATAGATAAAAGATTACAAGTAAGAAAAGTGCGCTTTTCTTAAAAATCATGAGTCTTGAAGTTTAAGTCATTTACATGAAAATGTGCACTCAAAAAGTCTTCTCATACTTATCAGATATTCACACACTGCAAATGATGCAAACATAAACATAATCAATGAAGATTTGAAGTACAAAAGTATAGAAATGTTTTTTTAGAAAAAAGAAGAAGTGTTGTTAATGCATGCAAAGAATGTATAATACTTCATTTATATCATACTTTGATTCAAAAGTTAACTTGACTTTTAATGTTTGAAAATTGAATGTCAGCTCGCTCATTTGCAAATTTGCATCAACATGAATAATTCACGTTTTATGATGATGACTCACTCAAAACTCATCATCATGAATACAAAAATTATAATTTGCAAGATTTAAACTTATAAAAGTTATTTGCAAAGATTCTGACTTGAAGAGCATACTAATTACAATCATCATGATTAATTATCAACAAGATCAACGACGTAGTTGCTTGATTGAAGAAGACACAGATGCACTTCGCTTCATCATGATCATAATAGTTAAGTTTTATGATTTTCAAGCAATTATCATTAAAATATTAGATGCAATTGAGAATGTTAAATTCAATGACTTTCATACATTTTGAAGACTACATGATGATTAATAATATCAAAGCAAACATCATGAGTTCAATGAATCTGTCTTGCAGTTCAATAAATCATACATTAATCAAACTTGCAAAAATGACAGATTGATTTTAAAACATCATCTCATCAGAAACTATGAGAACTCAATCATCAAAGTTGCACATCAAAAGATGAAATGCTTTCTTTATATATTATATATATATAGCTAGAATCATGATTATATACAACTCATTAAAATATACAAGACATTATCACTTATATTTGAGTAACTGTCTTGCTTTACTCATCATCAATAAAAAGTCTTACTGCTTGATCTTGCATTGATCAGTAATAAAACTTATCTGTATACAATGCTGATTACAAATCTACTGTCTAGCTACAGTAAAGTCTAAAGATTATCAAAAGTTTAAATGACATCAAGACATTGCATGATGATGAAGCGCTGTGTATTGATTGCATGCAAAGTTTTCGCGATCATGCAGACTTCAATAATCTCAATGCACATGCTACAAGCAATCTGCATGCAGATGAGAAAGTCAAATAAAACACAGAACTATGAGAAAAATCACTTATGAAAATCATTTGATTCAATATCTTGTCATCATGATAACAAGAACTGAAACAGAACATTCTTGCATTTGATCTGTTGAGAATGATTAACAGAAAGAACTTAAATCATGAACATTCTTTAAATTTACATGCTAACTACATATAAATCTTGTTAAGACTGCGTGTTTGTTACTACAACAAGAACAACTCACAAGATTCATTAAGTTTAACATGAATAAACTTAAAAGTCTTATTAATATTGTTTAACAAATGTTCAGACACAGACATTTTATACATGAGTAATACATTGATGAGAAAACTTCGTTAAAAGAAAAGAAACACAAGCAAATTAATAAAGAATGATTGAATTATGCTGTCTGATTAAAAGTGTAACATATGAATATTTTTGCAAAACATGATCAATCTGCATAAGAAAAATCTTTACAAATAATGCAAAACAGATGAGTTGCACATTTTACAAACGAAGCAAGCGTTTGCAAAACATGATATACAATGACAATGACTGTTGATCTTAAGAATCTCACTTTTTTATTGAATTCTGATTCTTGAATATCTTGATGATAAAGTCAATTTCTAGTCAAAGACATCATCTGTATAGCTCAAGAAAACAGTAGTGTATGTTAATATGATTAAAGAAGAAATTGATTGCAATACACATATATATCGCTGATGAAACATCTACAACTCATGCTTAAGAAGTAAACTGTTGAAATTTAAGTAGTAAGAGATTTCACTCATCTTGAACTGTGAATCTGCTGCAAGAGAAAAAACTATTTCTTACTAAGAAAGAAATCAACATAGAAGTTGTATCTTATGTATGTTGCATGCAACGTATGCAACATATTTTTGATAAATGACACTCAATCAAAGAATTATTCTACTCAATAATATGATCATAAAATCAAAGACATATGTACAATAACTAGAAGTCTGACTGAATCAAAAGCTCAACTTCAAAGTTCATGTGCAAACAAAAATTGTGACAGTCATAAGAACGTTATACTCGTTGTTTAGATTAATGAATAATGAGTGAAAACTAAATCTCAAATCAGAAAAGCAGTTATATTTGACATGCATCACGTCTATTAGCAATTATGACGTCGAAATATGATGAAATAATTAAAAAAGTTACTTAGTCAAATTTCGCAAACTGCAAAACGCTGCATTATGAAAAATTCTGAGTGCATTTCAAACATCATTGATAAATGCTATGCAAATAGAAGTTGAAATCTTGTTGATAAAGATGCAATTAAATCAAAAGTGCAAGAACTATGCAATTTAAATAGTTGAATTATTAAAAAAACATTTTATCAGAAAAAGAACATTTATTTCATACTCATCTTAATACTTTATTGAATTGAATCCAGATTTGAATGCATTGAAATATCTGAACTGAAACAAGATGAAGATGAACTTATCTTGAAAAGTCAAGAAGTGCAAAGACAGACTCATGTAAATATATTGAATATTGAACAAAGTGCAAAAAACATTGAATTCAATAAAAGAAATTGAAATTTCTCACTTCAAGAAATCATAAGATCAAGAAATCGAGCATTTAGCAAGAATTCAAATCGAATTTGCAAAAAGCGAAACTTGCGAAATGATCAATTCACACTACAGAAAATTAGAAAGAATTATCAAAAAGACGAAAAACATAGTAATGTATATCAACGCATCGCAAATTCGAAAAAAGATAGCAGAGATTGAAACAGAAACTGAAACAACAGTGATATTTACGCATGAACTCATCAGATACAGCAAAGCAACAAGCATTTCTGACAAAATAATCATAATGAAAGTGAAACTGCAAGCTATTAGCGATGCAATTGCAATATGCAGCGAAAAAGCACTTAAAAACAGCGAAATTTGAATGTACATGAACAGTTAAATGACTTTGCAAAGACTAAACACAAAGAGCAATGTCAATGCAAAGTTATTCAATGACATACGACAAAACTTGATCAATTTATGTCAGAATCAGTGTCAAACTTGCATACAGTGAATATTGAGTTGCAAGAGCATTATTGAGAACGAAAAAGCAGATCAATTGATCAAAAGCGCTGCTTAAGAATTATCAGTTATCAACAACACGAAAGCAATCATCATAAGCTTTGTCAGAAAGCAAATCTGCAAAGAGACGAAATTACAATGATTAAATGTCTGAAAAAGCAGCATTAAGAAGGAAAATCAGTATTGAAAGCACATATCAAAGGTGAATTTAAGTCATAAATCACTAAAAGAGATGAGAAAAATCGATAAACTAACGTTTTCAACCTTTATTCAGCTGAAAATGAGACATGACTATTTCAAGAGCTATTTGCATCGATTATCAAAGAATAATTTGAACAAATGCTATGAAATATGCAATGCAAGACAAACGTTGAAGCATTTACTGCTGAACTGCAAACATTATAAAGCAGAGCAGATAAAGTTACAGCATCTAGACAGTATCATAGTCATAGACTGCATGCACTTAATAAAGAAATAAAATTAATATAAAAAAATCGATCTTGCACTTCATCATTAATCACTTATCACATGCACTAATGTGATGAATTGACTCAATGAGATCATTTTGATTGCATCTTTTGATATCTTCATGATTGCACATGTCTAAATCTTACAAGAATGTTTTCTTCATGTTTCTTGCATGAAATAAAATATGCAAGCTAGAATTATTCAATTATTGCATTCTAACAAAGCTGTAAAGTATTTATCTGTGAAAGAAATCATTTTCTGCAAGATCTTGAAGCTACTTTTGTCGTAAGTTATAAAAAGTCTGAGTAATCTTGTCTCTTCAAAGATAGTAGATAAATACTCAATATGATTGAAAATCTTGAATATTTATGTCATGTTAATTAACAAACTTTCACATCATGCTCAACATCATCAACTCATGAACATGAAAGAAACTTTCTATTGCTGAATACTTTGCGTTTATTTAAGAACTTGCAAATCACAACATCAAATTTCTAACAGCAATTACATTAAATGAAAAGAGAAATTTTACAAGATAATGTCATTATATGATCATGAGAACAAAATCTTTCTATCTACTTTTCATATAAAGCACATGACTCATTTTCTTCACTGCAAAACGTGATGCTTACAATCTTTTCATACATACTGAGTGTCTCTTGATCTTCAATCTTGCAAGTTAATAAAGATTTTCAATTTCAAAGATTATGTTCAATGTGCTCTTGTGATTCAAGTATGATGACAGTTTAATCAATTGAGTCAGACTTTAATATTTTGTTAAAATGTTAAAAAAGTATCAATGTATTTACTTTGAAATCAGTCAAGCACACGTAATTGATTTAACTTGAGATCAAAAATCATGAAAAGTCAGCTTATAAAATCTTTCTAGCAGCTGTGTCAAACTATTGCAAAGCTCAGTTCTTTAATGAATGAGATCATTTACTTGCACATCAAACGAAGATACAAGTCAAAGAGATGACATTTACAATACTTTTGCAAATGATTGATTTTGCATACATATCGATATAGTTGACTGATCTCAGATTCATGATTTTGAAAATAACAATGAAATCATGAAAAAGCTAAATGAGTTATTGAATTTGCTGCAAATAACAAATATGTGATTACTTGAAATCTTACACACTATGTTTGAAAGCAAGATCATTGACAATGTGATAATTAATGTCAAATCAAATAATGTTGAATAATAATAATAATAATAAATTCATACATTCTTGTGACATTGATTAAGTCAACTCATGAGAAACTCTATGCTATCTATATCGAGTGAACAAAACTCTTTGAGATAGAAAATCACTCGCTGTTTATACAACTGCTTTGCGCAGTTGAAACTATCATTATGAGACTTTGTATCAAATTAGTTCACGTTGATTGCACGTTAAAGAATGAGTAACTTCATCACTTTAAATTGCTTCAAAAACTTCGTTTTCATCATCATTCTTGCAGCTGCTCAAAGACTCTTCGTGATAGTGATGATTATTCAATAGTTCAAGAAGTCGACGTCTTGTAGCATTCTTGATCGCAGATGCAATCAGTTCAAGCAATGCATGAGTACATGTTTCATCATCTGATGATTTCAGTTGCAGTTGCATTGCATGCTATCTGCGTCTGAAACATTTCTGAAGTGCAGATAAACATTCAAATCTATGCATTCAATTTTAATGTGAATGATGAAAGTGCTTTTGATCTTCTGAAGATTGTTTCACATCTTTATCATCTTGTTGAACAGATGCGATCTTTGTGTTGAAATGACATGAACATCTGCAATGCATTTTCTATATTTTTTTCATCATTGTTTTCACTGACTTCTGTGATACTGCGCTATTGCGATGCTGTCACTAGTTAAAATCGTTGCAGCGAAAGTTAATTGCTTGCATCTTCTTGAATTGAGTTATTCAAAAGCATCATTTTCTTGATGATGAGAGAGTGAGAGATGATGCAATTGACATTCATCAAATGAACATGTATCAGTTTGCATATTTGTCTGATTTTCTGCATACAATCATTGATTCAACTGCATAACGTGATCTTGTCTTGCAGCATGTTCAGATGAACATGCAGTGAGCTTATGTACATTTCTGCTTTCAAAGTCTTGATGCTTACTTTTTTGAATGTCTTTGTAACATGACACAGAATCTGATTCTATAGTGTTTCAAGTTTGCGTTCTTTATCTGACAATTCTCTCTCTTTTTCTTACTGATATCAAACTGAAGCTTCAAATGCAATTTCTGATCTTACTACTGCTGAGTATATTTATCTTGCTTTTGTGAAGATTGTCTTTCATGTAAAGACTTCAAGTTAACTAAGTGCTAGCATTCTTGTGATGTGATTCACTTCAATTTGACAAAAATGTGCATTTCATTGCAATTTCATGTTCAGTTGTACTCTCAGAATTCACACGTCTGATTTCAACTTAATAACTAAGTTTTCTATTTATATGCTAATCATCATGTTAAATCTTTTTGATTTTCTGATGAAGTGCGTAAGTTCATACTTTTCTGATGCAAATGTTGCATCGTGAGTGCAAACTCATTTCGTGCAGACATCATGCACTCTGCTCAATGTTCTGCAAATTTCTTCAATGAATTTATTATATACTAGAATGTTAATGTTGTTTATGAAGTTAAGCACTTCAATCTTAATTTTCAGTGTTTTGCACTTCTCAATCAAACTTGCGTTGAAGAATAGAAAGAGAATCAATAAAATGAGAAATCTCTGTGATATGTCTGCATTTATCTCACGCATGTCACTCATTTGCTTATCAAATCTCAGCAATGTTTCTTGATTCTTAAGAAAGCTGCATGCTCATTTGACTATGTAGTCTGAAATTCTTTTCATTTTCAGAGTATGCAGAAGTCTGATGTGCAAGACTTGATTGAATGCTTTGATGATGTTTAAACTTAGCATGAACACTATGTATTTAATTTTGCAGTCTCATACTGTGTGAATCTGATCTACTAGTAGATCTAATGTTAAGATCATGAATTGCTTGCATCTCGCTCTCATTTGAGCATCAGATAGCATGTGATGAGTCTCAGCTATATTGCTCAGTCTTTTAATCATGATTGACTTCAGAGCTTTGCTCATAATATCAAGCAAAACAATGAGTCAATATGTTTTTGAATCAGTATAATCATTCTTCTTTGATTTGTATAATACTATTATTTGAGCTTTTTTGAACTGCTTCAAATAATATCTGTATATTATACATGCATTGAATAAACTTGTCAGTATCAAAGTCAGTTTTGCAAAATCTGTCTGCAGCGCTCTGTTCAAAATGTTTAAAATGTTTGATGCTTTGTTTGCTTTTATTCTTTTGATTGTCTGTCTCACTTCATCTTTTGAGATGTGTAAGTCAGATGACATTGTCAAGAGTATAAATGAGTCTGCAATATCATTGATGTTTATTTGAAAGAATGAAAGAAAGAATTTTTCTTGCAATATCTTGATTTTTTTCTTAAACGTTATTGTCATTTGATCAGTGTCACTTCGCTTCAGTGACAAAAACTGAGAAAGTTTTTTAGATAGCTGACTTTCAATTCTGACTTATTTTGCGAAGCATCATATCAACTTGAGTGCATTGCTCAACTCATGCATTTGTGATCTGAAATGTGCGCGCTTCACTTGTTGAATGATCTTGTTTTTATGATTATTGTGTTTCAAATATTCATTTTATGCATTTAGTGTGCTCTGTATTTTTCATACAATTTGTAATCGTCTTGATTTCATTACTATCTTTGAGCAGTTCAAATTTCAGAAGTTCTTTGCTTGACTTGATGACTTTGTCAAGAAGATAAATTTCTCAATGATCTTCTGTAACATCTTGATAACTTTGCACATTCTTTCGTTCATCATCATCTTGCTGTTCAAAGAATGATTCAACGAAAGATGCATATGCAGATACGCGTTCAATACTTCTGTGTTCATTTTCTTTCATAGTCATTGAGATGAAGACTGTACTGAAGTTGTTTATAGACAAATTTCTGTGACAATTAAAAAATGATTTGATTCTTGATGCAGATTGATGTGTATCTTGCACTTGCATGTCATGAACTGTATTTTCTCGCTGCTAAAGACTAGATCAATGATTGTAAACTGATTGTAAGTCTTGCGAGTAATAGTGTCTGATTTCAGCAATAATTTCAGCTTAGCATTAGTAATGATGTCAAGTAAACTGTTGATCACTGCGTGTTAAGTGAAGCATCTTCATTTCTCTCAGTGAGAATGATGTAAATTGAAATCTCTCATGATCAGTTGTTTGCAGTCATCTTTGAGTAACTTGCTCAAGCGAGAAATGATTGAAGATCTCTTTGTAGATGTAGAGAATAGTGAACATGAATTGTAAATGTTTATGAGTTGTAATGTTTGCATTTTGTTGTCTGTGTTGTGAGTTAATATTCTGATTAAGCAAATGTCTGACTCAACTGTTTCTATCATTCATTGATTGAATCTTAAGCATTTATTCACATATATGCATGTTCTTGACTGTGATGACGTGTTTTTCACTAGATAAAAGAAGTTGTGAGCTGAGTTAAATGATTGAATGTCATTAATGTTGTGATTCTGCTTCTGTATAATTACAATGTCGAAATCACAAACTTCTTTATTGATTAGAAATGATTTCTGAATTTTCAATGATTTTCTGATGTTGTACTGCAGTATTCATAAAAGAGATTGTTTTATCATAAAGTTATTTATGACTGTTTTTTCTTCTTTTTCTTTTTCTTCATTAAGTGCATGCAGTCTATGACTATGACACTGTCTAGATGCTGTATGTATGCTAAGTTACATATAATCTGATCAAAGTCATTGCTTTATATCTTCTCGTTGATCAATCACATTAATAGTTTGCACATACAAGCGCTCTTTCTCAACTCTCGTCATCGTACTCTCATTTTTCTTTGTTTCTTCGCACTCTTCGCGTTCTACTCTTTCGTTTCTAATAGTCATTTTCTTGTCGCAATTCAAGTATTTTTCAAATACTTTAGTGTTGTGATTCTTTCAATTTTGATGATGAACAGTGTCAACATAGTGTCTGTGTTTTTGAGCTGAGCTTTTTTCTTAAGCTTTATCTGCTCTGCTCTATAATGTCTGCAGTTCAGCAGTAAATGCTTCGACGTTTGTCTTGCATTGCATATTTCATAGCATTTGTTCAAATTATTCTCTGATAATTGATGCAAATAGCTCTTGAAATAATCATGTCTCATTTTTAGTTGAATAAAGATTGAAAACGTTAATCTATCGATTTTTCTCATCTCTTTTAGTGATTTATGACTTAAATTCACATTCGATATGTGCTTTTGATACTGATTTTCCTTCTTGATGCTGCTTTTTCAGACATTTAACCATTGTAATTTCGTCTCTTTGCAGATTTGCTTTTTGACAAAGCTTATAATGATTGCTTTCATGTTGTTGA
>JAABUS010005264.1_pt1 | contig 17278 bp, 17 predicted proteins | sample 5560161 | NCBI WGS metagenome assembly JAABUS01 (sample SAMN10711885, study PRJNA513376) | rock metagenome | isolation source: Antarctica rocks | place: Antarctica: Victoria Land, Trio Nunatak nord | collected 2016-01-04
GCGTAGGTATGCCTCGATCGCATCGGCAGATCCCTCGACCGGCAACTGTGAGGTGTCGACCACCACGTCGGGGTGTGCGGGAAGCTCGTACGGATCGGAGATCCCGGTGAAGGAGCCGATCTCGCCGGCCCGCGCCTTGGCGTAGAGACCCTTCACATCGCGTCCCTCGCACACGTCCAACGGTGTGGAGAGGTGCACGAGGCCGAAGACGCCGTACGCCTCGACCATCTTCCGAGCCTCCTCGCGAGCGCCGTCGTACGGCGCGATCGCGGCGATGATGACCGCACCACCGTGCCGGACGACCTCGGCTGCGACCCAGCCGATCCGCCGGATGTTCAGATCGCGGTCCTCGCGGCTGAAGCTCAACCCCTGGGAGAGCATGGTGCGTACGATATCTCCGTCAAGAACGGTGACTTCGCGCTGAGATGCCCAGCGGCGCAACAACTCATCGGCGACGGTCGACTTTCCGGCGCCGGAGAATCCGGTCAACAACAGCGCGAAGCCGGGTCCGGTCGAAGGCGTCACTGAGAGCTCACTCCTCGGGTTTGTCGGTGGTTGCTTTGCCGGGACGGAGGGGACAGCCACGGGTACGGCGGTGCTTCAGCGATCAGAGCCCGACACCCACGCATCCTCGTCGGTGAGCAGGGCGGCGACATCCTCGGGTAGCCGGTTGGCGAGCACGTCGGCCACTGTTACCCGCTCCATGACCGACCGGTAGCTGGCGCGTGCGGCGACCCAGACCTTGGTCAGATCGCGGGCAACGCCGGGGTAGTCGACATCCTCGGGACGCTGCCCGTGGATGTCGGCGAGAAAGCCCTGCTCCACCCGCATGATGTCGGCTATCGAGATCTCCGCCGCCGGGCGGCCGAGGCGATAGCCGCCTTCGCGTCCTCGAGTGCTGGCGACGAGTCGGGCAGCGGTCAGATCGGCGAGGATCGCCTGCAGGAAGCGGACCGGGATCTTCTGAGCTGCGGCTATCCGTTCCGAGGTGAGCGGCTCCGGACCGCCCGCCGCCAATTCGAGCATGGCGCGGATGGCATAGTCCACTCGCGCCGAGATCCTCACCCACGCATTATGGCTGCCCTCTCCCGTGGCATCCTCGCTCGGATGACCGACGCCGTTCCGATCGCTCGCACCGTGGTCGCGGCCGCCATCATCTACTCCGGCAAGGTGCTCGCCGCCCAGCGCCGTTTCCCGCCGGAACTAGCCGGGCTCTGGGAATTTCCTGGCGGCAAGGTCGAGGCAGGAGAGACCGAGTTCCAGGCGCTGATCCGCGAGTGTCAGGAGGAACTCGGCGTCACCATCGCGCCACAACGGTTTCTCGGCGAGGTGACCAACCCGTACGGCGTGGGGAGCGTACGTCTGTGGTCCGCGGTCCTGACCCACCTCGACGGGGGATTGCCGATCGCCCTGCAACATCTCGCGTTGCGCTGGCTCGGTGCCGATGAGTTGACCGACGTCGACTGGCTGCCCGGCAACCGTCAGTTCGAAGCGGCCGTCCGCCCCCTGCTGACCTGAGATTCCGGTCGTCGATCTCTCACGGTTATGCGCATAACCGTGAAGAATCTGGCCCTGTTGTGACGGTTATGCGCATAACCGTGAAACGAGGGGTCAGGGCTTCGTCGTCGGCGCCGGAGCCTTTCCGCTGCCCTTGGCTAGGCCGATCTTGCTGCCCAGCCAGACCAGCGGGTCGAACTTGCGATCGGCGACCCGCTCCTTCATCGGGATCAGCGCGTTGTCGGTGATCTTGATGTGTTCCGGGCAGACCTCGGTGCAGCACTTGGTGATGTTGCAGTAGCCCAGGCCGTGGTCCTCCTGAGCCTGGCGTTGCCGGTCGACGGCATCCAGGGGATGCATGTCCAACTCGGCCACCCGCATCAGGAACCGGGGGCCGGCGAAGTTCTGCTTGTTTTCCTCGTGGTCGCGAACCACATGGCAGACGTTGTTGCACAGGAAGCACTCGATGCACTTGCGAAACTCCTGCGAACGCTCGACGTCGACCTGGGCCATCCGGTAGTCGCCAGGCGCCACACCCTCAGGCGGCGCGAAAGATGGTATCTCCCGGGCCTTCTCATAGTTGTACGAGACATCGGTCACCAGGTCGCGGATCACCGGGAAGGTTCGCAACGGGGTGACGGTGATCGTCTCGGCCTCGGCGAAGGTGCTCATTCGGGTCATGCACATAAGCCGCGGTCGGCCGTTGATCTCCGCACTGCACGAACCACATTTTCCGGCCTTGCAGTTCCAGCGGACGGCGAGATCCCCGGCCTGGGTGGCTTGCAGTCGATGGATGATGTCGAGCACCACCTCGCCCTCGTTCACCTCGACCGAGTAGTCCTCCAGGTCGCCCTCATATGCATCGCCGCGCCACACGCGGAACTTGGCGTCATAGGCCATCTCTGGTCAGGCTCCTTGCGGCTGGTCGGCGGACGATTCCGAAGTTGACTGGGCGGCAGCGCGCGCACCGGCAGGCAACGCATGGCCGTCCGATTCCGGAAGCTCCGCAGGGGTGAGGTATTTCTTCAGCTCACTCGGATCGAAGAGCTCCATCAGGTCCGCACGCATAGCCGGGACCGCCTGTTTAACCAGACTGACCCGGGTCTCGACGTCCCGCAGGCTCGCCGGACCTTCTAGTGCCAGCACGAGGTTGAGCTTGCGCCATTCGGGGTTCATGCCGGGGAAGTCGTCCCGGGTGTGCCCGCCACGACTCTCCTCTCGGGTGAGCGCCGCACGAGCGATGCACTCGGAGATCAGCAGCATGTTCTGCAGGTCGATCGCGAGATGCCAGCCGGGGTTGAACTCCCGGGCACCTTGCACCGTGGCCACGGCGGCGCGATGCCGGAGTTCATCGAGTTTCTTCAGGGCCAGCTCGATCTCGTCGGCCTTGCGGATGATCCCGACCAGGTCGTTCATGGTCTGCTGCAGTTCGGCATGGATGGTGTACGCGTTCTCCCGCGCTTGGTCCGGCCGGTCCTCGATCAGGAAGGGCGCCAAGGCCGCTCGAATGGCGTTCTCGATGTCTTCGTCGTTGACCGTCGGGCGTGCATCACCGAGCGAGTCGGCGTAGGCAGCGGCGTGGTCACCGGCCCTCTTCCCGAACACGAGCAGGTCGGACAAGGAGTTGCCTCCCAACCTGTTGGAGCCGTGCATCCCACCGGCGACCTCGCCTGCGGCGTACAACCCGGGAACCCGTGACTGCGCGCTGTCCGGGTCGACCTCGACCCCGCCCATCACGTAGTGACAGGTCGGGCCGACCTCCATCGGCTCCTTGGTGATGTCGACATCGGCCAGCTCCTTGAACTGGTGGTGCATCGACGGGAGCTTCTTGATGATGTCGGCGGCCGGCAGCCGGGTGGACACGTCGAGGAACACCCCGCCCGCGGGCGAGCCACGACCGGCCTTGACCTCGGAGTTGATCGCTCGGGCGACCTCGTCCCGGGGAAGGAGCTCCGGCGGCCGCTTGTTGTTGTCCGGGTCGGTATACCAACGATCTCCCTCCTCCTCGGTCTCGGCGTACTGAGTGCGGAACACCTCCGGGATGTAGGAGAACATGAAGCGCTTGCCCTCTGAATTACGAAGCACCCCACCGTCACCGCGTACCGACTCGGTGACCAGGATTCCCTTGACCGACGGCGGCCAGACCATGCCGGTCGGGTGGAACTGGACGAACTCCATGTTGAGCAAGCTCGCCCCGGCTCGCAGCGCCAGTGCGTGCCCGTCACCGGTGTACTCCCAGCTGTTCGAGGTCACTTTGAAACTCTTGCCGATCCCACCGGTGGCCAGGATGACCGACGGCGCTTCGAATGCGACGAAGCGGCCCGTCTCCCGCCAGTAGCCGAGAGCCCCAGCGATCGGGCTGCCCACGTCGGAGCCGTCCTTGAACAGCTCGGTGATCGCGCATTCACCGAAGACCTTGATCCGGGCTTCGTAGTCGCCGCACTCGCGGAAGTCCTCCTGCTGCAGCGAGACAACTTTCTGCTGCAGGGTGCGAATCAGCTCCAGACCGGTGCGGTCGCCGACGTGGGCGAGACGGGGGTATTCGTGCCCACCGAAGTTGCGCTGGCTGATCTTGCCTTGCTTGGTCCGATCGAAGAGCGCGCCATAGGTCTCGAGCTCCCAGACGCGCATCGGGGCTTCCTTGGCGTGCAGTTCGGCCATCCGGAAGTTGTTCAGGAACTTGCCGCCGCGCATGGTGTCGCGGAAATGGACCTGCCAGTTGTCCTTGCTGTTGACGTTGCCCATGGACGCGGCGATGCCGCCCTCGGCCATCACGGTGTGAGCCTTGCCGAACAGGGACTTGCAGACGATCGCCGTACGCTTGCCGGCCTCCCGGGCCGCGATAGCCGCGCGCAAGCCGGCACCGCCCGCGCCGATGACGACCACGTCGTAGCTGTGCCGCTCAACCTCGGAGGCAGCGTTGGCCGCCCCGTCGGCTACCCGCGTATCCGGGTCTGGCTGGTTCACGATTGTGGCCTCCTAACCGACGAACCGGAGGTCAGCGAACCAACCCGCGGACACGGCCATGATGTAGAAGTCGGTCAGCGCCAGGGTGCCGAGCGTGATCCAGGCCAGTTCCATGTGCTTGCCGTTGAGCTTGGAGACGAAGCTCCAGGCCCGGTAGCGCACCGGGTGGGCGGAGAAGTGCCGTAACCGGCCACCGACGATGTGCCTGCAGCTGTGGCAGGACGCGGTGTATGCCCACAGCATCACCACATTGACCAGCAGGATGATGTTTCCCAGACCGAAACCGAAGCCCGACGGGCTGTGGAAAGCCAGGATCGCATCGTAGGTGTTGATCAAGGAGATGAGCACCGCTGCGTAGAAGGCGTACCGGTGCAGGTTCTGCCCGATCAGCGGGACCTTTGTCTCGCCGGTGTACTTGGCGTGCGGCTCGGCCACGGCGCAGGCCGGTGGTGAGGCCCAGAAGGCCCGGTAGTAGGCCTTTCGGTAGTAGTAACAAGTGAGTCTGAACAGCAGCAGAAAGGGCAGGCTCAGTGCGGCGTACGGCATCCACCAGACGTCCGGGAGGAAGGTTCCGAAGTGTGCCGCCTCGGGGATGCAACCGGTCGACAGGCAGGGTGAGTAGTACGGCGTCAGATAGTGGTAGTCGGCCACCCAGTAGTTCTCCTGCAGGAATACCCGGGTGATGCTGTAGGCGAGCCAGGCGACCAGGCCGATCACATTGAGTATCGGCGGCCACCACCACCGGTCCGTACGCAATGTACGGGCGGGGATGCGGGCGCGACTTGGGAAGCTGACCCCGCCGCCGAGCTTGGCCTTGCCGTCCACCGCCAGCGGTCTCGTTGCAGTCACACGCTCAGCCTAAGGCCGCGGCGCAGGTGCTCGGCTGTTAGCTCGGACACGGCGCCTGCGGGTCGAGGCCAGATCGTTACCCCGCCGAGGTCACAATGCGATGACACCAGTGGACGCTGCTCTCAACTATTACCTAGGCTCGCCATCGGCCAGTGATGTGCTGGCCATCCTTATTTTCCTTCCCACCTCCGTGGGACAAGGGAGGCTTCCAAACGTGAAATTAGGTAAGCGCAGCGCTGCGCTCATCGCGACCGGGATTTCCGGCGTGTTGGTGCTCTCGGCTTGTGGCGGGGGTGATGACGGCGGTGGCGGCGGTGGCGGCGGCGGCGATGAGACCGAAGCTAGCGGCACAGTCGTCTTCGGCGAGTCGACCGACTTCCCGGACAACCTGTTCCCGATCATCTCCTCGGGTAACGCGACCTCGGTCGCGAATATCCTCATCCGCATCCTTCCGGCTGTTACTCAACTGCTGCCCGACTTCTCGGTCAGCTTCGATCCGGAACTGCTGACCGAGGAGCCCACGCTCGAGGAGGTCGACGGATCTCAGGTCAACACCTACTCGATCAACCCGGATGCGGTCTGGAGTGACGGCACTCCGATCACCGCCGACGACTTCACCTTCACCGCGAAGGTGCAGGACTCGGAGTTCGTCGAGGCCTGCCCCGACGGCGGAATTCTTGGGACGACCGGCTACGACCAGATTGAGTCGATCGAGGGCTCCGATGACGGCAAGACCGTCACGGTCACCTACGAGACGCCCTTCGCCGACTGGCAGAGCCTGTTCACCCTGCTTCCGGCGCACCTGATGGACTCCGAGGACGACGCAGAGCTTTGCACCACCGTCACCGAGGGTTGGGCTATCGACCAGGGCATCGTCGACGGGATCTCCGGCGGTCCTTGGCAGCTCAATGCCGACGGGATCGACGTCGCCTCGCAGGTCATCACGCTGACCCCAAACCAGGAGTACTGGGGCGAGAAGCCGAACCTGGCCTCGCTGGTCTACCAGAACATCGGTAACGACCCGGGTGCTGCGGTCGCCGCGATCCAGAACGACGAGGTGCAGATGATCTATCCGCAGCCTCAGCTGGACCTCGTGGACCAGATCGCCGCCCTCGAGCCCAACGTGGTCAGCAACATCGAGTTCGGCTTCGCCTTCGAGCACCTGGACATGAACACTCGCAACGTGCACCTGGGTGACATCAATGTCCGCCAGGCGTTCGGAATGGCACTGGACCGCACGGAGATCGTCGACCAGACGGTCGCCCAGTTCTCCAGTGAGGCCCAGGTGCTGAACAACCGGATCATCTTCAACAACCAGCCCAACTACCTCGACACAGCCCCGGAGCAGTACAACGCCCCGGACGTTGAGGGTGCCAAGGCACTGCTGGAGGAGTCCGGTTACGTCCTGGGCGCGGATGGGATCTACGAACACCCGGATCGTGGCCGGCTGTCGCTGGCGATCTCGACGACGGTGAACAACCCGCTGCGTCAACAGACGATCGACGTGATCATCCCGCAGGCCGCTGAGGCCGGCATCGAGATCAGCGCTCGCCCGGACCCGGACATCTTCTCCGATGCCACGGTTCCGACCAGCCTGGAGGCCGGCGGCTTCGACATCGCGCTGTTCGCCTGGGTCGGTTCACCGTTCCGGACGGGTACTGCCTCGATCTACCAGAGCCTGGAGGCCCAAGGCGGTGTCCAAGGGCAGAACTACACCCAGGGTGGCAACGAGGAAGTGGACTCGCTCTACGAAGAATTCTTCCAAGAGCCCGACCCGGACGCCTCCTCCGAGCTGGCGAACCAGATCGACGCCGTGCTCTGGGAGGACCTCTACACCATCCCGCTGTACCAGAAGCCGACCTTCTTGGCTTACTCCTCCGCAGTTGAAGGAGTAGAGGACAACGCCACTCAGGCGGGTCCACTGTGGAACAGCGAGAAGTGGAGTCTGGCTGCCTAGGCTGCACCTAAACGCACCACGAATTGGCATCAGCCAAGTGGCCCCCCGAACCTGACCAGGTTCGGGGGGCCACTTGGTTGTCCAGTGGTCACGGCGGGGTCACAATACCCGCGCCAGTCACCACTGGGCACCGGCGAATCCACCGATGGCCTGCCCTTCCGGCCCGCTCGGGCGGTAGGGTCCACGCGTGCTGTTCTTTACGATTCGCCGGGTGCTCGGATCGATCATCGTCTTGATCGCGAGCTCCTTTCTGGTCTTCCTGATGACCGCGGTCAGCTTCGACCCGTTGGCCCAATACCGGCAGCGGCAACCCCTTCCGCCCCCGGAATTCTTCGAATCACTGCGGGAGCGACTGGGCCTCAACGATCCGTTGATCGTGCGGTACCTCAGCTGGCTCAAGGGCGCTGTCACCGGCGATTTCGGCGTCAACATCAACAACATCCCGGTCGCCGATCAGCTCTTTGGCAGGCTGCTGGTGACCGGGAGACTGGTCATCGCTGCCATGATCCTTGCCGTCCTGCTGGCGATCGTGGTCGGCGTCATCTCTGCAGTGCGCCAGTACAAGGCAAGCGACTATGTCTTCACCGTCTTCGCCTACATCCTGATCGCGCTACCGACCTTCTGGTTCGCCGCGCTGTTGAAGGAATTCGTGGCGATCGGCATCAACAATCTGGCCGGCGACAAGATCCTGTTCACCCTCGGGGACGAGACGCCCGGTATCTCCAGCTATGGCACGACCTCGATGATCTTCTGGGATCGGATCGGGCATCTGGTGTTGCCCACCCTGTCGCTTGGCCTGCTGACCTTCGCTGCCTGGAGCCGCTTCCAGCGGGCCTCCATGCTCGATGTCCTCTCCGCCGACTACATGCGCCTGGCACGGGCCAAAGGCGTGCCGTGGCGTCGGGTGATCGTCCGGCACGGCCTGCGCAACGCCCTCATCCCGCTGACGACCGTGGTGGCCATCGGTGTCGGCTCCATCTTCGGCGGCGCGATCGTCACCGAACAGGTCTTCGTCTGGCACGGGATGGGCGAATACCTCATCCAGGACGGTATCCAGAAGAACGACATCAACGTCGTGCTCGGCTGGCTGCTCGTCGCCGCGTTTTTCGTGATCGTGTTCAACCTGATTGCCGACCTGCTCTATGCCGTGCTCGATCCCCGGATCCGGCTCAGCTGACTCGTGGAAGGTCAATGATGTCCACCACCGAAGATAGGCTCGCGACCCCCGGCGGGGCGGGTGCGGCTCACAACGAGGTCGCGGCAGTTCAGCCAGGCGCCGGCGCGGGTGCCCCTCCGCCCGGTTCTGGGGAGAAGGAGGCCGGCGAAGGGGCGCCGATCGATCGTGAGTTCACCGTCGAAGCGCGTAGCCAGCGCCAGCAGATCATCAGCCGGTTCTTCCACAACAAGCTGGCGATGACCGGGCTGGGCGGGTTCCTGCTGCTGCTCGCCTTCGGCTTCCTGGGTCCGCTGGTCTACACGATCAACTACGTCACGCTGAACGCCGGGGCACAGTCGGTGCCCCCAGGGACCAACGCGGGCGGTCGGGTCTACCCACTCGGAAGTGACGCGATCGGTCGAGACCTTCTCGCCGGGCTCATGCGGGGGATTCAGCGCAGCGCCCTGGTCGTCATCATCGCGGTGGTGATCTCCCTGGCCCTGGGTCTGCTCGTGGGCGCCCTGGCCGGCTACTTCGGCAAGTGGATCGACAACGTCCTGATGCGCTTCGTCGACCTGATCCTGACGATTCCACTCCTCGTCGTGCTACTGATCGTGGCAAGCAACTTCGAGAACGCCAGGACCGCCATCGGCGTCGCCCTCATCCTGGGCCTGTTCGGTTGGCTGGACCTCTCGCGCATCGTGCGCAGCCAGTTCCTGTCCCTGAAGGAGCGGGAGTTCATCGAGGCCGCACATGCCCTGGGTGCGTCCAACTGGCGGATCATCACCCGCCACCTGATCCCCAACTCGCTCGGAACGATCATCGTCTGGACGACGCTCGCCGCTGCGGCGGCCATTCTGGCCGAGGCCACGCTCACCTTCCTGGGTTTCGGCGTGGGCCCCGAGGACACCTCGCTCGGCCGGTTGATCTCAGACGGTGTCCAAGCAGCCAGTACCCGCCCGTGGCTGTTCTACTTCCCTGGTCTGATTTTCCTGATCATCGTCTTGTGCATCAATCTGATCGGTGACGGCATCCGAGACGCCTTCGACCCGTCCAACAAGCGGGTCCGCGCCTGAGCGCATCCCTGCCCATTCCAGCGACAGGACACAACGCCCCATGACGACAGGCCCTACGACGACGCTGAACCCCGGTCCTGCCGGTTCTACAGCAGCCGCGCCAAGCACTGACGCGTTGCTGGAGGTCACCGACCTCAACGTCCGGTTTCCCACCGAGGACGGGATCGTGCATGCCGTACGCGGCGTCGACTACACGCTGCGTTCCGGTGAGGTACTGGCCGTGGTCGGTGAATCCGGCTCGGGCAAGTCGGTGACGTCTCTGGCCATCATGGGACTGCTTCCAGCCTCGGCCGACATCACCGGTTCGGTGCGTTATCGCGGGACCGAACTGCTGGGCATGCGGGACAAGCCGTTCAGCAAGATTCGCGGCAAGGGTGTCTCGATGATCTTCCAGGATCCGATGACCTCACTCGACCCGGTGTACAAGATCGGATTCCAGATCTCGGAAACCCTCCGCGCACACGATGACGCGGTGTCCAAGAAAGCGGCCCGTGATCGGGGGATCGAGCTGCTCAACCTGGTCGGGATCCCCAACGCCAACGAGCGCATCGATCAATACCCGCACGAATTCTCGGGTGGGATGCGCCAGCGTGTGGTCATCGCGATCGCGATGGCCAACCAGCCCGACGTGATCATCGCCGATGAGCCCACGACCGCCCTCGATGTCACCGTCCAGGCCCAGATCCTTGAGGTCCTGAACACGGCGATGGCCGAGACCGGGGCCGCCATGGTGCTGATCACCCACGACCTCGGAGTGGTGGCCGGCGTGGCCGACCGGGTCCTGGTCATGTACGCCGGACGTCCAGTCGAGCTCGGGCACGTCGACGAGATCTACTACCGGCCGCGGATGCCCTACACCCTGGGTCTGCTGGGCTCGATGCCCCGGCTGGACGCCACCGAACGCCAGCGGCTGACGCCCATCCCCGGCTCGCCGCCCTCGTTGGTGAACATGCCGCCGGGCTGTCCGTTCGGGCCCCGATGCCCCTTGCACATCGACGCGTGCGACGAGCAGGAACCGCCGTTGATCGAGGTGGGCGGTGGCCACCTGGCCGCCTGTATTCGCAGCGAGGAGTTGCGCGGCACCGGTACCCACGCCGAGGAGATCTTCGACGCAACCGCAGTGGATGATCTGCTCATCGGCGGCGGCGGCGACGGCGGGACCGTTGCCGAGGTCGGTTCATCGAGCGGGCAGGCGCAGGTATGACAACCCTCGAGCAGGACACCGAGGCCCCGGCTCCCAAGACCGGGGATCCAATCCTCAAGGTGACCGCGCTGGAGAAGCTCTTCCCGATCCGGGGCGGCGGGTTGATTCGGCGGGTCGTAGGTCACGTGCGCGCCGTCGACGGGATCGACCTCGAGGTGCACGCCGGGCAGGTGCTCGGTCTGGTCGGTGAATCCGGTTGTGGCAAGTCGACGACCGGCCGGGCGATCCTCAACCTTCAGCCGGCGACCGGCGGCTCGGTCCTGTTTCGGGGCCGCGAGCTCGTCGGCCTGTCCCGATCGGAGATGCGCCCACTGCGCCGGGACATCCAGATCGTGTTTCAGGATCCGTACGCGTCGCTGAACCCTCGACTGCCCGTCTTCGACATCGTCGCCGAGCCGTTGATCATCCACAATCTGGTCAAAGGCGATGCGGCCCTTCGAAGCCGGGTCAAGGACCTGGTCCAGATGGTCGGGCTCAACCCGGAGCACACCAACCGTTACCCGGCGGACTTCTCCGGCGGGCAGCGGCAACGGATCGGCATCGCGAGGGCGCTGGCCCTGGAGCCGGCGATGCTGATCCTCGACGAGCCGGTCTCGGCCCTGGACGTGTCCATCCAGGCAGGGGTGATCAACCTATTGGAGGACCTGCAGGACCAGCTCGGCCTGTCCTACCTGTTCATCGCCCACGACCTGTCCGTGGTACGGCACATCTCCGACCGGATCGCGGTGATGTACCTGGGGAAGATCATGGAGCTGGCCGAGCGCGATGTCCTCTTCGCCCGGCCGATGCACCCCTACACCCAGTCGCTGCTGTCGGCGATCCCGATCCCGGACCCCGAGCGCGAGCGCCGCCGGGAGCGGATCATCCTCACCGGTGACATCCCCAGTCCGGCTAACCCGCCGTCGGGATGCCGGTTCCGGACCCGCTGCTTCAAGTTCGCGAACGAACTCACCGAGGACCAGCAGCAGAAGTGCATCGACCTCGAACCGCCGTTGGCCGAACAGGAACCCGGTCACACCTCGGCGTGCCACTACTCGGCGGTCCGTACGGTCCTCTGAGCGTGACCACCCCGGATCGGCGCGTGCTGTTCGTCCACGCCCATCCCGACGACGAGACGATCAACAACGGTGCGACGATGGCGCGCTACGCAGCGCAGGGTATCGGAGTCACCTTGCTCACCTGCACCCTCGGCGAGGAGGGCGAGGTCCTGGTTCCGGAGTTGGCCCGGCTGTCGGTCGAGCACGCCGATCAGCTGGGTGGCTACCGGATTTCCGAACTCGCGGCCGCCATGCATGAGTTGGGCATCACCGATACGCGTTTCCTCGGCGGAGCAGGCCGCTGGCGGGACAGCGGCATGACCGGAACCTCCGCCAACGAGCACCCACGAGCCTTCTGGCGGGCCGATCCGGACGAGATCTGCGCGGCAGCTGTGCAGGTCATCCGTGACGTACGCCCGCAGGTTCTGGTGACCTACGACGAAAACGGCGGATATGGGCATCCGGATCACATCCAGGCCCATCGGGTAGCGATGGCGGCCTTCGATGCGGCCGCGGACCCGGAGTACCGCCCTGATCTGGGTCCGGCCTGGTCGATCACCAAGGCGTACTGGTGCGCGATTCCGATCTCGGCAATGCGGGCGGCCGTCGAGGCGATGCGCGGGGCGGCGGAGGACTTCTTCGATGTGACCGACCCCGAGGACATGCCGATGGGCACTCCGGACGAGTTGGTGACGACGGCCGTCGACGCTCGTGAACACCTGCCGGCCAAGATGGCCGCAATGCGAGCTCACGCCACCCAGATCCTGGTGGACGGGCCGTTCTTCGCGCTGTCCAACAACATTGCCAACCAGGCATTCGCGGTCGAGTACTACCAGCTCGTACGAGGTCAACGTGGACCGGCCGGCGACCCGGACGGGCACGAGGATGACCTGTTCAGCGGGCTACCGCTCGCTGCTCTCGCTGCCTCGAGATGACCCGGCGGGTGCTCGCCGGAGTCCTGGTCCTCCTGCTGGCGGCGGCGTGTGCGATCGTCGAGGTGTTCTACCTGCCGCTGCGGGCAGGGTCGGTCCTTGTCCCGTTGTCGGTGGTCGCCGCCGTGGCCGGAAATCTGGTCTTCACCCGAGCGATGCACGAGCTGACCGGCGCGATCTGGGCCGCGTTCCTTCCCGGAGCGGTGTGGCTGGCGGTGATAGGTCGTTCGGCGATCGCCCGACCAGAAGGAGACCTGCTGATCACCGACGGCGGCGCCTCCACCCAGACAGCGGTGGTCAACCTGGCCTTCTTGTTGCTGGGATCGCTCGCGCTCGCGTTCGCACTGGGCACCCTGCGCCGCCGCCCTCGACCGACTCAGGGGACCGCTGCGGCGGTAGGTACATCAAGATCTTCCCCTGTCGAACCGGCGGTCGCTGATCAGCCGCCGGAAACCGCCGGAAGGACGTAGACCTCGGCACCGTCTGGAACTGTGGTGGACAAGCCCGCACCGTCGCGGATGTTGACCGTCCCCACGAACACATTCACGTGCTGGCGCAGGTCACCGCGTTCGTCGCAGATCCGCCGTACGAGCGCCGGGTTCTGCGCTTCCAGCGTGGCCAGCAGCTGGGCCACGTCGCAGCCCTGCCCGACCTCGATGTCCAACGTGCGGGCATTGTCGGTGAACTGGCGAAGAGCGCCCGGAATCCGGACCAGTACGGACAACTCAGCTCCCTTGAGCGGCCGGGCGCGAGCCGGGACCGCTTCCTGGCTGGGGTGAGACCGTTCCCGCTCGTACGCACAGCACGTCCGGCAGATGCGCGGCAATCTCCGACCAGCTCTCGCCCTCGTCTGCGCTCGCGAACACCGAGCCGCTGCGGGTGCCGAAGTAGATGCCGGTCGTCGGTGAGTCGTCGGCGCACATCCCGTCGCGCATGACCGTCGCGTAGAAGGGGTGCGACGGAAGGCCCGTCGAGCTTTCCTCCCAGCTGTGGCCGGCGTCGGTCGAGCGGTAGACCCGAATGCGCGCCACCGGTGGGAAGCGTTGCATGTCGGCCACCAGCGGGATCACGTACACCGTTCCTGCTGCGTGCGGATGGGCGACCATGTTGAAGCCGAAGTCGCCAGGTAGACCCTGGGCGATCGAGATCCATGAGTCGCCCCCGTCGTCGGAGCGGTAGACCCCGCCGTGGTTCTGGGCGAAGAGTTGATCAGGTCGATCCGGATGCCGAGCGACCTTGTGCACACATTGCCCGTACTCCGGGAACTCGTCGGCGGGCAGGAACGAACCTTGGATGCCCTTGTTGGCCGGATTCCAGCTGGCCCCGTCGTCGCTGGTCCGGTAGACGCCTCCGGTGGACATCGCGACGTGCATCTGCCGGCTGTCCTCGGGGTGCGGGAGGATCGTGTGTAGCGCCTGGCCGCCGCCGCCTGGCTGCCACTCCTTACGGTGCGGGTGATCCCACAGTCCCTGGTTCAAGGTGAACGACACACCCCGGTCCTCGCTGCGCCACAGTGCCGAGGGCTCCGTACCGGCCCAGACCAGATTCGGTTGATCGGCCGGACCCGGCGTGATCTGCCACACCCGGGCCAGCGCCGCGTCGGTCTCTTTCGGGAAGCTGATCGGGGCCGGGTCGGGCTCGATCCAGGTTGCACCGAGATCATCGGAGTAGGACATCGCCGGTCCCCAGTGCGAGCTGCTGGCGCCGGCGTACAGGCGCGGCGTCGAGCCTCGGGTGTCGATTGCGCACGCGGCGACCTCGTTCAACCCGAGATCGGGCCCGCGGACCGTCCAGGTCTGCCGGTCGTCCTCGCTCGCGGCAGTCCACAGGCCCTTGCGGGTTCCAATCAGCACCATGGTCATGGTCATCGCTGGCTTCCTCCGGGGTCGGGTCGTCGTCGTCGTCGTCGTGAGAGCATTCCGTTCAGGAATAGGAGAGTCCGGCCCGTGCGTCAAGAGCTGAACGTCGCGAGACTCGGCCCTCTCCGAAGGTTATGCGCATCAGGCCCGCTTCAGGGCAGTTCACCCGGCGGCGGCCCGACGCGGTAGCGGTAGTCGTGGTGATGGTGGAGCCCCAACGCCTGGTAGAGGCCCAGCGCCGGATGGTTGTCCGCGGCCACCTGCAGGTAAATCGCTGTGGCGTCGCGCTCGACGGCCCAGGCAGCCAGCTCGGACATGAGCCGGGTGCCATAGCCTCGGCGACGGTGCTCGGCGGCCACGGTGACCGCGGTGATGCCGAGCCAACCGTGCGCAAGCGCTCCTCTGGCAACCGCTTGGACCTCGCCGCTGGCCCCGGCCTCAGCCAGGCCGCGCAGGGACGCGAAGCAGAGCTCGGTGTCCGGTCCGGCTCGTTGGAGCACCGCACGCGCGTGGCCGGGCAACGCCGCGCCGCGGTACTGGTAGGCCGCCAGCCACTCATCGTCGGGCTCGGAGTCCAGCCGGCTGTACACCGTCGGTGCAAACGAGTGAGGGGCCCCCGGTACCGATAGGTTCGATACAGGGGCACCCTCACTCGGATTTTGCGCCGGCTCGGCGGCTAGGCGCTGGACCTCGGTGATGTCGCCAGTCAGGAATCGGACCAGGTCATGACTGCGCCAGCCCGCCCCGGCAAGCACGGCATCGACCCCCGCATCGGCCGGCAGCGGAATCTGGGCCATCGGCGGCAGCCCGCGGTCTGCGTACCAGCGCACGAGTTCCTTCAGCCAGGCGGCTCCTGGCTTCGGAGGGCCGAGGACCAGGGCGGAGTTCGCGCGGCCGGTGAAGCCGTCGGCTGCTCGGAGCAACCATTGGCCGAGATAAGCCTCCTCGAGTCCACGCCAGCCGAGGGCAGCGATCTGCTCGACCTCGATGACCCCGATCGAGACGTGGGCAGGCTGACCGTGCACCGGTTGCCCCCCTCCACCACGCTGCGCGCCAACGGGCAATACTAGGAAGTCCGCAGCAGTCGCCCGCAGGAGGAGCACAGTGACCTACGTCATCGCCGAGCCTTGTGTCGATGTTCTCGACAAGGCATGCATCGACGAATGTCCGGTCGATTGCATCTATACCGGCAAGCGGATGCTCTACATCCACCCCGACGAGTGTGTGGACTGTGGAGCCTGCGAACCGGTGTGCCCCGTCGAGGCGATCTTCTACGAGGACGACACCCCGGAGAAGTGGAAGGACTACTACAACGCCAACGTCGAGTTCTTCGATGATCTCGGCTCTCCCGGTGGAGCGGCCAAGACAGGGGACATCGACAAGGACCACCCCTTGGTCGCTGCCCTGCCGCCCCAGGTGAACGAGCACTGATCTTCGGCGCAGTGAGTTCGGCCGAGCACTGACGCTGATCGGGTGAATCGTGACGGGTCCTAGCCTGCCGCTGACGCTGCCGGATTTTCCGTGGGACAGCCTGGACGCTGTGCGCGAGCGCGCGGAGCGACATCCGGACGGCCTCGTCGACCTGTCGATGGGTACCCCGGTCGACCCCACGCCGGCATTCATCACGTCCGCTCTGGCCGCGCATGCGAACGCGCCCGGATACCCGACAGCGTTGGGGACGGCAGAGCTGCGAGGCGCTGCCGCGGACTGGCTGCGCCGCCGGTTGGGCGTCCGTGCAGTAGCTCAGAGCGAGATCCTGCCGACGATCGGCTCCAAGGAGACCGTTGCCTTGCTGCCGACCATGCTCGGTGTGCCTCGCGGGTCGACGGTGCTCATTCCAGAGCTGTCGTATCCGACCTACGAGGTCGGCGCGGTCCTGGCCGGAGCGCAGGTACGCCGGACGAACGACCCGCCTGACGACGCGGCCGGGATCAGCCTGGTCTGGCTGAACTCCCCAGCCAATCCGCACGGAGCTGTGCTGGCTCCTGCTGACCTCCAGCGCTGGGTCGCCTGGGGACGGACCTGGTCGATCCCGATCGTGGTCGACGAGTGCTACCTCGAACTGGGCTGGTTGGTCGATCCGGTCAGCGTCCTGCACCCAAGCGTCGTCGGAGATTCATTCGCGGGCGTGCTCGCGGTGCACTCGTTGTCCAAGCGGTCCAACATGGCCGGTTACCGCGCTGGCCTGATCGTCGGGGATCCGGTCCTCATCCGCAGGCTATGGAACCTCCGACGGCACAGCGGTCTGCTCGTGCCGCTCCCGGTGCAAGCGGCGATGGCCGCGGCGTACGGGGACGACGCTCACGTCGAGGAGCAGCGTGGGCGCTATCGCGTCCGGCACGAACGCTTGGCCGCGGCACTGAAGACGGCCGGGTTCCGCATCGACCACTCCGAGGCCGGCCTCTACCTCTGGGCAACTCGGCACATGCCGGCGATGTCCACAGTGGAGTGGTTGGCTGCGCGCGGGATCCTGGTGGCGCCAGGCACTTTCTACGGTCCCTCCGGCGGGGAACATGTACGCGTCGCTTTGACGGCCACCGACGAGCGGGTCGCCTCCGGGGCGCAACGGCTTTCGAGTTGATCTTGACCTTTTGGTGGCGACACGCCGTGAGATCACGCTCGAAACCGCAATAAGGTCAAGATCAACAGGCGTCATGGCTCAGCGCAGCAGCAGGACTGTGACCGCGCAGGCCGCCGCCCACAACACGCTGCTGAACGTTCCGATTATGAAGCGCTCGGAGGCT
>JAABUS010005265.1_pt1 | contig 17274 bp, 13 predicted proteins | sample 5560161 | NCBI WGS metagenome assembly JAABUS01 (sample SAMN10711885, study PRJNA513376) | rock metagenome | isolation source: Antarctica rocks | place: Antarctica: Victoria Land, Trio Nunatak nord | collected 2016-01-04
CTGGCGGCAGCCGGCGGCGTAGTCGGGCTCACTGGCTGCGGCGGCGGTGATGACACCCCCCCCGACCCGACGATCACACCGACGGCTCCAATCGCCATCACGCCGACCGTCGTCCCCGAGCTGATCGCGACGCCGCTTGCCGCCTACCAGGATCCTGACCGGTGGCGGGGCCGGACCATGGCCATTGCCACCCCGGGTGGGGCGTACCAGGATGCTCAGACGGCGGCCTACGTCACGCCGTTCCAGGAGGCGACCGGTGCTCGCCTCAGCGTCGAGGTCGTCGATGTCGATCGGCTCAAGCAGCAGGTGCGGAACGGCGAGACGGTCTGGGATGCGTGCTGCGTCCCCACCGAGGATGTGATTCAGCTTGGGCGCGACGGGTTCCTGACACCGATCGACTACGCCGTCGTCGACCCGACCGCCCTTTTGGAGGACATCGGGGTGGCGATGCAGCACGGTGTCGTCACCGATCTCTACTCGACCACGATCGCCTATGGGGCAGGCTCCGCCGAGACGCCGCTATCCTGGACGGACTTTTGGGATACGGATCGGTTCGGTGGTCTTCGTGCGCTGCGCCGAACGCCGGTTGGGACGCTCGAGTTTGCCCTGCTGGCCGATGGCGTGGGGTTCGCCGAGCTCTATCCGCTCGACACCGACCGCGCGTTTGCCTCCCTGGAACGGCTCTTTCCCCGCGTCGTCGCGTGGTATGAGGACGCTCAGCAGCCGGTCCAGCTCGTGCTGAGCGGGGAGGCCGGGATGGCGTCGGCCTGGAATGTTCGGATCGCGGCGCCGGACATCGCCGGCCGGGTCGCCGCGCAGTGGAACGGCGGGATGCTGTCGGGCGACTCCTGGACCGTTCCAGCTGGAGCCCAGAACGCCGACGTCGCGATGGACTTCATCAATTACGCGACGCGTCCGGTCCCGCAGGCCAACTTCTGTAACATCCTGCCGTTCGGACCGGTCAACCCCCAGGCCCTGCCCTTGATCGCGGCCGATCGGCTCAGGATGATTCCAACCGCGGATGCCCTTAGGTCGACACAGTTCGTCGAGAACTGGAACTACTGGACCGATCAGCGTGAGGCGCTGACGGAGCGCTTCGAGACGTGGCTGGTCCGTGATCGACCCGCGACGCCTGCGCCTACGCCCGTCGCGCTGGATCGCCTGGCCCAGCCCGTCGGTGTCGGCAGGTCGATCGCAGACGGTCAACCGTGGTGATCAGTGCCGCCGCATGCCACTCGGCCCATCACCGCGCCTCTGAGCGTCTGAAGTTGGACCGGATCGACGCGCCGAAGACCACCCGGCGGCGCCAGCCGACGTCCGTTCGCTCGACGGGCGGAGCCCTCCGTGAGTTGGTGCCAGTCAGTGCCAGCTAGCGCCGGTTCAGAGACCGAGGGCCACGCCGTCGGCCCGGCAGTCGCTGGCGCCACGGAGGAGCCCGGTCTCCGGGTCGCGCAGGATCAGTTGGGCCAAGCCGACGTTGCTGGCGAACGGGGCGATCATCTGGATGGTGTGGCCGAGCCGGGACAGCTCGTTGATGGCCTCCAGCTCGAACCTTTCTTCGAGCTGGAGCACCGTGTCGGGCTCGTCTCGGTCGCCTCCGGATACCCACCGCGGCAGGTCCAGTACGAGCTGCGGGTTATCCCAGAGATCGAAATCGACCAGGCTCGTGACGAGTTGGAGGTGGACCTGTGCCTGGGCGTCGCCACCCTGTGTGACCAGCGGGCCAGCGAGCTGACCGTTCCGGTAGAGCATCCCCGGCATGAGCGTGTGGAGCGTCCGCTTGCCTGGCTCCAGCCGGTTGGGATGGTCGTCGTCGAGTGAGAAGTACCCGCCCCGGTTCTGAAGCATGATCCCGGTGCCATCGGCCATGATGCCGGAACCGAAGCCCATGTACTGGCTCTGGATCATGGCGGCCGCGTTGCCGTCTCCATCCACCACGCAGATGGCCACCGTGTCGGCGTCGCCGTCCTGCTGGCCCGATCCGGCCCGGTTCGGGTCGTAGCGGCGCCACAGTTCCTCCGCATATGACTTCGAGACGAGACGCGGCACGTCGATCTCGACGAACGCCGGGTCGCTCAGGGTACGGTTTCGAACGTCGAAGGCGATCTTCTTGGCCTCGATCAACGGGTGGAGATGGGCGGCCGCGCCCCAGGTCCCCGACGGAGGCGCCTGCTCCGCGAGGTTGAGCTCGATCAGGGCGGTGATTCCCTGCGAGTTGGGCGGGAACTCGGCGACGGTCACGTCGCGGTAGGTGCTGAGGACTGGATCCGTCCAGTCCGACCGGTGCGCGGCGAGGTCGGCCATGTTCAGCGCCCCACCCAGCCGGCGAACCGTCGCGGCGATCCGCTCGGCGATCGAGCCGGTGTAGAAGGCGTCGCGGCCCTCGCTGGCGATCATCCCGAGGCTGTCGGCGAGTGCCGGCAAACAGAGCCGCTGACCAGCGACTGGGACGACGCCACCGGGGATGTAGGCCGCGTGGGCCTGCGGGTCGTTCCGAAGCAGTGGCTCGGCGATCGATAGGCCCGAGGCCAGCTTGGCCGAGACCGGAAAGCCTTCGCCGGCGTAGTCGATGGCTGGCTGAAGCACGTCCGCGAGGGTGAACCGGCCAAAGGCCCGCTGGGCCGTGACCCAGGCGTCGACGGTCCCCGGCACCGTGATCGAGTGAATACCCCGGATCGGCATTCGTTCATGGCCGGCGGAGCGGACGAAATCACGAGTCGCGCCCATTGCCGCCCGGCCCGAGCCATTCAGGGCGTGGAGCGTACCGGTACTGGCCTCGTGGTAGAGCAGGAAGAGATCCCCACCGACCGTCGTCTGGTGGGGATAGACGACCGTCAGGACGGCGTTCGTCGCGATCGCCGCGTCCATCGCCGTCCCGCCGTCGCGCAGGACCGCGATTCCCGCTTCCGCGGCCAGGATGTGAGGAGCCGCGACGACCCCGTTGAAGGCCAGGGTCGATCGGCTGGGGGAGACATGGGCCACGCGCGGCTCCTCGCTGCTGGTAGGGGGTAGATCGGGCGCGACGGGCTAGCGGGACGGGATGACGTAGAGCTCGGTCTGGGGCGGAACGATCCAGTCGCAGCCGTCGGCCGTGACGACGACGTCTTCCTCGATCTGGGCGCCCTGGATGCACGGCTCGAGTGTGAAGACCATTCCCTCCTCGATCGCGCCACCCGAGCGATCGCCGTAACGGGCGTTGTTCGGGCCGAGGACCAGGCCACCATCGTGGACCAGGCGACCGACCTGGTGACCAAGGGCGTGGGTGAAGCCGTAGCCCCGATCCTCGACGATCTGGCGACTCGGTCGGTCGACGTCCCAGCCGATCACGCCGGGTCGGATGAGACTCTTGGCCATCGCGACACTGTCGGTCACCGCCGCGAAGCGGTGGACAGCGTCCGGGTCAGGCGCCGTTTCCCCCGGGCGGGAGAGGTACCACGTCCGCTGCATGTCGGAGCAGTAGCCTTCGACGATCACGCCGAAGTCGATCCGAACGGTGTCGCCAGCCTGGATCGGCTTCATCGTTGGCGGCGTGTGACCCGCCTCACGGTCGCCGGCGACCACCGAGGGGCAGAAGGCCGCCTCCCAGGCCGGACCGACGCCGTAGGTCTCCATCCGCTCGTTGATGAACTGCTGGACGTCGAGCTCGGTCATGCCGACCTTGAGGACGCCCGTGACGTCGTCGAAGATCTGCTGGGTGATCTGACAGGCACGGCGGATGCGCTCGACCTCCCCAGCCGTCTTCCGGGCCCGGATCCGCTCGGCGACCGGTGCTGACGAGACGAGCCGGTCCACCATCCCGGTCGGCGTCAGTTCCCGGATGAGCTGGAGGTAGAGCCCGTGAGTCAGTCCGTCGATCCCGAAGTCCTCCTCGGAGTAGTTGAGGGCGATCGAGGCCGGGTCGCGGGCACGCAGCGTCTCGTGGAACGAGACGCGCCAGTCACCGCTGTAGGCGTGAATCTCGTCGAAGATTCCTTCCACCTGCGATCGGTCATAGTCCGCGACGATGGCGACCGAAGGGCCGTCGGCGAAGATCATCAGCGCGCTCGTCCCGGCGATGTACGGCATCCCGGTCACGAATGGCAGCATCACGTCGCTGCCCTCACGGGTGAACGTCAGCCAGCAGGCGATTCCGTTCTCGGCCAGCAGCGTCTTCGCCTGGGCGTGCTTTTCCCGCGCCAGCGCTATGCGCTCTCGCTCGTCTTCCGTCTGCTCGACCGCCTCGGCTACCTGGGACATGCTGCGGGTTCTCCTGCCTGTCGTGCGTTCATCCGTTCCGGGACCAGGGGTCGCCGCGATTCTCTCGCAGCGCGGCGAGGACTGCCAGAGCTGGATTCGGGGCCTCGACCATGAGGCCCCGGTCAAGCGCTCTTCGGCTGGGTACCGGGGGCGGTGATCTCGATTCCAAGATCGGCGACCTGTTGACCATCGACGAAGATGAAGATGCCGTACTCGCCGGGCGGAAGCGAGCCGTCCAACGTCATCGGCAGCACGGCCCATTGTCGACCCTCATGCTCGACAGTGAATGAGGAGCCGCCGTAGTCCGTTCGATCGGACCGCTTCTTCTGGTTGCTTACCCAGTCCGAGGTTACGACGCTTCCAGCCTTGAGTCCGTCGAGGTCCGCGACGACGTAGACCGTTCCCGCGTTGGCTGGGACAGCGGTAAAGAGCCCGTTGGGCTGGCCGGAGCCGTCGACGCCGGTTGCCAGTCCGACCTCGTGGACCGTCGCTGGTGGTGGAGCGGTCGCCGTCGCGGTCAGGGTCGGTGAGGCATAGCGGTTGGCGCTGTAGGTGGCCTGATCGCCGACGATCACGCCGGGTGTCGTTTGGGCGGTCTCCCGAGCGTCGCCCTGATCGGTCGCCCGATCGGACGCGCAGCCGGACAGGAGCAGGACCGCCAGCCCAAGGACGGTCAGGACGCCGACTGGCCGCCGCGATCGCGCGGTGGCCAGTCGGTTCGCTCGGTTCGAAGCCGCATCGTCAGGCCGACTGGCGCGGCGGGCGGTACTGCCCGAATGCATCCTGGTACTCCTCGGCGACGTCCCGGGCGGTCTTGTGAACGTAGATCCGGGTGGTCGACGGGGAAGCATGCCCGAGGATCGTCTGAACTGTCGACTCCCGCACCCGTCGGCGGACCAGCTCGGTGGCCAGTCCGTGCCGGAAGGAGTGGGGCGTGACCTCGCTCTCGACGCCAGTCGCGGTGCAGAGTTGCGCGACGATGTGCTCCACCGTGCGAGGGCTGACGGACGAGCCGGGGTCACCGGGCTTGTCGCGGCCGCTGAACGCCGGGTAGGCGGCCGTGCCCCGAATCGGGTCCTCCCGCATGGCCCAGTAGCGGGTCATCGCCTCCGCGGTCTCCATGTCGAAATGGACGGTGCGGCTCTTGCCACCCTTGGCGCGGTAGACGCTCGCGGTCCCACTGGCGAGATCGACGTCCCGCCGCCGGAGGGCACAGAGTTCGGAGACCCGCACGCCCGTCCGGTACAGGAACAGGACCATTGCCAGGACCTTGAGGCGGCGCAACTCGAGAGTCGGCTTGCCAGCGGGCTCCCCGTCGCGGACGAACGAGACGATCCGCTCGAGGTCAATCAGCTTCACATCGGGCGGTGGCGGGGTGAACCGGGGCATCATGGCCGCGATCCGGACTCGCAGGCGGTCGGTCGGCATGTCGGGATGGAGGTCGTAGGCCGAGAGGTAGGCACAGAACTTTCGGACCGCGGAGAGGTTGTTCTGGGCGGTCCGCATCCGCGACACCTCCTCTGGCGTCCGGATGTCGGCCGGGACCAGCAGGGAGGCAAACGACGTGACATGTTCAGCCCGAAGCATGACGACCGGCATCTCGGCCGGGTTCAAGCCTTCGTTCTGCTCCAGATGGCGCAGGAACTTGGCGATCCCGTTGCGGTAGGTCTTCTTCGACCTGGGGGCAAGACGAAGGTCGCCGAAGAACATCTCGACCGCGGTCAGCACCGAGAACATCTCGCTCGACACCGCGGTCTCGTCCGTCGTGCTCTCCGGTTGCACGGTCGGGGCGGGCGGCGGTGCCGGGCGGACGGGACGATTCAGGGTGGCTCGGGTGACCGACCGGGGCTGATGGGTGGCGGCCATGTCGCTGATCGTCCTCTCGCTGGAAGCGTCGTCCGGCCCTGGTATGGGTCCAGATCGTTCGGCAGTCGGATGTCACGACGACGGGTCGCGATCCGAGAGCGTCACCAGCGGGAAGGTGTACGTACACTGTGAACGCAATGTACTACGTGTCGGGGTTCTCCGCAACGTTGGTCTGTTCCGATCTACGTTCGTTGGCGGGCGACGGTTCTCCCGCTCGACGGGCGAAGCGTCGGACGTAACCGGTCATGTCCCGGTGAAAGTCCCCGTTGGAGACGACCCGGGTAGCCCCGCCGGCTTTGGCCGCCCGGAAGGCATCGACGTCCTTGTGCGGGCCAAAGGCAAGGATGGGCGTCGGGGGGTCGGTACGCCTGGCCGTCGTCTCGATCAGAGCCCAGTCCGGGCGAGTCGCCATGTCGACGATGACCAGCGCGGGCGCGGGACCTGACTCGATCGACTGGGCCAGCCCGATCGCGGTCGGTACGAGCTGCGGTCGCCAGCCATCGGCGAGCAGTGCCTCGCGAAGGCGGACCCCGAAGAAGAGGTCCCGGTTGAGGATGAGTATGCCGAGCCCGGCTACGTCTTCGGGCCGCTTCGATTGAAGATCCGAGCCAAGTTCCGACATCCAGCTCTTCCCCGCGTTTCGTGTCGACGGATCGTCAGGTGGCAAGCGTATCCGATGTCGTGAATCAACACGGTACGAACTTTTCCGGCTAGAATGGGCCACGGAAGTTTGTCCGGCCGGTCTTCCGGCCCCCAGATGAGGGATGCAACGTGGAGACGTACAACATCTATATGGATGAGACCCCGGCCGGCGGCCTCGACACTGAGGACGAGGGCGTCGAGGTCGAATTCAGGGTGGTGCCGAACGGTTCGGACGACGGAGATCCGGAAAACAATGCGGTGCTGGCGGGCCTCGACCTCGTCGACCTGATCAACCTGCGCGACGCGCTTCAGCAGGAGATCGACAACTACGCGCTGACGGCGCTCGAAGCTGAGGCCACGGCCGCCGACGCCGGCGACGAGGAAGAATAGTCAGGGCACGACCGCGAACCCATGATGGATACGAGACCCGCCGGAAGCATCTCCGGCGGGTCTCGTCTGTCGCACGAACGGCCGCTACGGCATCGGGATCAGGTGTCCGTCACGCAGCACCAGCGACCGCGTCGCCAGCCGCTCGATGGACCGGCGATCGTGCAGCACCATCAGGGTCGACCCGGTGAAGCCGTCCAGGGCCGTCTCGAACTGCTCCCGGCTGTCGATATCGAGGTGATTGAGCGGCTCGTCCAGCACCAGGAAGTTGGCACCTCTCAGGATTACCATGGCCAGCGCCAGACGGGCCCGCTCCCCATACGACAGGTTTGTCACCGGTTTAAGCGGCGCGTCCTCTGAGAAGAGGAACCGGTGGAGGAACGTCCGGGCGTCGGACTCGCTGATCGCGGCGGCGCCGCGGACGTGGTCGAGCACGGTTCGCGTGGAATCGAGACTCTCCTGCTCCTGGGTGAACAGGCCGACCACGATCCCGGCACCGAGCCGGACCGAGCCAGAGTCCGGCGTGATCTCTCCCAGCAGCGTCCGAAGCAGCGTCGTCTTGCCGCTGCCATTCGCACCGAGCAGGGCGACCCGCTCGCCTGCCCGCAGGTGCAGTGAGACACCGTCCAGGACGCGGCGATCGCCCAACGTAACCGTGACGTTGGAGACGATGGCGACATCCCGGCCACCAGGGGGAGCGGGCGGAAGCTCCACCGAAAGGCCCCAACGCTGACCTGGCTTGTCGATCCGCTCCTCGGATTCGAGAAGACGCTCCAGCCGTCGTTCCCGGACGACGGCAACGCGAGCGTACTTCTTCCAGCGATTCGTCACGACATGGATGTTCGATTCCACCTTCTGGGCGCGGTCGCTGATCGCCCGCACCTGTGCTTCCACCCGGGTGATCGTCTCCTGCTGCCGGCGCCACCCGGACGCCTGTTCGGCCGCCGCCATCTCCCGGGCGGCGAGGAAGTCGCTGTAGCCGCCGGCAGTGATCGTCCAGCCGGTGCCAAGGTCATCGAGGGCGAGGACGCTGGTCGCGACCCGGTCCAGGAACGCTCGGTCGTGCGAGACGATCACGACGGCGCCGGTCTGCGCCTGGACGAGCCGCTCGACGAGCTCGGCGGCATCGGTATCCAGATGATTGGTCGGCTCATCGAGCAGCAACAGATCCGGGCGGCTGGACAACAGCGCCGCCACGCCGGCCCGGGTCTTTTGGCCGCCGGACAACTCAGTGAGCGGAGTCTGCCAGCCACGACCAAGGGTGGCCGGACCGACCGCCAGCCGCTCCATCGTCGCCGCGAGCCGGTCAGCCGCCTCATAGCCGCCCAGCCCATCGAATGCCACCAGGCTGTCGTCATACGCAGCGAGTGCCGCATCGGAGTCGTCCGCTCCGAGTGCCTCGGTCGCGTGCTCGACGGCCCCGGCCGCTGAGGCAAGACCGCCAGTCGGAACGTCGACGAGGTCGGCGAGCGTGCCGTCCGGACGGTCGGCGAAGCCCTGCCGGAGGTACCCTGTGGTCCTGGACGGCGCAAGCGACACTGTCCCAGCGGTTGGACGGAGCTCTCCGGCCAGGATCGCGAGCAGCGTGCTCTTGCCCGAGCCGTTGGGACCGATGACGCCAAGGATCTCCCCGGCATTCAGGGAGAAGGAGAGGTCCTCGAAGATGGGGCGCTCATCGACGCGGGCGCCGAGGGAGTGGACAGTCAACAAGAAGGATTCGCCTGACGCGAGGCCCGGCTCCTCCCAGTCGGCACGTGGCGGTCGCCGCCGGACCGAATCGTAGGGAGTCGCTGAGCCGCCGTGCGCGGCAATGTGATGGAGTGGGCGAAGCCAGAGCGGTCGGATGCCGCGCGGCAGGTGGGAGCCCTCCGGCGCCCATCAGATCTTCAAGGGAACGCCCTCCGGGTTGACGCGCGAAATGCTGTCTTGGGAGTGAAGGGGACAGTCCGGCGACACTCGCGTAGTGTCGCCTCTCGGGGGAGCGCCCTGGGCGCTAGCCAGCCATTGGAATGAAGACCTCGATCTTCGTGGGCGCCGGGGCGCGACCGATCGCCCCCGATGATAGCGAATGGCCGGATCGTTCGCAACAGGCGTTAAGCGTTACGCTCTGGACGAAGGTTGCCGGAACAGCGGGAGCCGATCATCAACCGAAGCGCGCCGCCTCCTGGCTGCCGCGGAAGACCGCGTTGAAGAGGACCTTATAGGTGCCGCGAGCCTGCGCGCGGAACTGAGGTCGAAAGCCGACGAGGACGACCCGGCCGGCACCGAGTCCAACCTCGACGAGCGCGGACCGGGATCTCAGGTGCTGGTCGCCGAGGATCCAGCCGCTGACGTTGGGCGTACCCCCCGTTGGATACCGGGCGATCGAGGTCACCGGCTCGCCACCGGCAAGCAGATCGAACGCTGGGCTGTTGTAGAACAGGACGGTCGTGTCCCGCTTGAGACCCCAGCCGAGTGGGTGGGCCGTATCGACGACCACCCGCAGCAGCGATCCCGGACAATAGAACTCCTTGTCCGTGAGCCCATGGAGGACATTGCGAACCGGCAGGGCGAATCGCTCGATGACGGCCGCGGTGCTGCCATCGAGCGCCACGAGCGTGCCGCCGGCCTCGACGAACAGCTGGAGCTCGTCCATGCCGACCCCGCCGAGCCCGCCGACGTAGTCGGGCGGATACGCCTCGCCGTACTTGTTCTTCGCCAGGTTGCCGTTGATCAAATCGTTGGCGCTCTGATGGGGCAGGAGGATCACGTCGAACCGGTCGATCAGCTTGCCGCGCCGGATGTCGGCGTCGTGGAGCGTGGTCGCTGGCACCTGGAACTGCTCCAGGATCCAGCGAGACCAGCCCTCATCGATCGACGGCTTCCAGCTCTGATACAGACCAAGCCGGGGCCGACGCTGAACGACCACGGGCCCGTCGAACGGCTCGTCGATGCCATCGAAGGAGACACCGGTCTCGCTGGCGATGTCACGGATGATCGCCGTGAGACCATCCTTGGGAGCGACGAGGACCGTTCCGGGACGAACACCTCCGGTAGCGTCGGGGGAGATGGCGCGAAAGACGTCCACTCCTCTGGCGAGCAACCGGCTGATGGCCCGAATCGAGGAGTTCATGGCCGGGTCGAACCGGTACCCCAACCGACCCTCGCCGCGCACGAGGCCGGCGACCAGCCCCGCACCGGTCAAGGGCGTCAGGGCATTCCTCGCGGACTCGGTGATGGGGGTCCGAATGGCACTGGCCCGGACGTCCATCTGCAACGTCAGGGTATGGCCGGCGATGTCGTAGGGCGGCTGTGGCGGACCGTCCGGCCATTGTCTCAGGTCGGGATAGGTCTGAACCTCGAGCAGGGTCTTGGCGAACGGGCTGGCCGGCTGGTCCAGCCGGACGACCCGCGTTCCCTCGGGGTACTCGACCCCATCCAGGGTGACCGGTTCATGGGCGACCTCGACCTCGACCAGGCCGCGCTCGAGAACCCCCAGGAGTTCGGCCGTCGTGCTTGAATCGTGCTGAACGTCGTCGGCACCGATCACGAAGGCGTAGGGTGCCTCGTTCCGGGCACTGGAGCGTCGGTTGATATCGACATAATCCTGAAGCCATTGGATCCGGTTCCGGGCCAGGTGGTCAAGCGCGGCCCGGGCGGCAATCAGGTCGTACTCGACGATGTCGCGAAGCGTCCAGCGTCCACCCGGCCAGGGCATCGGGTGATTCCATGACCTGATCGTCGGGCTGAACCGGGTGTCGGCTCGCAAGTCTGCCTCACGGACATCGACTGGCGTCGCGTAGCGGCAACTTGCCGCCTCGCTGAGCAGGTCGACGCTGCCGTGGTAGTTGCCGTAGGCAAGCGAGGGCGAGTAGTTGTCGAAGATGGCGTGCGTGACGACCCCTGCCTTGCCAGCGGCCGTAAGTCGGGCGGCGATCGCGCCGCCGACGGCGGCGAACTGCTGCTGGATGACCGGGTCCTGATTGGAATCCAGCGGGTCGATGAAGGGCGGAACCATGAAACGGGCGCCATCGCGATACATCTGATGCATGTCGAAGACGAGCTGGGGATGCTCGCGGTTGTGGAACTCAGCGTAGAGCTGGTTCTCCTTCTGGGTAAGCATGAACCAGTCGCGGTTGTTGTCGTGGCCGACGTACCGGTGATAGAGCCACGGCATGTCGGAACCCTCGTACTCCGTGCCGAGCCACTGCCGGTACCAGTCCGCGACGAGCTGGACACCGTCCGGGTTCTGGCTTGGAATCAGGACGGTTACCGTTCGAGCCAGGAGGTCCATCGTGTCGGTATCGGTCGCGATCGCCAGATGGTGAGCGAGCTCCAGCGTCATCAGGCAGGCGCCGATCTCGTTCGAGTGCTGTGTCGCCATGATCACGCCGACCGGGTGGGCCACGCTGATCGCCTCGTCGATCTCGTCAGTGGTGTGGCGTGTCGGGTTCCAGAGACGTCCGAGCATCCGACGGTTCTGTTCGCGGGCCGCATCGGTCAGGTTCTCCGGTGCTGAGATGGTCACCGTGATCAGGGGCCGGCCGTCAGTGCTGGTCCCAAGGACTTCGAGGGAGACCCGATCCGATGCGGACGAGAGGTGCTCGAAGTACGTCACGATCACCGACCAGTCCGGCAGGACCCGCTCGGCGCCGACCTCGAAGCCAAGGACGGAGGCGGGACTGGGGATGACGGGTCCAACGGTTCGCCGTCGCCGGCCGCGCTGGACCGATGTCTGGGCGAGGGCCTCCTGCGCAGCCTGGATCCACGCCTCGTCGACCAGGATCACTCCGCCGTCCGTCACCCGCGTCGCCTGCGGGAAGATGCCGGCCTGGATACGTGATTTGATGAGATACGGCGAAACGTTGAGGCGTTCCGCCGCTGTCCGGGTCGTATAGAACTCTTTCGTGTCGGCGATCTTGGCTCGGGGCACGGCGCGACCTCCGTCTCGGGGGGATGAGTGCGATGCTCAATATCGGTTCTCACGTAAGGGCCACCGTAACGATTTCGCGGGCGACATCGTACCAAGCGTCACCGTGGCTGGATATACCTGGGTCCGAATTCCCCTTTGTCGATACTCCGTCGTTCGATGTTTTGATCATCGCGTGTATCGAACGTCGATGAATACCAATTCTCAGTCGGACACCCAGCCGATCCGTCGTCCAGGCTACGGACCGGCGGTCGACTCTCCAGGAGCTGATCGGATACGCAGAAGTCTAGCGAACAAGGGACGACCCCTCCCGGGAATCGCTTCGGATGCTGCGGACATAGGCGTCGAACACCGACGTCCCCTCACTGTAGGCACGGGCGAGCCGGTTCAGCCCATAGTCGTAGCCAGTAGCGAATCGCTTGCCGTCGGAGCCATAGGCCTCGATCCACCATTTCGCTTCCGCGCTGTGGGCGGCGATCTCTTCGTCGAGGTCGACTCCGTTGGGCAACGATGTGCAGGTGTCGGTGTAGTTGCAGGCAAGGCCCTTGATGTAGCGGTCGATGTGTGTCGCCTCGTGGACCAGCAGCGCCGCCAGGACATCGGTCTCGCCCGATCGGAGCAGAGACGTGGCGACGATGATGTAGGAGTCGGACCAGGTACCGTCTACCGACGACTGCTTCCCATAGGCGTAGCCGCTGTTGTAGGCGATGTCTTCCGTTCCGACGCAGATGCCGTTGGCGACGAGCTGGTCGAACAGCCGCTCACCTTCGACCGTCCCCCGCATGAGGTCCATTCCACGCTCGAGTCGCCGATCGTCGTTCGCTCCCGTCGAAGGGCAGACCGGGTAGGACGAGAGCTCCGCGGCTGCCGCGAAGGATGGTTCCTCGGCGACGATCGCGACGGCGGCGTGGACCGCGTTACGGCCGCGCTGCTCGACGTTCTGCCACTGCGGGGTACTCGAGAGTGTCTGAATCAGGTCCTGATTCAGCAGACCGAACGTCGAGGTCGCGAGAACCGACAGTAGAAACAGGACACGAATGAGTCGGCCAAGCCGGGAAGGAGACGAGCGGACCTTCCGTCTGGGGGGCGCGGGCGGGGAAGGGAACCAGCCGAGCCGTTCGACGTCGGAAGCCAGCGGTGGAGGTGCCTCCAGGTTGCGACCCTGGCGCCCTTGAACTGACGACGCACCGGTCCGTCGGAACTGGCGGGCCTCATCGCGGTCGGGGACGGGCGACGACGATGTCGACTGAGCCGCGCGCGGGCCCGGTCTTGCGCCTCGCGGCGAGTTGGGACCCGGACGGTCGATCCATGCCGGGGACGACTCATCGCTTGCTCGGGCCGGTCGGGGACGGAATCGGCCGGTCTGGACCACAGGTGGAGCCGAAGAATGATCGGAAGGTGCAATCGCCTCATCACCCAGTAGTCTCATATCCGTCTGGCCTGATCGAGCGAGTCCCGACGCCGAGCTGATCTTTTGTGAAATTCGGGAGTGATCCGTTGGCCGGAATGGGTGCCGTCGCCCGTTGGCGCCAGCGTCCGGCCCAGGAAGTGGAGCGTTGGCGGGCGGTTTGTCGGTCAACGGGTATCCTCAGTGGAGCGGCCGACGTTCACCGGCTCGGACGGCTCCCGGAGTGGGACGACGGGCGCACGATAACCATACGTCAGGACCAGAGCCGAGACGACGTCAGGGAGGACCGACCAGTCTCATGCATGGGTACGGCGAGCGCAACGACTTCGGACTTCCGGATGACGAGGTGACGTTCGTCGATATTGATGAGGCTATCATCGATCCCCGAAACGATGCCCATGTGATGACGGTCCTTGGGCCGATCGATCCTGACGCGCTCGGTATTACGCTTCGTCACGAACATCTGCTCTCGGCGCCCCGATCGACCGTTGGCGAGGAGCCCGACTACCGCGTCGATGGTTGGGACGCGGCACTGGCCGACGCCGAGTCGGTCCAGTTCGCCGGTGGCGGGGCGATCGTCGACTGCACCCCACCGGACAACGGGCGCGATCTGGCTGGCCTGCTCTGGGTCGCGCAGCGAGTCGGTGTCCATGTCGTGGCCACGGCTGGCTTCCACAAGGAGCTATACAGCCAGGCGTTTATCGCGGGCCGGTCACCGGCAGCACTGGCGACGGAGCTCACGCGGGAACTTCTGGATGGCGACCCGACCACAGGTGTCAGACCTGGACAGCTCAAGGCGGGAAGCAGTCTCGATCGGATCAGTCCGGTCGAGCGAATCGCCTTCGAAGCGATTGCCCTGGCACACCAGGCTACTGGAACGCCTGTCATCACCCATGCCGAAGCCGGGACCATGGGCCGGGAGCAGGTCGAGTTGCTGGTGAGCCTTGGCGTCGCGCCGGATCGGATAACGGTCAGCCATCTCGATCGCCGCTTCGAGGACGGGAGATTGCTTTCCTCAGTGCTCGAGACTGGCGCGTTCATCGGTTTCGACCAGTTGGGCAAGCCGCGGTATGGCCCGGACGAAGCGAAAGCCATTGTCGTGGCGAGGCTGATCGCGGATGGGTTTGGCGACCAGATTCTGCTCTCGCACGATATGGCGCGGCGATCGCTCCGCCCGGCATATGGCGGTGCCCCGGGGATGACCTGGCTTCTGGATCACTTCGTCTTCATGCTGCTCGACGCCGGCGTCGACGCCGCCGACATCCGGCGCCTGCTCGTGGATAATCCGAAGCGGGCGTTGACGACGCTGCCGGGATCCGTCACTTCGTGATCCTTGATCTTTCCTGACATTGACCTCATTCGTGGAGCGCGAGATGCCTGCCTCAGTCGAGCCCCGGACGGCACCCATCCAGGCCCTGATCTTCGATATGGACGGCCTGCTGGTCGACAGTGAGCCGCTGGCCGACGCGGCGATGGTCGAGTTCCTCCGTCGGCATGGGAAGCGAGCCCGCGAGGAGTACGCACCGCAGTTGCTCGGCCGGCGGCTCCCGGACGCGGTCGCGCTCTTCATGGAGTGGTACGGATTGGAAGGGGAGATCGGCGATCTCACGAGCGAGTTCGATGCGCTTCGCACGGAGATGATCATCGGGAACCTGGCGCTGATGCCTGGTGCGTCTGAGATCATCGCGTTCGCCCGCGATGCTGGTCTGCGTCTCGGCCTGGCAACCTCGAACCGGCGTCATCAGGCGGTCATCTCCCTGGCGGAAACGGGCCTCACCGGGCAGTTCGACGCCGAGGTGTCGGGGGACGATGTCAGTCAGGGCAAGCCGTTTCCCGAGATCTTCCTGACAGCTGCTCGATTGCTTGGAGTCGTCCCGTCCCAATGCGTCGTACTGGAGGATGCTCCGGCCGGGGTCATGGCCGCCGCTGCCGCCGGCATGCGTTGCGTCTTCGTCCCGAACGGCTACTCGCTTGAGGGAGCTGTCCCGGTCTCGGCGGACGTCACCGTGCCGACGCTGTTCGAGGCGATCGACTGGCTTCGAGTACAGGGCGTTCTGCGTGATGCCAGTCTGCCCAACTCTCGCTGAGTCGGCATGATTCAACCGTGCCCAGGTCAGCTTCGAAGGAAACATGGTGGCATCTCAGCCCGACATCGAAGACTAGAAGTGCCAGTGTCAGGCCGCGATGCGCTCGGACGGACCGTTCGGAGCGTCCAATGGAGGCACCGGCCTGGAGTCCGAGGCGCCTGACGGGAGCCGGGAGATCGAACTGCGTTGAGATGGGTTCCGGGGCAGGAACGGCGCGATGACTGCCGGTAGCATGAGCAGCAGGAAGGCCGCGACGGCTCCGACGACGATGAAGGATTCCATGGGAGTACTCCGATGGCCGCACCGGTTGTCCAGGCACGACGTGATCTGGCCGCTTGACGGCTCCATGGTCGGGACGGTTCCAGGATCGATCGATGTCCTCAAGCCCGGTCCCGACGTTCTTATGGTAGGCCGTGAGTGTGAAGTCGCCGTGCAAGGGCCGTGTCGTATGTGTTGCATGATTGTTTCAGCGTAGGGCGAACGTTTCTGGATCGCACCAGCCGATCCTCTCGCCGCGCAACTCAGCATCCTGAGGCGTCGTTCCGTGACGCGTTCAATTGGGTCGCTGACGCTTATCTCGCCGTTGCGATCGTGCTCTATGGGCGCAACGGCGAGATAAGCGAGTCGCACGACGAGGGTCGCGTCACGGAGCGGCTGCTCGACGCCGCCCAGTTCTTCGACCTTGGCGGCGGGACGGCGTGGTTCGGTAACGCGGACCAGCAGCGAACCGCCCGGACGATTCCTGGAGTGCCGGAGGGGAGGGCAACCCGTTCGGTGTTCGCCCTCGGCTATCCGGTCACCTCAACGGACCCGCGACTAAATTCGGTCCAGGGTGACGGACACTATTGTCGGAGATCGTTAGTCGCGACACCTTTGGACACCGCTAAGCGGAGTGACGGCTCCGTTTGGCGTACCTGGGCGAGTTACAAGGGAACTGCCTGGTCGCGAAGCAGAACCCCATCCCCAGCCGCGCCCACAGGGCAGCCGCCGGCTCACCGGATCGCTCAGCCGCTGAAGCGGCGTCGGCTCACCCGTGCCCAGGGAAGGGAGCAGGAGGCGGTCTCAGGGCCGGGTAGTTCCGGTGGAACCTGCTTTGCGGCCCGGGCGTGTGACAGATTCCCCGTGCGCAGACTGATGTCTCCGTCTCGGCTGCCCTTGCCTCATGTCCAGACCGGGCGGATCAGGCGACGGGAACCGCGATCTGCGGTCGGTCCTCGACGAACGCCGTGATGGGCTCGAGACGCGGCACCAGGGCGATCTCCAGTACCTCGGCGACTGAGTCGACCATGATCAGCTCCAGTCCAGCCTTGACGATCTCCGGCAGCTCGCTCAGATCCTTGGCGTTGCGCCGCGGCAGCAGGAACGTCTTGATCCCGCCCCGGTGGGCGGCCAGTGTCTTCTCGCGGAGTCCACCGATTGGAAGGACTTTGCCCCTCAGGGTGATCTCCCCGGTCATGGCGACGTCCTTGCGGACCGAGCGGCCAGTCAGGGCGGAGAACAGCGCCGTCGCCATCGTGATGCCGGCCGACGGGCCATCCTTCGGGATCGCGCCGGCCGGGATGTGGATGTGGATGTTGTGCTTGTCGAAGAAGTTGGCCTCGTGATCGAACTGGGCGGCGCGGCTGCGGGCATAGCTGATCGCGGCCCGGGCTGACTCCTGCATGACATCGCCCAGTTGCCCGGTGAGGACGAGGTCGCCCTTGCCCTCCATAATCAGTACCTCAATCGAGAGCAGGTCG
>JAABUS010005267.1_pt1 | contig 17270 bp, 16 predicted proteins | sample 5560161 | NCBI WGS metagenome assembly JAABUS01 (sample SAMN10711885, study PRJNA513376) | rock metagenome | isolation source: Antarctica rocks | place: Antarctica: Victoria Land, Trio Nunatak nord | collected 2016-01-04
GCTCGGGTGGACGGTCGCCCCGAACGTCTCGATCATCATCCGGCGGTAGGGCTTCTGGTCGTAGCTGGCCCGGACCTGCCAGACCTCGCACTCCAGGGCGAACTGCGCGCACGCAAAGGCCAACGCCGTGCCCCATTGCCCCGCACCGGTCTCGGTGGTCAGCCGGCGGATCCCGGCCTGGGCGTTGTAGAACGCCTGCGGTACGGCGGTGTTCGGCTTGTGCGACCCGGCCGGGCTGACACCCTCGTACTTGTAGTAGATGCGGGCCGGGGTGCCGAGGGCCTGCTCCAGCCGGTGCGCCCGGTAGAGCGGCGAGGGCCGCCAGAGCCGGTAGATGTCGAGGACCTCACCCGGGATCTCCACGTAGGAGTCAGTGGTGACCTCCTGCATGATCAGCGCCATCGGGAACAGCGGCGCCAGGTCGTCGGGACCGACCGGCTGCAGCGTCCCGGGGTGCAGCACGGGCGGCGGCGGCGCCGGCAGGTCGGGGATGACGTTGTACCAGCGGGTGGGCATCTCGTCCTCGTCGAGCAGGATCTTGTGCCGCTTGAGCGTCATGGGCGAACCGTAGGGGGTCCGCGCGGGCCTAGCTAGGGTCGGCACATGCAGACATGGGAGTACATGACCGCGCCGCTGTTGATCCATGCGACGAAGCAGATTCTGGACAACTTCGGCAGCGAGGGGTGGGAGCTGGTGGCGGTGATCCCGGGGCCGAACCCGGAGCAGCTGGTGGCCTACTTCAAGCGGCCCCGCCCGTGAGCCACCTCCAGCGGCTCGCCGAGCTCGGCCTGACCCTGCCGCCGGTCGCCGCGCCGGTGGCGGCGTACGTCCCGGCCGTCCGGACGGGCAACCTCGTCTTCACCTCCGGCCAGTTGCCCTTCGTCGACGGTGCCCTGCCGCGGACCGGGCGGGTCGGCGCGGAGGTCAGTGCGGAGGACGCCCAAGCTGATGCGCGCCAGTGCGCGCTCAACGCGCTGGCCGCCGTGGACGCAGAGGTCGGCTTGGACAACGTCGTGCGGGTCGTCAAGCTGGTCGGCTTCGTGGCCAGCGCCGCCGGCTTCACCGGCCAGCCGGGTGTCGTCAACGGTGCCAGCGACCTCCTCGGTGACGCGTTCGGCGAGGCGGGACAGCATGCGCGCAGCGCCGTCGGCGTCGCCGAGCTGCCGCTGGGCGCACCGGTCGAGGTCGAGTTGATCGTGGAAGTGGCCTGATGAGGACCCGCGCGCTGGGCGCCGACGGCCCGACCGTCGGGGCGATCGGGCTGGGCTGCATGGGCATGTCCTGGGCCTACGGCGTCGCCGACGACGAGACCGCATCCGCCGTGCTGCATCGTGCGCTGGAGCTGGGCGTCTCGTTCATCGACACCGCGCAGGTCTACGGCCCCTTCACAAACGAGGAACTCGTCGGGCGTGCGCTGGTCGGCCGGCGGGACGAGGTCGTGCTCGCCACCAAGACGGGCCTGCAGGCCGGCGCCGACCGGCGGATGTCGCGCAACGGCACGCCCGAGCACGTGCGCGGCTCCTTGCCGGATTCACTGCGGCGACTGCAGACCGACCACGTCGACCTGTACTACCTGCACCGAGTCGACGACGCGGTGCCGGTGGAGGACACCTGGGCGGCGATGGCCGAATGTGTCACCGCCGGTACGGCGCTGCGGCTGGGCCTGTCCGAGGTGACAGTGGAGCAGGCCGAGGCGTGTCACGCGATCCACCCCGTCGCGGCGATCCAGTCCGAGCTGTCGTTGTGGACCCGCGGACCGTTGTCGGACGTCGTGCCGTGGTGCGCAGCGAACGGCGCGGCGTTCGTGCCCTTCAGCCCGCTGGGGAGGGGCTTCCTCACCGGCGCCGTGACCGCCGACTCCTTCGGTGCCGACGACTTCCGGTCCACCCTGCCCCGCTTCACCCCCGACTCGATGGCGGCGAACGAATCGCTGGTCACCGAAGTACGCCGGATCGCTGCCGAGGTAGGCGCGACGCCGGCGCAGGTGGCGTTGGCCTGGACCCTGGCTCAGGGCGAGCATGTCCTACCGATCCCCGGGACCAAGCGGCTGCGCTACCTCGAGGAGAACGTTGCCGCGGCCGACGTCACGCTCGACGCCCGCGCACGTGCTGCGTTGGACGCCCTGCCCGCGCCCGTCGGCGAGCGCTACTGACCCTCATCTCAGCGAGCCTTCTTGGCGGTCTTGCGGGCCGGGGCTGCCTTGCCGGGCCGGGTGGCGGGCTCGAAGTCGGCCGGCACGGCACCGGCGGCGTCGGCTTCGCTGGCGGCGCCCTCGGAGACCAGGTCGCCGGAGCTGCGCTCGAGATGGGCGCGGATGAACCACTGGAACTGCTCGAGTTGGGCGGACTGCCCGATCAGGATGTCCTGGGTGACCGGGTCGGGCTCGTCGGTGCTCTCGATCGCCGCGCGGTGGTCGGTGATGACGCCGTCGTACACCAGGTTCAAGGCCGCCAGGTGCTCGAGCGCACCGGCCCGGTTGAGCGAGTAGTCGTCCCAGTCACGGGCCGCGACCAGCGCGCCGGGCGTCCCGATCGGCTGGGACCCGAGGGTGGCGATCCGCTCGGCCAGCGTGTCCGACATCAGCCTCACCGCGTCGACCTGCGGGTCGAGCATCTCGTGCACGGCGATGAAGTGCGGGCCGACGACGTTCCAGTGGACGTGCTTGAGCGTCAGGTGCAGGTCCGTCAGCGCGTTCAGCCGATCCTGCAGCAGAGTGGCTACCCCCTTGGCGGACGCGGCTTCCATGCTGGGAATCGTGTAGCTCACGAGATCCTCCTGGGTCGGTGATCCGGTCGACGGGCGGTCTGGCCCGACACCGGTGAGTGTGCCCCTTGGTGCAATGTCCGAAACGTCGTCGCCTGCCGGTCTGCGGGTGGCAGTCGCCCACGGTAGGGCAGGCTGGCGGGCGTGACTGTTGACGGTGAGCTGCTCGAGGCGGTGACCGGCCTGTCCGAGGTGCTCGACCGGGCCGGGTTTCCGCTGCCCGCGGCATCCGCCTGGCCGGCTGAGCGCGACCGGCGAGAGCTGATCGGCCAGCTCGGTGACTACCTGATCCCGCGCCTGCAGAGCATCGACGCCCCGCTCCTGGCGGTCGTCGGCGGATCGACGGGTGCCGGGAAGTCGACGCTGATCAACTCGCTGGTCGGGGCGGACGTGAGCACGGCGGGGGTGCTGCGGCCGACCACCCGGGGTCCAGTGATCGTGTCCCATCCGACCGACGCCGGGTGGTTCGCCGGAGACCGGATCCTGCCCGGGTTGCCCCGCTACACCGGACCCGGTGACGCCGGGGGGCTGCGGGTGGTGACCCATCCCGGCGTCGGCCCCGGTCTGGCCCTGCTGGATGCACCCGACATCGACTCGGTCGTCGCCACCAACCGCGAGCTGGCCTCGACGCTGCTGGCCGCCGCGGACCTGTGGGTCTTCCTGACGACTGCAGCCCGCTACGCCGATGCGGTGCCGTGGCAGCTGCTGCAGACCGCCCGGGATCGGGGCACCGCGATCGCGATCGTGCTGGACCGTTGTCCGCCGCAGGCGATGAACGACGTCGGCGGCCACCTCTCGGCGATGCTCGCCGCACGGGGACTGGGCAACGCACCGCTGTTCGTCGTACCGGAGGAGCCGCTGCGGGAAGGGCGGCTGCGGGAGCCGGCGATCGCACCGATCCGGGCCTGGCTAACCGGACTGACCGCGGACGCCGGGGCGCGGGCCTCGGTTGTGCGTTACACCCTCGACGGGGCGCTGGCCAGCCTGGCGCCGCGTTCGTACGCGCTGGCCGGTGCGCTCGACGAGCAGCTGGCCGTGCGGGGCCAACTGGGGTCCTGCGTGACGTCGGCATACGACGGTGCGGTGTCCACTGTGGACGCAGCGATCAGGGACGGTGCGCTGCTGCGGGGCGAGGTGCTGGCCCGCTGGCAGGACGTCGTCGGAACCGGTGAGTTGCTGCGCAAGCTGGAGAGCCGGATCGGGCGGTTGCGAGATCGGGTCACCGCGGCGATGACGGGACGACGCGGCCCCGTGGACGAGCTCGGCGTGGCACTGGAATCGGGGATCGCCACGGTGGTCCGGTCGGCGGCAGAGGAGGCCGCGGAGTCGGCGTACGCCTGTTGGGCCCGGCATCCGGCCGGCCCGCCCCTGTTGTCCGATCCGCTGGCCCGGCCGGCTCCGGGGCTGCCGGAGGCGGTCGAGACGATGGTCCGGGACTGGCAGGGCTTCGTGCTGGAACTCGTGCGCACGGAGGGTGCGTCGAAGCGTTCCGGCGCGCGGCTGGCGTCCTACGGCGTCAACGGCGCGGGCCTGGTGGTGATGTTGGCGGTCTTCAGCCAGACGGCCGGGCTGACCGGCGCCGAGGTGGCGGTGGCCGGTGGTACGACGGTGGCCGGGCAGAAGGTGCTGGAGGCGATGTTCGGGGAGCAGGCGGTGCGCGGGTTGGCCCGGCAGGCCCGGGACGAGCTGCTGGTCCGGGTACGGGAGCTGTTGGTGCGGGACTCGGGCCGGTACGACGACGTGCTGGGCGCCGCCCTGGGCCCGGTATCCGGCGGAGAGCTGCGTGCCGCGGCCGATCGGGTGGGGTTCGCGTTGGCGGCGGGCGCGTGAGTCTTGCTGCCCGGTTGGAGGCGCTGACCTCCGTCGTCTCGCTCGGCGCCGGTCGGCTACCGGCGGATGTGCTGACGGACGCGCAGGCAGTTTCTACCCGGGCCGGGTCGCGGTTGCGGCTTTCCGGTGAGCACACGGTGGTCGCGCTGGCCGGCGCGACCGGAAGCGGAAAGTCGTCGCTGTTCAATGCCGTGGCGGGAGCGCCGTTGGCTGCGGTGGGCATCCGGCGGCCCACGACATCGGCCACCCAGGCCGTCGTGCTCGGACCGGACGGGGCGGCGGAACTGCTGGACTGGCTGGCGGTGGGGTCACGCCAGCACGGCGAGGGGCCGCCGGAGCTGAGCGGGCTGGTGCTGCTGGACCTGCCCGACCACGACTCGACGGAGGCCGCGCACCGGGCCGAGGTGGATCGCCTGGTCAGACTCGTGGATGCCTTCGTCTGGGTGCTCGATCCGCAGAAGTACGCCGATGCTGTGGTGCACGACGACTACCTGCGGCCGCTGGCAGCACATCGCGACGTGATGGTGGTGGTGCTGAACCAGGCGGATCGGTTGGCACCGGCCGACGTGGACTCGTGCCTACGGGACCTGGGTCGGCTGCTCGAAGCCGACGGGTTGGCCGGCGTACCGGTGCTGGCCACGTCGGCGCTCAATACCGAAGGTGTTGCCCCCCTTCGGTCATTCCTGGCGGCGACGGTGGCCGACCACAAGGCGCGGACGGCGCGGATCGCGGCGGACCTCGATGCTCTTGCTGCGCGTTGCGCGCCGCTCGTGCCGTCGGGGCGGGCTGCGCCGTCGCTGCGATCGGAGTCGGTGGCGCTGCGTGCGGCGCTGGGGAGGGCGGCCGGCGTACCGGGGGTGGTGTCCGCGGTGGGACGGGCGCACGAGCGGCGCGGGGTGGCAGCGGTGGGCTGGCCGCCATTGCGCTGGCTTTCCAAGCTGCGGCCGGATCCATTGCGGCGCTTGGGTCTGGGCCGTCTGGGCTCCGCGGACGGGCCGCTGCGGCGGACCTCCCTGCCCGCCGGGTCGGCGGTCTCCAAGGCCGGGGCGGACAGCGCGGTGCGGGCGGTGGCCGACGCGGCGTCGGCCGGGTTGGCCGAGCCGTGGCCACGGCTGATGCGCGCGGCGGCCCGATCACGGGGTGACGAGCTACCCGACGAGCTCGACCGGGCGGTCGGAGGAGCCGACCTCGGGATGGACCGGCCTCCGAGGTGGTGGCGGGCCGCGGCGGTCCTCCAGTGGGCGCTGCTCGGCCTTGCCGTGGGTGGCGCGCTGTGGCTGGGGCTGCTGGCCGGGCTGGCCTACCTGCAGATCGACCTGGACGCGCCGTCCCTGGGCCCCTTCGCTTGGCCGACGGTCCTGCTGCTCGGGGGGTTGATCGGGGGTCTGGCGCTGCGGGTGCTCGCCCGGCCGTTCATCGCGGTGGGCGCGGCGCGGCGACGTCGACGTGCGGAGCGGGAGTTGAAGCGGCGGGTGGAGGCGGTGGCCGAAACGTACGTGCTGCAGCCGCTGCGGGTCGAGGTGGAGACCTACGGCCGGCTGGCCACCGCCGTACGCCAACTCGCAAGCTGATGAGGTTGGATCGGTTCACCCGGTCCGGCGTACACACTCACCGGATGGGTGGGCGACGGTTCGGTGTCGAGGAGGAGTTCCTGCTTGTGCACCCGGTGAGCGGTGCGCCGGTCGGGGTCTCCGGGCACGTTGTGCGGCAGGGCTCCGGGGGTGCCGTAGCCGAGGAGCTGCAGCAGGAGCAGGTGGAGACCGGTACCGCGCCGGTGCTGACCCTCGACGGGTTGGGCGCCGAGATCGCCCGCCTCCGCCTGGCTGCCGCTGCTGAGGCGGGGGCCGCAGGAGCCCGGTTGGCAGCCCTCGCCACCAGCCCGATCGCGGTCGACCCTTCGGTCACCACGACGAGCCGCTACCAGCGGATGGTGCAGCTCTACGGGCTGGCGGGGAGCGACCAGCTCGTCTGCGGGCTGCACGTCCACGTCGAGACGCAGTCACCGGATGAGGCGGTAGGCGCACTGGACCGGATCCGCCCGTGGTTGCCGGTCCTGCTGGCGTTGAGCGCGAACTCGCCGTACTGGCACGGCGCGGACAGCGGCTACCAGAGCTATCGGACGCAGGCATGGTCGCGGTGGCCGACTGCGGGGCCGAGCGGCACGTTCGGGTCGCTGCCCGGCTACCGCGCCACGGTGGCCGCCATGGTCGCCACCGAGGGGGTGCTGGACGACGGGATGGTCTACTTCGACGCCCGGCTCGGGCACGACCTGCCGACCCTGGAGGTGCGGGTCGCCGACGTGTGCACCGCTGCCGAGGACACCGTGTTGATCGCCGCACTGACCCGCGCGCTGGTCGACACGGCGGCCCGCTCGTGGCAGCGCGACGAGCCGGTGCCGCGGGTGCGTACGGAGGTGTTGCGGCTCGCGTCGTGGCGGGCGAGCCGGGTCGGTGTCACCGACCGGTTGGTGCACCCGGTGACCAGCGCCGTCGTACCGGCGTGGGATGCGGTCGCCGCACTGCGCGCGTACGTCGCGGAGTCGCTGGCCGGCGCGGGTGACTCGGCGATGGTCGACGGCCTGCTCGATCAGGTGCGGTCGCGGGGGACGGGCGCAGCGGCGCAGCGGGCGTCCTACCAGCGGCGTGGCCGCCTCGCCGATGTGGTGCAGGACGCGGTACGCCGAACCGTCGAAGGTCTCTGATTGTCCGAGTCGGCCGGTGCTCGAAATCGCTGGCCCGAGGGTGGACCCTTGGCTCAGGACACCCGGTGGCCCCGGCCGACAGTCTGGAGATCCTGTGCAGCGCTTCGCCGAGACAGTCCTGCGCCACCGCGTCCTCGTATGCCTCGGCTGGCTGGTCCTCTTCGTGGGCGGCGGTGCCGCCGCGGGCCAGTTGGGTGATCGGCTCTCCTTCGACTTCTCGCTGCCCGGGCAGCCGGGCTACGAGACCGAGGTGCAGATCCTCGAGACCTACGGAGCGTCGAGCTTCGACACCTTTGTCCCGATGGTCACCGTCCCCGGGGGGCAGACCGTGATGGACGACCTCCCCGCGGTGACGGGGGTGTTCGACGCCGTCCGGGCGCAGCTGCCGAACCTGCGTGTGGTCGACATCGGCAGCACGGGTGACGAGGCCCTGATCTCCGCCGACGGCCGCACGACCTTCGCACTCGTGCAGGGTCCGCTGCCGGCCGGCTTCGGCCCGGGGGCGGAGGCGCAACTGGGGCCGGTGTTCACGCAGGCCGCAGCTGCCGCCGGTTTCCAGACCGAGCTGACGTCGTACGGGCTCCTCTCGGTCGGCGGTGACACCGAGGGCCCCAGCGTGTTGCTGGAGACCCTGATCGGGGCGGTCGGCGCGCTCGCGGTGCTGCTGTTCGTGTTCGCGTCGTTCCTGGCCCTCTTGCCGCTGCTGATCGCGGCGGTGTCGATCCTCACGACCTTCCTGCTGGTTCTCGGGCTGACCACGCTGACCGATGTGAGCTTCGTCGTCCAGTTCCTGATCTCCTTGATCGGCCTCGGGGTGGCCATCGACTACTCCTTGCTGTTGGTGTCGCGGTGGCGGGAGGAACGCGCGCACGGCCGCGACAACCGCGAGGCGGTGATCGTGGCGATGGAGACTGCCGGGCGGGCCGTCGTGGCCTCCGGCGTGACGGTGGCAATCAGCCTGCTGGCGCTGCTCATCGTCCCGGTGCCGTTCCTGCGCTCCATGGGTCTGGGCGGAATGCTGATCCCGCTGGTGAGCGTCGCGGTCGTGCTCACCCTGCTGCCTGCGCTGCTGTCCTCGATCGGCCCGCGGATCGACATACCGCGGATCCGCAAGGAGGGCGTGGCCTCGCGCGGCTGGTCGGCGTGGGCGCGGTTGATCGTGAAGCGCAGGTTCCTTGCGACCGCGGTTGCGCTGATCGCCCTGGCTGTATTGGTCTATCCGGTGCTCAGCTTGAAGATCGGGCAGTCCGGCCTGGAGTCGCTGGCCCGCAACGGCCCGGCCTACGACGGGGTCGAGCTGTTGCGCGACAGCGGGATCGGCACCGGCGTACTCACCCCGATCGAGGTGCTGGTTCCGGCCGATCAGGCCATGGCTGCGACCGAAGCCGCGGCCGGTGTCGACGGTGTGTACGCCGCCGTACCTGGGGGTGAGGCCGGTGGGACCGCGATCATCGACGTACTGCCTGACCGGGAGACGGTGGACAGCGACGGCTCGGTGATCGTCGACGACGTGCGGACGGCGGTCCAGGACGCGACCGATGGCACGGTAGGGATCGCCGGCGCAGGGGCGGGGGTCGAGGACTACGCCAGCGCGGTCTACGACCGGTTCCCCTACGTGTTGCTGCTCATCGCGGTGATCACGTTCATCCTGCTGGTGCGGACGTTCCGGTCGATCCTGCTGCCGATCAAGGCGGTGATCCTCAACCTGGTGTCGCTGGCGGCGGTCTTCGGCGCCGTCGTCTTCTTCTGGCAGCAGGGGCACGGGTCGGATGCCCTGTTCGGGGTCTCCCCGACGGGCGCGATCACCTTCTGGCTTCCCGTCGTGATCTTCGCGTTCCTGTTCGGGTTGTCGATGGACTACGAGGTCTTCATCCTGGCCCGGATGCGCGAGGAGTACGACGAGAACCACTCGACCTCCGCGGCCGTGGTGACCGGGCTGGGCCGGACGGGCCGGCTCGTGACCTCGGCGGCGCTCATCCTGTTCTTTGCCTTCGCCGCGCTCGCGTCGGCACCGGGGACGGACATCAAGGTCCTCGGTACGGCGCTCGGGGTCGGGATCCTGATCGACGCGACGATTGTGCGGGCGCTGCTCGTTCCGGCGCTGGTCAGTCTGTTCGGGCGGTGGAACTGGTGGCTGCCCGCGGGGGTGGCCCGGGTCCTGCGGGTGCCGCCCTCCCCGTTGACCCCCGAGCCCGTACCGGCGGGCGCGCACCGCATCCCGGAACCGGTCGTCGGCGGGTAGCCGGGCCGTCAGCGGTCAGGCCGTTGCCGCGCGGCGGGCGCGGTAGGCGGCGACGTTGGCGCGGTTCCCGCAGCCCCCCTCGCAGAAGCGTCGAGATCGGTTGCGGGACAAGTCGACCAGTACGTCGTCGCAGTCGTCGGCCTCGCAGGTGCGCAGCCGGTCGAGTTCGCCCATCCGGATGACGTCGACCATCGCCATCGCCGCCTCGACGGCCATCCGGTCGGCCAGCGGTGCATCGGGGGGAGTGGCGTGCAGGTGCCAGTCCCAGTCATCGTGGCGCACCAACTGCGGGAGCGCATGTGTCTGCGCCAACAGCGCGTTGACGATGCCGACCGTGTCCTCGGGATCGGAGCCCCAGAACTGCCGCAGCCGCGGTCGGAGTCTCTGCACGGCTGCCAACTCCGCCGGGGTTCCCGCGTGCAGTCCCGTCCACCCCCACTCGGTGACGAACGCGGCGAGGTCGGCGGGGGTGGCCAGGGCGTCGCCGGTGTTCACCAGCGCCGCGGCGGCCGAGAGCGCGACCGTCGTGTCATGAGCAAAAAGCATGTTGGCCTCTTACCTCCGCACCGCCTAATGTCAGGAGCATAAGGCCTTGTGACTTCTTACGGCTGGCGAGAGAACGGGTGCACGGTGACGAGCTCGAAGGTCTGGGGACTGCTGCTGGCGGTGCTCTCCGCGGCGTCGTTCGGGACGTCGGGCTCGTTCGCCGGGTCGCTGCTCGCGTCGGGCTGGAGCCCGGGGGCCGCGGTGACCATCCGGATCGGGGTGGCCGCGGTGGTGCTGACGGTGCCGGCGCTGATCCAGCTCCGGGGCCGCTGGGGGCTGCTGCGGCGCAACGCCGCGATGATCCTGCTCTTCGGCGTACTCGCCGTGGCCGGGGCGCAGCTGTTCTTCTTCCTCACCGTGGAACGGGTCCCGGTCGGAGTGGCGATCCTGCTGGAGTACGCCGGTGTGCTGCTCGTGGTCGGCTGGCTGTGGTGGCAGGGCCAGCGTCCGGGGCGGCTGACCGTCGCCGGCGCGGTCGTCGCCATGGCCGGTCTGGTGCTTGTCCTCGACCTGCTGGGGGCGGTGTCGCTGGACCCGATCGGGGTGTTGTGCGGGCTGCTCGCCGCGGTGGGGCTGGCGACGTACTTCGTGCTGTCGGGCCGGGTCGACGCTCAGCTGCCGCCGCTGGTGTTGGCGTGGGCGGGGATGGTGGTGGCCGCCGTGGTGCTGCTGCTCGCCGGTCTCGTCGGGATCCTGCCGCTGCGGGCGGATACCTCCGACGTCGACATCGCCGGGGCGCAGGTGAGCTGGCTGGTGCCGGTGCTGGGGTTGTCCGTGTTGGCAGCGGCGGTCGCCTATGTCACCGGGATCGGTGCGGTGCGGCTGCTCGGCTCCCGGGTGTCGTCGTTCGTGGGACTGACCGAGGTGCTGTTCGCTGTGCTCTTCGCCTGGCTGCTGCTGGCCCAGGAGCCCACGGCCGTGCAGGCTGTCGGCGGGCTGCTGGTGCTCGCCGGGGTGGCGCTGGTCCGCGCTGACGACCGGGTCGTGACACCGCCGACGCCGGTGGCGGTGGCTGCCCCGAGCAGCGGCAGCCGATGCTGACCTCGGAGGACAGGACCATGTGGATCTGCCAGACCTGCGCCGTGGAGCACGCCGAGCGCGTCGACGTGTGCGCCATCTGCGCCGACGAACGCCAGTGGGTGCCGGCAGGCGGGCAGCAGTGGGTGACGATGGCCGAGCTGGCGGCGGCCGGGCATCGGGTGCAGGTGCGCGAGATCGAGCCGGATCTGTTCGGGGTGACCGTGCAGCCCGCGGTGGGCATCGGTCAACACGCGTACCTCGTGCGGACGCCGGCCGGCAACCTGCTCTGGGATCCCACCGGGTACCTGGACGACGACGGGGTACGCCGGATCCGCGCGCTGGGTGAGGTGGTGGCGATCGCGGCGAGCCATCCGCACATGTTCGGCGTCCAGGTGGCGTGGAGCCGCGCGCTGGGCGGGGTACCGGTGCTGGTTGCCGAAGCTGATCTGGAGTGGGTCGCCCGGCCCGATCCGGTGATCCGGCCGTGGTCCGGGTCCTACGAGGTGGCACCGGGTCTGGTGCTCGCCCAGGTGGGCGGGCACTTCCCCGGCAGCGCCGTCGCGGTGTGGGGAGCCGGGGCCGGCGGGGGCGGTGTGCTGTTGGGCGGGGACACGATCCAGTCGAACCCGGACCAGAAGTCGGTGACCTTCATGCGCAGCTTCCCCAACCGGATCCCGCTCTCGGCGCGGGTGGTGGAGCGGGTCACCTCGGCCGTCGAGGCGTTCGCCTTCGACCGGCTCTACGACAACTTCGGCGGCACGATCGATGCCGACGCGCGCGCCGTCGTCCGCTGGTCGGCCGACCGCTACATCGGCTGGGTGAGCGGCGACTTCGACCACCTGACCTGACCGCGGTCACGGCAGCCGGTGTCCGACCAGCGGGAGCAGCGTGCCCGCACCGGCGTCGTGCAGCAGGGTGCCGGCGACGGTGAGTGTCCACTGGGTCCGCGCGAGGTCGTCGACGAGCAGGATCGGGCCGCGCGGAACGGCGACATCGGTGTCCAACGACAGCGTGTCGAGCAGATGGGCGACCCGCGTGGTCGACGAGACGCCGGTCGGGGCCGGTGGACCGTGGCTGCGCAAGGGTTCGAGAAGGGGCAGGCGGCCGACGGCGGCGATGTGCGCGGCCATCCCGTGGACCCGCAGGGGGCGAGACCGGCTGGGGACGGGTACCACGGCGACGGGTCGCTCGGGCCAGTCACCACGCCAGCGACTGAGCAGGTCGACCAAGGCGGCGCGGAGTTCGTCGCTGGGCGGCGCGTCGGGTCCGGCGAGTTCGGCGGTGATCGTCGGCCAGGCCGGGTCGTCGGCGTAGGCCAGGGCCCGGCCGGGGGAGACGCCGGTGATGCGACCCCTACGGGTCACCCCGCGGGGCCACAGTTTGCGCGGCTCCAGGGGATGGTTGCGGGCTCGCAGGTAGCGCCGCGCGGCGTCGACCTGGGCGGTGTCCGGCTCGCGGCCGGGGCCGGGCAGCTCGCCGGCGCACACCGAGCAGCGGCCGCACGCCGCGGATGCCGGGTCGTCGAGGGCCTCGGTGAGGATCTGCATCAGGCATCGGCTGCCGGCGGCGTAGCTGCGCATCAGGTCTGCCTCGGCCCGGCGGGCGGCGACGACGGCGTCGTACTTGCGGGCGTCGTACTGCCACGGCGTACCGGTGGCGGTCCATGCGGTGCCCTCGCGGTCGACCGAGCCGTCGACCCGGAGGATCTTGAGCAGTGCCTCGAGCCGGCCACGGCGCAGCCCGGTCTCGGTCTCGATCGCCGCGACAGTCTGGCCGCCGCTGTGGTCCAGCAGGGTGAGGACGCGGTCGGCCGCGTCGGGGTCGGGGATGGTTGCGGTGGCGAAGTAGTCCCAGATCCGCGGGTCGGACTCGGCTGCGGGGAGCAGGACGCCGACGGCGGTGTCCAGCGCGCGGCCGGCCCGCCCGACCTGCTGGTAGTAGGCGACCGGGGAGTCGGGGGACCCGACGTGGATGCAGAAGCCGAGGTCGGGTTTGTCGTAGCCCATCCCGAGTGCCGACGTGGCGACGACGGCCTTGAGCTCGTTGTCGCGCAGCGCCTTTTCGATCCGTCGTCGGTCCTCGGTGTCGGTCTGGCCGGTGTAGGCGGCGACGGCGTAGCCCTGCTCGGTGAGGAACGCGGTGATCGAGGTGACCTGCTCGACGGTGAGCGCGTAGACGATGCCCGAACCCGGCAGGTCGCGCAGTGCGTCGGAGACCCAGGCCAGTCGCTGCACCGCGGTCAGTCCGGGTACGACGGCCAGCTGCAGGCTGGCCCTGGCGAGGGGACCGCGCAGCACGAGGGTGGCTGCGCCGAGTTGTGCGGCGACGTCGTCGGTGACGCGGGCGTTGGCGGTCGCGGTGGTGGCCAGAACGGGGCTGCCCGGGGCCATCTCGGCGAGCAGCCGGCTCAGCCGCTGGTAGTCGGGGCGGAAGTCGAACCCCCAGTCGGAGATGCAGTGCGCCTCGTCGATGACGAGCAACCCGGCGCGGGCCAGCAGCGGCATGGCCTGCTCGGCGAACCGGGGGTTGCCCAGTCGCTCCGGTGAGACGAGAAGTACGTCGATCTCATCGCCGGCCAGCCGATCGAAGATCTCACGCCAGTCCTCAGGGTTGGCGGAGTTGACCGTCTCGGCGTGCAGGCCGGCCCGTTTCGCTGCGCCGATCTGGTCCTGCATGAGCGCGAGCAGCGGTGAGATGACGATGGTCGGGCCGTGGCCCTGGTGGCGCAGCGCGGAAGTGGCGGCCCAGTACGTGGCGGACTTTCCCCATCCGGTTGCCTGCACCAGGAGGACGCGGCGGCGGTCCTGGACCAGGGCCTCGACCGCCTCGAGCTGGTCGGCCCGGGGCTCAGCGCCCGGGCCGACCATCGCGGCCAGCACCTGCTTCAGGTGCTCGGCGGCCAGGCCGGGCTCGGCGGCCGCGATGGTCGTGTCCACGGACGCCACTGTGCACCTGAGATATGACAGGACGGTCCCCGGCCGCCGGGCCATCGCCAGGCGGTGACCGCGATGCACGGCCGGGCTGCTACTCACCGGCGCACCGGGTCGGCTGTCCGGACCTGGACCGGATCAGCGGCGGGTCACGCTGCGCTGGCTGAAGCGGGTCCAGATGAGCAGGGCGATGATCGCGCCGATGACGGAGCCGATGATGCCGGCGGGCTGAAGGAAGCCGTCGGAGGCGTCCTTGCCGAAGATCAGGTAGCCGAGGAAGCCGCCGACGACCGAGCCGATGATGCCCAGCACGATCGTGGCCAGGATGGACATGTCCTGTTTGCCGGGGACGAGTAGCCGGGCCAGGGCGCCGGCGATGGCTCCGACGATGATCATGGTGACGATGAGACCGAGCATGGTGATGCCCCTTTGCTGGGGGTGCGCTCCGCGCCGGTGGGCGGGGCGCACCGGGTGGCTCAGCCCTTGTGGGGGGCTGGCCGCCGGCGTTCGCTGCCGACCCCGACGACGAAACCACCCTTAGGGAGGTCGCAACACACCCCTAAGGAGGTTTACCGTCGAAGGTGTGACCCCGACCCCGACCCCGACCCCGACCGGCTCCCCCATCAGGGTCGCGCTGGTCGACGACTACGACGTCGTCCTGATGGGCGTCGCGCGCATGTTCGACCGCTACCGCGACCGGGTCCTGATCGTGGAGATCGACGCCAACCAGGCGCTGCACGATGCCGCGGACATCGTGCTCTACGACTCCTTCGCGCAACCAGAATCCGACCACGACGAGATCGCCGTGCTGGTCGACAACCCGCGGGCCCGCCAGGTCGTGGTCTACACCTGGAACTTCCATCCCGACCTGATCGACAGCGCCCGCCAGATGGGCGCGCGCGGCTACCTGTCCAAGACGCTCACCGCACGCGAGCTGGTCACCGCCCTGGAAGCGGTGCACTCCGGCGAGGTGATCATCAGCGAACCCCCGCCCCGAGCCCGCAGCGCGCCCGGGCTGGACTGGCCCGGCCGCGGCGAGGGCCTCAGCGACCGTGAAGCGGAGATCCTCGCCCTGATCACCCAGGGCAAGAGCAACGCCGAAGTTGCCGCCCTGACCTTCCTCAGCCCCAACACCATCAAGTCCTACATCCGCGCCACCTACCGCAAGATCGGCGCCGACAGCCGCACCCAAGCCGTCCTCTGGGGCGTCAACCACGGCTTCACCCCCGACCACCACCGCATCGACCACTGGCGCGGCGGCCCCTAGCCGGCTGCCCTTGGCTGAACCACCGTGTGGGTAATGCGCAAAGCTGGTACCTGCAACTCTTAGGCAGGTACAGTGCCGCCATGACGTCGGATCGGCGACACGTCCCCGCGGCGGGTGTCTTGGCGGCGGCGCTCGCGACCGCACTGGTCGCGGCCGGTTGCAGCGCGGACGAGCCGGCCGCAGCCGACGCCGGAAAGTTGCGGATTGTCACCACCGTTGCCCCGATCACCTCGATCGTGTCGAGCATCGGCGGGGACCGCGTGGTGATCGAGGGATTGGTGCCGGAGGGAACCAACAGTCACACCTTCGACCCACCACCGAGTGCAGCCGCGATCCTGAGCGAGGCCGACATCGTCTTCGTCAACGGTCTCAAGCTCGAGGAACCCACCCTGGAGTTGGCCGAGGAGAACATGCAGGACGGCGCGGTGCTGGTCGAGATCGGGAGCGAGGTCATCCCCGAGAGGGACTACATCTACGACTTCTCCTTCCCGGAGGAGGAAGGCAAGCCCAACCCGCACCTGTGGACGGATCCGACGTACGCCATCAAGTACGCCGAGGTTGCCCGCGACACGCTGACCGACGCCGACCCGGCCAACCAGGACTACTACGAGGCGAACTACACCGCGTTCCAGGAGCAGGCAACGGCTCTGTCCGACGCTCTGCGCGCCGATCAGGAGACGATCCCGGACGGGCAGCGGGAACTGCTCACCTACCACGACGCCTATGCCTACTTCGCCGAGACCTACGACTGGACGGTGATCGGGGCGGTCCAACCGGAGAACTTCGAGGACCCGACTCCGCAGGAGGTGGCGGTCCTGATCGATCAGATCATCGCCGAGGACGTCCCGGTCATCTTCGGCTCGGAGGTTTTTCCCTCCGACGTCCTGGAGGAGGTCGGCCGGGCAACGGGGGCCCGGTACGAGGACACTCTGCGAGATGACGACCTGCCGGGAGAGCCGGGAGATCCGGAGCATTCCTGGGCGGGGCTCATGCGCTACGACTACGTGACCATGATCGAGGGCCTGGGCGGCACGGCCACCGAGTTGCCGCAGGTGGACACCGCACCCGCCGTTCCCGACGACGCAGAGTATCCGCAGTGACCAGTCGAGATTCCGCCTCGCACCCGCTGATCCGGATAGCCGGGGCAACCTTCGCCTACAACCGGCGGCCGGTCCTCAAGGACATCACCCTGACAGTCGAGCGACACGGCTTCGTGGGCGTGGTCGGCCCGTCCGGTTCGGGCAAGACCTCGCTGCTGCGCCTGCTGCTGGGAACGGCGCGACCCCAGCAGGGTTCGGTCATCCGCGAACCTGGCATCGACGTCGCCTACGTGCCCCAACTGGAGACGGTGAACTGGAACTTCCCGGTGACGGTCGAGGAGTGCGTCCTGATGAGCCGGACCGGCCGGCGGCTGCCGTGGCCCAGCCGCGCCGAACGCACCGAGGTGGCCGACGTGTTGGCACGCCTCGGAATCGATGACCTGGGACGACGGCACATCCGAGAGCTGTCCGGTGGCCAGCAACAACGCATGTTCATCGCCCGAGCGCTGCTCCGCCGCCCGCAGCTTCTTCTCCTCGACGAGCCCACCTCCGGGATCGATGTCGGCACGCGGCACGACATGCTGCACCTGCTCGCCGAGTTGAACGCCGAAGGCCTCGCCATCTGGCTGACCACCCACGACCTGAACGGGGTAGCTGCGCACCTGCCGCAACTGCTCGCCCTGCACCACACGGTGATCGCAGCGGGTTCCCCGAGCGCGGTGATCTGCCCGGACGTCCTCGAGCGGACCTTCGGTGCCCCGATGGGGGTTCTCCAACACCTCGGTATGCCGGTCGTGCTCGACCGCTACGACGAGCACGGCAGGGCGATCGCATGATCGAGACGCTGCTCGACCCGTTCGCCTACGCCTTCTTCGTCAAGGGCGTCATCGTCGCCACCCTGGCCGGCGGGCTCTGCGGCCTGATCGGGGTC
>JAABUS010005270.1_pt1 | contig 17256 bp, 19 predicted proteins | sample 5560161 | NCBI WGS metagenome assembly JAABUS01 (sample SAMN10711885, study PRJNA513376) | rock metagenome | isolation source: Antarctica rocks | place: Antarctica: Victoria Land, Trio Nunatak nord | collected 2016-01-04
CATCATCGAGTGGCTCGAGCCAGTGCGACCCGAGCTGGCCGCGCGGATCCGCCCCATCACCGAGGGCCGTGGAATGCCGCCCCTTCGAGCCGCCCCGGGTCCTCCCCGGGGCGTCGTCGCGCGCGGTGACCCGATCACCGCCGACTTCGGCCAATGGCCGGGGTCACCTCGTGCCGATAGAGCCGGTGACCCGATCACCACTCTCGAGGAGGGCCAGGCCGTGGCCATCGTGACCGCCTTGAACCAGAAGGGAGGGGTCGGCAAGACCTCAACCTGCTATCACCTCGGGGGTGTCCTGGCCGCCGCGGGCCGACGGGTGCTCCTAGTCGACGGCGATCCCCAGTCGAGCCTCACCCAGGGCTTCCTCGGGCCCCAGGGGACACGGCTGCTCGACCCGGCGACGACGATCGACGCGATCCTGGCCGGCGACGCGCCGTTCGCCGAGCAGGTCGTGCGGCCCACCGGCGTGCCGGGCCTGTACCTGGTGCCCGGCTCGCGAGAGGCGACGCGGCATAACGTCCCCCTGCCCCACCAGTCCGACTGGATGGGCCAGGTGGCGCTGCGGGACTTCCTGACCCCGATCGCCGCCGGCTACGACCTGGTCCTGATCGACGTGCCCCCGAACCTCCATCTCTGCAGCTGGGCCGCCCTGGTGGCCTCCGACGCGGTCGTGGTGCCGCTGCAGCCCGAGGACTTCGGGGCGCAGGGAATCGGCGACGTCTGGGAGTCCGTCAGCCGGGTGCAGGCCGGCCCGAACCCCGACTTGCGGCACCTGGGCTACCTCATCACCATGCTGTCGCCGCGCCGTGCGGTCCACCAGCTCTATGTCCAGCGGCTGCGGGATCTCTACGGGGCCGCGGTGTTCGCCCAAGCGGTGCCCGAGTCGACCGACTTCGTCGAGGCGATCATGCAACGGAAGACGGTCGGCCAGTACAAGCCGAAGGGCGCCGCCGCGAAGGCCATCAAGGCCGTTGGGGCCGAGCTCCTGGCCCGGCTGGCCGCGGCCCCCGGCAGCGTGGAGGCGGCCTGACATGAGCAGCAAACTGGAGAGGCTCGCCGCCGCGGCCGGCGGCAACGTCGACGAGTCGATGCGGATCGGTGCCCCGATCACCGCCGCGACCTCCGCTGCCCCGGCGCGGTGGCAGGGAGTAGTCAAGTCGCGCGACGTCGCCGAGGTCCCGGTGGCCCGGCTGGTCCGCGATTCCGACCAACCGCGCGAGGAGTTCGACGAGGCGGCCCTGGCGCGGCTCGCGGAGTCGATCCGGCGGCGGGGCGTGCTGCAGCCGATCCGGGCTCGATGGGACGAGGGAAGGGGGGCGTACATCGTGATCGCCGGGGAGCGGCGTTGGAGGGCGGCGACCATGGCCGGGCTTTCGACCGTCCCATGCGTGCTCGTCGAGGCGACGCTCGACCCTGCCGAACTCCTGGCCGTCCAAATCGTCGAGAACGCCCTGCGCGAGGACCTCCGCCCGGTCGAGGCGGCCAGGGCCTACAGGCGGCTAATCGAGCTCCATGGCTGGAGCGCCCGCCAGGTCGCCCAGGAGCTGGACCTTGATCACTCGACGGTGATCAAGTCACTGGCGCTACTCGAGCTGCCCGAGGCCGTCCAGGAGCAGGTGGAGCAGGGGGGGATCACAGCCTCGGCCGGCTACGAGCTTTCCAAGCTCAAGGGTCCCGAGCTGCAGCGAGAAGTCGCCCAGGCCGTCGTCGAGCAGAAGCTCTCCCGCGGCGAGGTCTCCGAGCTGGTCTCCGCGATCCGCGCCAAGCGGCCCGTTCCCGTGGCCAGGCCCGAGCCCGTCACCCTCGACCTGGGCGACGGCTGCACGCTGCGGATCTCCTGGAAAAAGCCAGGGGGCCCCGACTTGGTCAAGGCACTCAAGATCGCGCTGAAGCTCGCCCAGGAGCAGGCCCGCGGCGACCAGGCCGCCTGAAAAGGACGCCATGAGGAAGGTCCTCGACGCCGTTACCTCGGTCGAATGGATATTCCTTACCTTCCTGGGGGTCGCGGTTGGCTCGTCCTACCGCTGGCTCCTAACGCGGGGACGCGATCTCCTGGGACGGTCCTCTTCGCGGTGGAGGGCCCGCAATGAGGCCCTCGCCGCGAGCGACGCCGCTACCGTCCATCGATCGGAGACCGCCATACCGGGGTCGCGACAAGTCGTCAAGCGACAGTCGTACCGAATCGGACCGGTCCCCACGTCCGGGCGCTACGTCGTAATCGGTCACCTCGGCGAGGTCGTCGACCCCTCTCACGAACTCGACCACCTTCAGGCCACTGGTGATCAGGAGGCGGCGCGGCGCCGGAAGGTCGTGGAGACGGGCCAGCGATGTCCGCCAGGACGCCTTGCACGCGAGCCGCGGCGAGATGTCCACCTTTGCCAGACAGTCGCCGATTTTGTCCCTTGATGGCGGAAGTTGAAACCGGTTACCGTCGCTCATTTGTTGCGGAGCAGGGGAGGGTGGAGGTCCGTTTCGCCTCTTGACTGTTTTCAATTTGAAACTAAACTCGGCTCGTGTTCGCTCATTGGTGCCGGGAGAGCGGTGGGTGCACATCATCTCGAAGAAGCGATTAGTGGCGGCAGGGCGGAGACACCCGGACTCTCTGACCGCCCTGATGCGCTGGTATCGCGTGGCCAAGGGAGCCCAATGGAACGACATCCATGAGGCCAGGGCCGATTTCCCCCATGCCGACCCCGTGGACAAGTTCACCGTCTTCAACATCAAGAAGAACGAATACCTGCTCGTTACCGTCGCCCACTACAACCGGTTCAAGGTCTACGTCCGGGCGGTGCTGACTCACGAGGTGTATGGCAAGGGCAAGTGGAAGGACGACTGAGGGGTGACGCGATGGGGACGAAGCTGACGCGGCAATCCGGGGGGAAGGGGGATGTCGCCGATGACCGGCGGGCCGCTCCTCCGTCCGATCCTGTGGAGGGGGAGGTGGCTCCCGGCTTGAAGGCCGGAAGGACACCCAAGGCCGGCCCCGCCACCCCCGGCGGCTCGGACCCGCCTTACCTGGCCCTGATCCGACGGTTCCCGCTCCGGCCGATCCGGAGCGAGGCCGAGCTGGACGCGGCGTCCGAGGTCGTCGACGACCTGACGGACCGGGGCGACTTGTCGCCGTCCGAGTCCGATTACCTCGACGTGCTGGGTGACCTGGTCGAAAAGTACGAGGACCGGCACGTGGAGATGCCCCACGTGAGCGACGCCGCGATGCTCCGCTCCTTGATGGACGAGACGGGCGTCACGCAGGCCGACGTTGTCCGGGGGACGGGCATCAGCAAGACGGTCCTGTCGCTGGTCGTGAACGGCAAACGCGACCTGACCCGGGATCACATCGGGGTCATCTCGAAGTTTTTCGGCGTCAACCCGTCCTCGTTCTTAAACCCGGTCCCTGGGCGGGCCGCGGGCGGTGCCGAATCGTCCTGAGGATTACACCCCCCTGCCCTCAACTTCTTCTTACGCCATTGCCGAATAAAGGACATTATTCGGCATCAACGGGGAACGGGCAGGGGGGTGAGCCATGGACGAGGAGCGATGCGAAGTCGAGGTGCTGCCGGCCGTCGCCGGGGTTGGGGGCGACGGCCACGAGCTCGTCGTCCACGCCGACCTCGAACGCCTCCGCCGCGAGGTCGCCGCCCCCGCCATCGTCCGCGAGGCCGGCCCCGGCGCCGAATACGCCTACGCCGACTTCTTCAAGGCGAAGATCAGCAATTCGAACACGAGGAAGGCCTACAAGCGGGCCGTCGATCGGTTCCTCGGCTGGTGCCGATCGCGGGGCCTGGCGCTGCGGCAGGTCACGTCCTTCGTCGTCGGCGACTACGTCGAGCACCACCTCCTCGACAAGGACGGTCACCCGCTGTCCGCCCCCACCAAGAAGCAGCACCTGGCTGGGTTGAGGCACTTCTTCGACAATCAGCAGATGTACCACGGGGTCGGCATCAACCCCGCATCCAGTGTTCGAGGACCCAAGTACTCCGCCCGCGAGGGTAAGACGCCGGCTTTCGACGACCGTCAGGTCCGCACCCTCCTCGACTCAGTCGAGAATTCCGATGTCGTGTCGATCCGCGACAAGACGCTGCTGATGATCCTGGCCTACACCGCCGCCCGCGCCGGGGCCGTCGCCCGGCTCCGCACGATGGACTACCTCACCGACGGTCGCGCCTGGTCGTTCAATTTCGGGGAAAAGGGAGGAAAACTCCATCAAATACCGGCCCGGCACGACCTCCAGGTCCAGATGGAACTCTACCTGCGGGCCGCCGGCCTTGAGGGCCGGTCCGACAAGACGGCGCTGTTCCGCACCGCCAGGAAGCGGAAACGCGAGCTGACCGACCGGTGCCTGGATGGCAACGACCTGCTGCGGATCGTCAAGCGGCGGCTCAAGGACGCGGGCCTGCCGCCGGGGTCGTTCTGCTGCCACTCGTTCCGGGCCACGACGGCGACGAACCTGCTCAAGCAGAAGGTGGCGCGGGAGCAGGTCCAGTACCTGCTGGGGCACTCCGACGCCCGGACGACCGACCTCTACAACCGCACCGAGAAGGAGGTGACCCGCAACATCGTCGAACGGATCTCGCTCTGATCGCGGGGCGCAGGAACCGGGAATCGTCGGCGAGGTCGACGCGCGGTTCACCGGTACTCGACCGTCCCGTCACCCGAGGAAGCTGACGACGTCCGCGGCCGCGTGAGCCAACGGCCGGTCGCCCGCGACCACCAAGTCCGCCCGGCCCCGGAGGTCCGCGATCTGCGCCTCGGTCGAGTGGCGTTCGAGCTCTTCGAGGGGCCGAGAACCGCCGTCCCGGCTCCTGAGGCGCATCTCCCGCTCCGCCCTGGGGAGATCCGCGAAGATGAGCACGAAACGGGACGGATGGACCATATCGGCCAGGAGGTCGGCCACCTGCAGATGCCTGATCCCGTCGATGATGAGCGGCTCCCCCCGGCACCAAGAGACTTGGGCGAGGACATGCTCGCAGAATTTGCGGGCGTCCTCTCGGATCAGCTCTTCGCCGATCCTCTGGCAGGCCTCCCGGGTGGGCTCGAGCCCTCTTCGGGCGGCGACGAGCCGGACATACCCCCCGAAGCTCGTCCTCGGCCATCCGATGGCATCGGAGACGGCCGATGAGAGGGACGATTTGCCGCTGGCGATCCCGCCCGAGAAGCCGACGACGGCGTATTTCATTCGAATAAGGTGGGATTCGGGTTGCGGCGACGACGGAGGACGACCCAACCCCGGCGATCGCTCTTGTTCCAGGGAATGGGGACGAGGTGGCGCAGGTGTTCCACCTCGATGAGCGTGGCGTAAGCCGCCGACTCGTTCTCCTGCCAGAAGCCGGGCCCCGCGGCGCAGAGGCCCTCGGCGAACCGCTCCCTGATCATCCCCCACGCCTTCGAGGTGAGGCGGTGACTCCAGACGTCTCCGGCGCGAAACAAGGCAACGATGGGCCCGCTCGATCGCTTCACCAGGACGACGTCGCCGGGCCTGACGGAGCGGTAGGGGGCGCAGCGAACGCTGGAAAACCGCGACTCCACGGTCTTCTTGCCGCCGAGCAGTGAATCCAGGTAGGGCTGATTGAAAATCCCGAGATGTACGGCCCTCGTGTGACATGGGTCTTCCTGAAGATCGGCCAAATACGGGGCCCAGAGGGCATCATCGGGGATCGAAGCCCGGATGCCCTCAAGGAGCGAAGACGCGTCGTCGATTCTCCGGGATTCCGCCCGCATAAGCACGCAGTTCTCGTCGTTCGACGCCCACGAGCCGCGTCAGCTGAGCCGCCGCCTCGATCGTCATCTCCGCCTCCGGTGGGGAGAGGGGTCGGCCGAGGCGACGTTCCACTCGCGAGCGGGGCGCAACGCCGGAAGAGAGGCCCTCGGCCACCGCCAGGAGTATATCACTCCCCGTGCAGCCGTAGACGCGATTGCCGCTGGTCCACACCCCCGCGAGCTCTCTCCTTGGGTCGCGGCGGCTGACGGTCGGAAACACGTCCCCTTCGACGATCGACATCAATCGCGGGTCGGTGAAGCCCCCTGCCCGCTTCGGGCGGACCCGGACTCTCATGGCCGAGAAAGCGACCTCGGACCATCCGGCCCCGGCCCGGGTCGGAGTCCCGAACTTGGGCTGATGCGGATTCAGCGAGACACGCCTGACGAAGGTCGCCAGGTCTCCGCGTCGCCAATCGACGGGGGTTCCGGTCAGCCCGGCCCGTCGGAGTGCGTTCTGCTCGAACGGCGGTGATCGATACGTGAGCCGTGCCGGATCGATCCCGACGAGCTCCAGGCCGATCCTCCCGGAGAATTCGAGGAGCCGAGCCCGCTCCTCGGCAATTCCCGGGCGTGTGCCCAGGGGCGGGATGCTGGCCAGTACGAACCCGCCCGACCTGCACGTCGCGCGGCAGAACCGGAGGGAGGAGCACAGTTCGTCGAAGTACCAGGGCGGGTCGGTGACGACGACGTCGAGCCGGGCCCTGGGCGGTTTATCGGTGAGGACGTCGCTCCGGACCGCGAGAACCGCGTCGCCGAGCCGCCGGAGGGCGGCGACGACGCCCGGGTTGATGTCGAAGACAACAATCCTTTCGTGCCCCCCGGATCGGGCCAGTTCCAGGGCCACGGTCGGGGCCCCGACCACGCCGACATGACCCCGGTGACGACTCAGGAGGGCGGCCTCGCCGCAGATTTGATCGACGGCCTCCCCGGAGAACCGCCAGTCGAAATCGAGCGGATGGGGGACGGGGAGGCCGTCGCGCGCGAGGCTGGAAATCCCGGGCGGTGTGTCGCCCCCGGACTGGGCGATCAGCCCCTCGGCGCGAATCGGCGGGATCCACCCGGCCGTCGACCCCCGTCGCAAGGCGTCGACCACGACGCCGGGATCGACGCCGGGGAGGCGACGGACGAGGTCGCCGAACGAGACGTCGCCCGCGTCCGTCTCTCTACGGACCCAGCGGTCGACCTGCCCATCGAATCCGTCAACGCCCCACCGTCCGTGGCCCACGGGATCCTCCTCCATCACCGAGCGGGATGTCGCAGATGGGGCGACTCCGATCGGCGTCGGGATAGCGCGACGCGAGTTCCTCGAGCCACACCTTGATCGCAGCCCTCTGGTGCTCGATCGCCCGCTCCTTCTCCGGGTCCAGGCGGGCCCGGACCGGCGTGAAGACGCCCACCTCGAGCGGCACGGTCCGCAACGGCAGGGCCGGATCGACGTCCTGAAGCCGGTCGACGAAGCGTCTGACCCGGCCGCGGAGGTCGTCGAGCGTCGGCGACGTCAGGGTGACGTAGGCATAGAGGTCGATGCCGAGCCCCACGAACCGCCCGATGAGATCGAATTGCGCGTCGAACGACGACGGCTCGGCCGCCGTGTTGAAGGCGAACGACTCGGCGTCGAAGCCCTTGAAGCAGCAGACGCGCCCGTACCTCGAGTATCCCGCGACGAGTTCGATCTGCGCCGGGGTCAGGTGTCTCCAGAAGAAGTCGTTACTCAGGTTGTCGTCCGACCACAGGTAGACCCGGTCCTCGAGGCCCCGGGACCGGATCTCCTCCATCATCCACGGTATCCACTCCGGGATCAGGTCCGGCTGCCCGCCGGAAAGGTCGATCATCGCAGGGGGATCGGGCTCGCCGATGTAGAGGTCGACGAGGTCCTTGGGGCCCAGCCAGTCCGAATGCTTCCTGTTCGCGGCGAGGAGCTTGAAGTCGACGAAGCAGTACCAGCACCTCCAATTGCAGACCGCGTTCTGGAAGACCTGCGCCCTCAGGCCGTCGGCGACGGGCAGGCCGAGCGATCGGCAGGCGGGCACGATCGGCAGGGGGTTCTCGGGCCACGCCCCCCGCCCTCCCCTCGTGAAGTGACGGATCCGGCCGAACCCGCGGCAGTTCGCGGGCTCGGCGAGGTCCCTCTCCTGCTCGCTCCCGCGAAAGTTGGTGATGAGCAGGCGTCGCCCCTCGACGTCGAGCGCCGCAGCCCGGTACTTGTCGGAGAGCTTCGCCGTGTCAATGGGAACCGTCATCCGTAGGTGCCTCCTCGCCGGTCCGTTTCGGCTTCGGCCCGCGGGCCGGGGGGATCTTCTCCCCGTCCTCGGTGAGCCGGGGGAGTCGCTCGTCGATGAACATCGCGCACAGGTCGGTGAGGTAGGCGATCTCCTCGTCGGATAGCTCGCGGCCGGGGGGAATGGCGTGCCACTCCTCGAGGCACCTCCGGCAGCAGGTGGCGGTGGCATGCTGGGCGTAGAAGATGCTGTTGTCCTGCTTCGGCGTCTGCCGGCCATCCCAGGGGTTCCCCACCCGCAGGGACTTGCGGAGGCGGTTGCCGATCGCGACACGGATGCCCGCCCTGCCCTTCCGCCGGGCATGCCCGACGGCCTTCTCGTCGATCTCCTTGTGCCAGAAGTGGTGGCGGACCATCTCGAGCTTGAGCATCTCGAACGTGTGGGCCGCGTCCCTCGCGTCGCGTCTGTGGACGCGATCCCAGTCGACGAGCCGGGCGCCGCACGATCGGCAATCGCCCCCCAGGCCCTGCCTCAGCACCTTCTTCGTCGCCAGGAAGCAGTGGAGGTTGTTCTTGCAATCGCTCCCGGTGCACTTGATGTCGAGCGGCTTGAGGGTCAATCTGGCCTTCGCCGACAACGTCATGGCTTGTCCTCCCACTCGCTGGTGAGTGCCCGGGTCAACAGTCGACGGTCCCAGTCCTCGAGGCGGGCCAGTTTGACGCGGGTGAGCAGCGCATCGCGGGCGATCTCCCAGGGGTTGACGCCGGTGCGCTGCAGGTTGGTGGCCGCGCCCCACCAGTTCATCTTCGAGCCCGCGAGACGATAGGCCAGGTAGTTCGCGAGCGAGTCGACGGGGACGCCTTCTTCCCCGGCGATCGCGGGCACGACGGATTTGAGGACCTCCAGCCGGCCCGGCCCACCCCTGCCGGACTTCGTGGCTTTGATGCACCTCTCGACGATCTCCTCGGCCCGGCCGTCGAGGACGACGTCGCTCGCGAAGACGGTGGCCTCGATCTCTTCGTCGGAGGTGCGGCGTTCTTCAGAAGTTTCGGGAGCCTCGAGGACGGTCCGCGACGCCTCCCCCGGCTCCTCTCCCGCGTGCCTGAACTCGTGGAGCAGGTCGTCCAGCCAACGTGCGGGGAACTGGGTCCGCTGCTTGAGGACGATGACGTTCCTGCCCCCCACCCTCCAGAAGGCCCCGAAGAACGCCCCCGAGTCGCTCAGGGGGAGGACGGGCACCCCGTGGTCCCAGACGTACGCCAGGGCGGTCGCGAAGTCGACCCGGCCGTAGGTGCCGAGGATCGCGGCCCGGACCTCGTCCGCGTCGGTGGGCAGCGGCCTGGCGCTCAGGCCCTCCGTGGCCCTGAGGACGAGCCCCGCGAGGTAATGCGCGTAGATCGTGTAGGCCGAGAGCTTCTTCTCGTCGGCCCTGGCCCGCAGCTTGAAACGTGCGGCCCCCGCGACGCTCCCGGCAAGCGGCAGGCCCTCCGAGCCGAGGATCGCCGTCGGCGTCCAGCCGTAGATGCGGCCGGCCGCGGCCGCGGCGTGGAAGACGAGGTCGTCGCCGCCGGCCTCGTCGGCCGCCGCCCTGGCCGCGACGTCGTCCGGGACCAGGCGGGACGAGATGAAATCCTTGTCGAGCCCCACGTCGTTGAAGCGTTTGAAGAGTGTCTTCGCGGCCCGTCCCCGGGTGGGCATGAAGACGTGCTCGAGGATGTTGACGTTCAGGGCGGCGCAGACCTCCTGGAGCCGGGAGAGGCTGGCGCCCTCATACTCGGTCGCCTCGTACCGCTGGACCTGCTGCTCCTTCATGTTCAGCCGGGCGGCGAGTTCCTTGTGGCTGAGGCCCGAGGCGATCCTGGCCCGGACGAGCTGGCGGGGCAGCTCGGCGAGCGAGTCGATGGCGACGACGGGTTGGCTCCCGGATTTCAGGGCCTCGTACTCCCGCAACTGGTCGCGGAGCTCCTCGAGTTGGCTGGCCACGCCGTCCCGCTCCGCCTTGAGGAGGAGCGGGTGGACGTCGGGCGACGGGGCCCGCGAGTCGAGCACGGCGAGGGCCCGCGCGAAAGTCTCGGCGGAGGCCCTGGTGATGCGGTATTGACGCTCGTTCTTGATCATGGCGACCTCCGGATGTCGATCGCGACGATCCCTTTCGCGTTGCCCGTAGGAGTTACGCGGTAGTGGTCGCCTGTCCGTCATCGAAGCCTTCATCCGCGATGGTTTGGGATGCTTGAGGGCTTTCGGCAACGCGAATTCAGCTTCGGAAGCCTCAAGTTGCACCGACGGGCGTTCACTACCGCGTAACTCCTAGCCCGTATCCTTATCGGTCTGGAAGAATTCCAGGTACGTCCTCCCCGTCGAGGTCTCCGCCGTGAACGCGGCCGGGAACATCTCGCCGAAGTATTTCGCCTTCTGGGCCAGGCGTTGGACGCCGAAGGTGAGGAGGACCGGGTCGAGCTTCTCGGGGTCCACATTCCTCGTATCCCAGCAGGCGTCGAAGTCGTTCGGCCTCTCCCTCGCCGTGACGAAGCTTCCGTCGACGTAGACCTGTTCGCACCCGGCCACCCTGAGGGCTTTCAGTGCTCGCCCGAGGCCCACGAGCAGTCGCCGTCGGGGTGCATTCCACCCGAATCGACGGGCAAACTCATCCCAATCGCAGAGGTGCACGCCCGGAGGCAAGAGCCCGTTCGCATCGAACTCGAGCATGCCCTTGAACCTCGCCACCCACTTGTTCCACCTACACAACAATAGTGTTGTGTAGGTGGCGAGTCAAGGGCCTCCCTTCGCTCTGTTCACGATCATCGAGAATCCAGCGAGTTTAGACCTTAGCAGACGTCCTGGTGGTGTCTGGCTTGAGCTGATGGCCATCGTCATGATCACAAAGGCGGGAGCGATAAGCACAAACGGCTTGCTCTCGCGACTTTGTGACGGGGGCGTCCCGGCATGCAGCTCATCGAGCACCTCTGTTGCCAGAATTCCCGCTGCCCCGACGCAGGGCTCCGGGGCCACGGGAATCTCACCTTCCGCGGCTGGAGCGGCAAGACTCGGCGCATCCGCATGGCCTACTGCCGCTCCTGCAAGGCCCGCTTCTCCGAGCGCAAGGGCACCGTCCTTGAGCGGTCTCGCCTGGCCGATGAGAAGGCCCTCGATGTCCTGAGCCACATCCGCGAGGGCTGCGGGACCCGGGCCACCAGCCGCCTGGTGGATGTCGATAAGAACACCGTCACCCGTTACATCGCCCTGGCCGGGTCCCATGCCCAGGCGCTCCATGCGGACCGACCTGCTGATCACCAGCGACGAGCATGCGCCGTATGAGACGGCGATCCGGGAGATCTATGGCCTCGATCGGCCGCGGCCGAGGCGCCCGGGGCCGGGCCGCCCGCCCAAGCCCGAGAAGGTCGTCCCGCCCGAGTTGTGCTACGCGACGGTGCGGAAGCGGCGGGAGGGTGGTCGTGTCGTCGAGGTGGTCCGGACCCTGGTCTTCGGGACGTTGGCGTTACTGCGGCTCCTGCTGAACCGCTCGATGGTCAGCACGACGATCAACACGTCGTTCGTCGAGAGGCACAACGGGACGGATCGGCACCAGAACTCGCGGAAGCGTCGCAAGACCTATGGCTTCTCGAAGGAGATCGATCTCCACCACGCGGCGTCGTACTTCGTCGGGTATCCCTACAACTTCTGCTGGTGCGTGCGGACGTTGCGAGTCCGAGGCGAGGATGGCCGCTGGCGACAACGCACCCCGGCGATGGCCGCGGGGCTGGCCGATCGCGTATGGAGCACCTGGGACTGGATCACATACCCGGCCAAACCAAGGTAGCTATGCCCAGACACCACCGATTCTCTGACGGTGGGCAAGGCGACCTCTCAGACTTCAACCAGACAGGCCACGGCGTTAGCGTGCTTTATAGTCCGTTTCGTGAGGTGACCCCTACCGGGCCATTCACCTCGCCCCTGGCCTCGCCGACGCCGCCGGCCCGGAACCTCTGGCCGTCCGATGACGACGTCGAGCCCTCGCCCCAGTGGCCGGCGAACGGCTGCTGGCGGTGGCAGTTGACGACCTCGGCCAATCCCTTGCTATAGGTCTCGTCGCGGACGTGCCAGTCGGCGATCCAGCTCAGCCGCGCCAGGGAGGTGCCGGGGCAGGCGTCGGCCATCCGGTTCAGCCCGAGGTTGATCGCGTCGGCCAGGATGGCGGTCAGCAAGAGAGTGCGGTCATCCGCCGCGTCGCCATCGCTATCTCCGCTCAACTCCGCCTCGGGCGTCCTTCGGGATCGACAAGCTCTCCCCCAGGTCTTTCGGCCACGACTCGACGAGCTTCGTCACGTCGCTCAACCGAGTTTTTTTGGTATTCCAAAATAAGTATCTTGGCGCGACGAATGATGGACGCTACCATTTCCAAATTCACGGTTTTTAGTTGGCGATAGCCCGATTTTGGTGTTTCGGAAGCAGGGGCCATGTGGCGGTTTCAAAGCATCAAGACCTGCATCGAATCGAGCCGGGGAGAGGGGAGCACCGTGAGGTACGCCCTGGAATCGGCGACGACATTCGCCCGGCACGCCATCGCGAGCGGGCTGGGGTCCGCTCGGAAGGTTCCCAAGGTGTTGGCCGGGCTCTTCTTCCGCAACACCTTGATCGTGGTCGTGGCCCTCGGATTCGCCGGGACTGCGTCGGCTCATTTCGCCTTCGGGCCGCCGGGGCCGGCCCGACTGGTCGCCGCGGACGATCAGGGGATCCGGAGCCCTTCGAAATGGAACTGCCTGACTCGCGACCCGCAGACGGACCTACCCGGATTCGGCACGCCCTGATCGACGCCGCCTGACGCCATGAAAGCTCCCTACGCCTGGAAGCCGAGCCCGCTCGCCGTCCGCAACGACCCTCCCGTGGCCATCCTCGAACCCTCACCCAGGAGCATCTCGCACCATGACCGCCACCCACTCCCGTCCGACGCCGCGCCGCGCCCGGCCGGCCTTCACGCTGATCGAGCTTCTGGTCGTCATCGCTATCATCGGCGTCCTGATCGCGCTCTTGCTGCCCGCCGTCCAGGCGGCCCGCGAGGCCGCGCGCCGGATGCAATGCACCAACAACCTCAAGCAGCTTGGGCTGGGTCTCCACAACTACGAGAGCACGTGGGGCGCGATCCCCCCGTCGACGATCTTCGTCCCCGAGGGTAGCGGGGCTTCAGCGACCCTGGGCGAGGGGTGGAGCGTCCACGGGCGCATCCTGCCCTACATGGAGCAGGGGCCAATGTTCAACGCGATCAACTTCACCGCCAACTACAAGGCACCGGCGAACGCGACGGTCGCCGGCCAGATCGTCTCGGTTTTCCTCTGTCCCAGCGAGCCGAGGCAGGATCGCATGATTGAGGATGGCATTTCAGTCGCCCCAACCAGCTACGGCTGGTGCATGGGCGACTGGCACGTGTGGAGCGCGAAGGGACCCCAGGGTCGGAGCGCGTTTCACCCACTCCGTAGCCGGCGCCTGGCGGAGTTCACCGATGGGTTGAGTCAGACCCTGCTCGCGACCGAGGTCAAGACCTACCAGGCCCAACTGGTTGACTGCGGTCCGCTTTCTCAGATCAACAACCCGAACAACATCCCGGCGCCCGAGCTGCCGCCGGAAACGGTCGCCCCCGAGTACTTCGGCGGTGCTTGTCAACTCGAAGGCGACGCGCACACCGCTTGGGCCGAAGGGGTTGTTCACCAGACAGGCATGACCACCGCCTGGCCGCCCAACAAGAAGATCCTGGGCGGGCCGGCCCGGAATCAGGATGTGGATCTGACCAGCTCTGAAGAGCCCGACGCGACGCCGACCTTCGCCGCCTTCACCGCCCGGAGTTACCACCCCGGCGGGGTCAACGCCCTCATGGGCGACGGCAGCGTCCGGTTCGTTAAGGACAGCATCAACGGCCGGACCTGGCGAGCCCTGGGCACCATCGGCGGGGGCGAGGTGATCAGCGCCGATTCCTACTGACGAACTCCCACCGGTCCCACCAACCCGAGATCCACAAAACTTGAAAGCGAGGACGCCCGTGAGGAAGTACCGCGTTAAGGTCCAACTCGTGGCATGCGCGAGCGCCCTGCTCGGGTGCCTGGCCATGATCCCGTTCCTGGCCAACGGCCAGGGACCGGGGGAGCGCGGCCCGCGATTCGGCGATCCGCTCCGGGGGCTCGGCCCCGCGGAGCGCGCTCGCTTCGAGGCGGGCAAGGACGGGTTCGAAGAGGTCGAGGCCATCGCCGACGGGATCGGCCCCGTCTTCAACGACGTCTCGTGCGTGGCCTGCCACGGCGGCTCGGCCACCGGCGGGAGCAGCCCGGTGATCTCCGTCCGGTTCGGCCGGATCGTCAACGGGCGATTCAACGACATGAAGGAATTTGGCGGGCCGACGATCCAGCGGCAGGGGATCGGCCCGGTCAACGGCGTCGATTTCGTGGGCGAGGTCGTCCCGCCGGAGGCGACCATCGTCTCCCGGCGGCGGGCCAACCCGCTCTTCGGGCTCGGCCTGGTCGACGCCGTGCCGGACCAGACGTTCCACGACTTGGCCGCGTTCCAGTGGGCCAACTTCCCCGACATCGCCGGCCGGCCCAACATCACCCGCAACTTTCGCACGGGCCTGCCCGCCGTGGGCAAGTTCGGCTGGAAAGGCCAGCTCGCCACGATCTTCGACTTCACCGGCGACGCCTACAAGGACGAGATGGGGATCACGACTGCCGGCTTCACCGACCCGGCCTTCCCGGGCGTCGTCTTCCCCTTCTTCCGCTCCGATGACGACCGCCTGCTCGGCGAGGAGAACCCGCCGCAGGGGAACGAGGCCCTGCTCGCCGCCAACCCGGTCGGGTCGCCCAACGAGCCGGACGACGAGGACCTCGTCGGTTTCACGGATTTCATCACGTTCCTGGGGCCACCGCCGCGCGGCCCGATCACGGCCGAGGTGCGGCGGGGGGAGGCCGTCTTCCGGTCCATCAACTGTGCCACCTGCCACGCGCCGAGCCTGCAGACCGGCCCGAACCAGGTGCGAGCCCTGAATTCCGTGCGGTTCCAGCCCTACTCCGATTTCTTGCTGCACGACATGGGCTCGCTGGGCGACGGGATCGGGGGCGAGGGCGAAGAGGGGTCCGCCCGCGGAGTCGAGATGCGCACGGCACCCCTCTGGGGACTGCGAACGCTGCCGTTTTACCTGCATGACGGCCGGGCGGAGACCGTGGAGCAGGCCATCCTGATGCACGAGGGCCAGGGTCGCGGTGCCCGCAACCGGTTCGCCGCCCTGCCGGGGCCGGCGCGTCAGGCGTTGCTGGCGTTCCTGAATTCGTTGTGACGCCTCGAACAACCTCGGTGGCCGGGTCCAAACCACGGAGGTGCTCGCCGTCAGGAAGGCGGGGACCCGAGCCATCCGCCCCATCGAACTCGACAATCATCAAGAGGAAGCCTGTTATGAGGATTCGCGAATTCGCCGCCGCGTTGATCGTCGCGGTCGTCGTCACGTCGGTCGCCGGCGGGCAGGCCCATGCAGAGTTCGTCACGGCCGCGGAACTGGAGGGGTTCCTCTCGCTGCCCGCGGGGAGCCTGGACGCCATCACCGTGCAGGGGGCGATCGGGGGGTCGGCCTTGCGGCTGACCGTCGCCGCGTCCGCCGGCGACATCCTGTCCTTCGACTGGAACTTCCTCACGGACGAGAACTTCAACGCGCAGTCGTTCAACGACCTCGCCTTCGTGACCCTCGGCACGCAAGTCGACATCCTGGCGGACGTCTATTCCTCGACCTTCGTCCCGTCGATGACGCCGTTCTTCGACGAGACGGGCTATCGATCGTTCAGCCTCACTTTCGCAGCCGCCGGGACGTTCACCGTGGGGATCGGGGTCCTCGAGGTCGGCGACGAGCTGTTCGACTCGGCGTTGTTGCTCGACGATTTCGCGTTGTCCGGGGCTGGTCTGCCGGGAGGCGGTTTCGAGGGCGGCTTCGCGCGCTTCGCCTCGATCGGGGACGCGCGGATCGTGACCGCGGCGTTCGGGGCGACGCCGACCGAGGGAATCCGCCAGGCCGTCCTGACGACTGCGGTACCGGAGCCGGCATCGCTGACCCTCGTCGCGGCGGGCGCGCTGACCGGCCTCGCCGGATGTGCCGTCCGACGACGGCAACAGCGCGGAGGACCGACCTCCGGAGATGAGGCCGCCGTCGCGTGAGCGCCCGCGGCCCGGCCCAAGGAGTTGGACATGCCGAGCCTGACCGTCGAGCGTTGCGTCCAGGCGATCCACCTCGGCCTGAACCCAAGTGAGTTGCTTTCATGACCGTCACCGTGCGATCGAAGACCCCGGATCTCTCCACGTTCGAGCGCCATTGGCGGGACGAGGCAGACGCCGCCTTCCTCTATCGGGTGCTCGCCGACGCGGTGGCGGACGAAGCCAAGAAGGACCTCTACCTTCGGCTGGCGGCCGTCGAGGATCGCCACGTCGCCACCTGGGCCGACCTCATGGCGCAACACGGGCGCGCCCCCCGGCCGCACCGCCCTGGGGCGCGCGCCCGCGTGCTCGCCTTCCTGGGTCGCCGGTTCGGACCCCATCTCCTGTCCTCGGTGCTGCTCGCCGAGGAGGGGCGAGAGGTCAAGGGCTATCTCCGGATGCACCGCGAGACGCCGGACGGTGTCCCCGGCCGACGCGAAGCGCTCGTGTTGGCGACCGAATCCGCCGAACATGCGGGCACCCTGGCCGGCATCGCGGGACGGGCGGGCGAGCCGTGGCACCGGACCGGGTCGGGCGGGTTCCTCCGCAACGTGATCTACGGATTCAACGACGGCCTGACCGCCAACTTCGGCCTCGTCGCGGGAATCCTGGGCGCGACCACCGGCGGGGCGCATCAGGCGGTGATCGTCGCCGGCGTCGCCGGGATCATCGCCGACGCCCTGTCGATGGGTTCCAGCGGCTACCTCGCCGCCAAGAGCGAGCAGGAGGTGTACGCGCATGAGATCGCGATGGAGCGGGACGAGATCGAGCTGATGCCCGAGGTTGAGCGGGACGAGCTTGCGTTGATCTACGAGGCCAAGGGGATGGACGCCGACGCGGCCCATGCCCGTGCGACCGCGGTGATGGGGGATCCGAACCGCATGCTCAGCGAGCAGGTGCGGGAGGAGCTCAAGATCGCCGAGCAGGGCGGCTCGCCGATGCGCGAGGGGTGGATCACCGGAGTGGCGACTGCGTTCGGGGCGTTCATCCCCGTCTTTCCGTTCTTCGTGCTCGGGGGGACGTCGGCGATCGTGACCTCGTTCGCCATCGCGATGCTGTCCCACTT
>JAABUS010005271.1_pt1 | contig 17255 bp, 18 predicted proteins | sample 5560161 | NCBI WGS metagenome assembly JAABUS01 (sample SAMN10711885, study PRJNA513376) | rock metagenome | isolation source: Antarctica rocks | place: Antarctica: Victoria Land, Trio Nunatak nord | collected 2016-01-04
GTTTTAGTTAACCCATTGAATACTCCGCTTTCTAGTCGCCTTGGACTACACTCGCTGGGGGGGGTATAAGCACTATTGAGCTCTGAATGTGGATTGCATCGTCCGTTCCATAGCTCTGACGTACTGCTTCCGGTACGGCGCTTGCTAAGTGGCGGCTTTTGTGCTAACGAAACTCTGGTTGCCTTGTAACGACCTGCGGAAGCTAGCTCGGGCGTGGACTTATTTTCGGATTTCGACGTGAAGGAGAATATACTGCAGACTTTTGGACCGAAGTGTTGAAAGAATCTAGGTAGGACAGGAAGACAGCTGATGATTGTGCCAATGGTAAGCTCGGTCGAAGCCCAAAGACCCATGACTGCCAGGTTGTAGCTGATATCGGGCAGTTGTACAACCCTGAAGGTGTAGTAAGTACGTACGATAGACGTCACGCAGGCCCTAAATTACGTAGAGTCAGTAGTAAACTCGTTTTAAAGAATAATTGACTGTGCACAGATATTTGCAACATCAAGCCGTAAATTTTGGGGAATGATCGGAAGCACTCACAGAAGCCCGGCCGCGAATATTGTTGTCACAAAGATCTTCTTCTTCAAAGGTACCTGCAACTTCCATACACACGGCATCGGGAGGATCAGAATTGCGAAATCAGATGTGATGTTGAAAAAGCCGCTGGCCAGGTACAAGGCATTCGCGTTCAGGCAGTGGCCGGTATGTAGCCACGGTTTCCAAATCTTCTCCCGTGGACTGCACAAGGCTATCATGAAGATAACATGGGCGAGGTCGTACACCAAGTTACTCCAGATGCAAACATGAATACCCACAAACAAGACCAGGTTGCCGATTCGGGAGGGTACGAATATTCTGAGATACTGGAGAAGAATAGACAGCTTGATGAAGAACACACTCAGTTCATATACAATTGAGGTGATGTTCACCCACTGAAGACCTCGTCAGGTTGTTTATCCATGTTTCGGTTCTGGTTCAAATGGCATACGTAGAGTAGTTTTGAAAAGGCTCCAAGACGTATGTTCCACATGTGGGCGCCGCTGCCATATCTGATGGTAAAGCCCGCCACAACGATCTCAGCGACTTGACTCATCTACTGCAATCAGCGGCGTTAACTTGATTTTCATCTGGATGCAACATTACCCATCCGATCAAAAGTGCGTCTGATAGGCGTCAGTACATTGCAAAAGGAGGGATAACAGTTCCGCTTACAGTCTTCGTATGTTGTGGATTTGAAGAGGTAAACTTTAGTATACATGCGCATCAAAACCGCCAAAGCTGGGATCATAATGCAGAAAGTCGCACTCAAGATGACTGCTGTGTTAAGATTCGCGGAGTGTTGGAAATCAGTAACTACGCCTGCAGGCGGTTTCCCTGCTGGTCCATCGAGCAGAGCCTGAAGATGGTAAGAATTTGGAGGAGTCATTTGACTTGCCATGGCGAACATTAATTAACATGGAGGTTGTTGTTTTTAGGTTAGATTAGTCGCTGAAGGTAAGATTGGCGATTCACTAGCTAGCAACTTTCCAAATAATTTTTCAGGGACGTGTTGAAGAACGCTCAACACGGTCATAATTGAGATTTCTTTCCAAGCTAAACAGGTCTAGTGTATAGCGCTCGAGGAAGGTTTCTCTGCCCAAATTGAGTAATTTTTCTCCCTTCCATTTGATGTTTACGCTCTCGGTCTTACAATTCATGCTGAAGCAGAACTTTCAACAGCTCGAGTTACGCAACGTTGTAGATGAGCATTCAATGGGACATTTGCACATCGTATTCGATCAGTTTCATCTTCTGAATACTCTCGACTGCAGCCATAGCTGGTCTATTAATTGTTGTGTTGCGGTCCGAAGAAACAACATGAGATGTCTATGATCGACAGGTGCCTTCATTTCCGTAAGCTGCATTCGTCACCCTACTTTGACCGTTCGTTACTCAGTTGAAGAATATATCGCTTGATGAAAGAGGCAGTGACCTCGTAGTTGATAGGCAGCGTTTTAGTGCATCGTAGACTATACATGTCAGCTACTGCACTCGCGTGGGGTAGCCTTATATGTTCCCTGTGTTTCCCCAGCTGAACTCTCCTAATCATCTACTAGCAGTCGACCAAAATGCCGAGAGATGCAGACGCTTGCATTGGATACCACCATTCGGCAGTCAGTGCAGGGCCTGTAGGATAAGGGATGCAAAACCTTTGGAAGTCAACATCACACTCGACTGAGGGCTTGTTGACACCCAATCCATCAGTAACTACTCTGCAAATATTCCGAAGTAGAGCCGACGGCATTTAGCTGGATACGCATGCGATCCTCTAGGGATGGAACAATTGGTTCTAACTCATCTGCAGTGCAGGCTGCGGTAATGGCTGGCACCTCTAGATCCCAGCGTGGGTTCCTGGCCAAGCTGCGAGCAGGTACGAACGTCCTTCCATCAGAAAGAAGATTTTTGATATAGTTCTGAGCAGTCGTTGAGGCCAACTAAGCGTTCGAGTCTGCTGCGCTCATTTCTAATCCGCATGTCTGACGAACAAATCTGCAGCGACCGGTGCGTCGTGATGAAAAACGACGTATTCGGCAGATTCCCAGAGTCGGTGTTGGAAGATGAGATGTACCAGAAGCAATTGGATGTTCGTTGATCTATAAGGGCTTCCAAAAGGAAAAACGAGAAGTCCATTAGCGGGCTTCAGCCCTGTGGGGCGGGGATCACCAAACCCCTATTTCTAATATGCATCATTGAATGCATTCCGATGAGGTTTGGCCCTGCCAATATCCTCACCTCATCTCTCCAACTGGCGAGTACGCAAGTTTGTGTGGTTGCAGACATACCGGCTTGTTGCCACCTGACCTTGAAATTCAATTAGGTAGAGTCGAGGGAAGCGGGCCATATTCGCTCCACTGTCAAATAGTATTCCCAACATAGGTTGAGAATCTTATCCCAAAAGCTCAAAAATCTCCTCCTTCAAAGTCCGAGGTCGAAGGTCACTGTTGATGTTGCAACCACTACCAACTGGTCATATTCTTCATCGAGTGCTTTCACAGAATGTATAAATAAACCACTGTATTTGCTTATAAAGACAACTATTGTCAAAAACTTTTTGAACCAATTGCTGAGGCTTATTGTAATGATAATCCAACAAATATTCACATTCCATTCGCTTTTGTTTCCAAATTATCTACAATATTTGATCCATTCTTCGAGTTACCGTTGAGCAAATCGGGATGATCGTCAATGTCGGATTTCTTAGGGCGGAAGGGCATGGGCGTGTTTGGTCGATTTGATAAGAACTGTAATTTTCCGTCAGCCTCTAGTGTCGTCGATTTAATGCTACGAGGAGGGTTTTGAGGCTTACGGATGAAGCTGCGGACAGCAGTGCGATTAGACTCGCCTGAACCGCATCTTCGTGAATTCCTACCCCCCAGACTCTCTCCTTTTTGCCGGAAACCGTACACTCAATATATGTTGCAGCCTTTGTATTTTTCCCTTCCCCAATAGCGTGTTCTTTGTAGTCAGCAACGTCAAGGTCAATTCCAATAGGATGCAGAGCGTTAGCGAGAGATGAGATGGGGCCATTGCCGGAGCCCTTGATCGGATGTTCCACGCCATCAATAGCTATCACACCTTCAAATCGTCGTTTCAGATTTTGGGTGTTCTGGCTACGGCCGTTCTGTGGAGGGGCGGGGCTGTTGGAGCGATCGATCGTGATACTGTAATCAATCAAGGTGAAACGAGGGTTAGTCTTGAGGTGATACGCGTTTTCAAATAGCTCCTGAATTTCTCGTGGAAGGAGTTCGCGGCCAACAGCCTCGGCCTCCTTTTGCACGATTCTCGAAAATGCAACTTGTAAGCCACGTGGAAGATCGAGTTCAAGGGACCTTTGGATAATCCAGGCTGCGCCGCCTTTGCCGCTTTGCGAGTTGACTCGAATGATCGCTTCGTACGTGCGACCGATATCTTGCGGGTCAAGAGGGAGGTAAGGCATACGCCATGAGTCTTCATCCGAGGCGCCTTCTGCTTTTCGAACTTGAAATCCTTTCTTGATGGCGTCCTGATGAGATCCACTAAACGCACAAACGACAAGCTGACCTCCATAGGGAGCACGAGGATGAACAGGTATTTTGTTGCACTCTTCCACCACTTGTATAACAGGGTTGATGTCCGAGAAATCAATATTCGGATGTATGCCTTGTGTGTAGAGGTTCAAAGCTAGCGTTACAAGATCGACATTCCCGGTCCTCTCGCCGTTTCCGAATAGAGTCCCTTCCACACGATCGGCGCCGGCCATCAGGGCAAGTTCTGCAGCTGCAATAGCACAACCACGGTCGTTATGCGGATGTAATGACACGCTGATCTTCTCACGTTCTGTAATGTGTCGGCAGAAAAATTCAATCTGATCAGCGTATATATTAGGAGTGGACATTTCCACGGTGGCAGGAAGATTGAAAATGATGGGATTCGATTTTGACGGCTCCCAAGCTGCTTTCACGGCTTCACATATGCGAACTACAAATTCAGGATCGCTGTCCGAAAAATTTTCGGGCGAGAACTCGTAAGCCCACTCGGTTCCCGCTTGTGCTGGGTCATCTTTTGTTATCGACCGCGCGAGCTTAGTGCATTTGACTGCCAGAGTTATGCTTTCTTCCGGTGTGAACCCGAAGACTATCCTCTGAAAACATTCACTCGTGGCTAGGTATAGGTGCAAGATGCCCTTCTTAGTTCCTTTGAGCGAATCGACCGTCCGCCGTATTAAATCCTCTCGACAAGGCGATAGAACTTGTAACCACACATCGTCGGGTACTACACCGGAGGTCTCGACCAAACGTCTTGTGAAGTCGAAGTCGGTATCCGAGGCTGAAGGAAATGACACCTCAATTTCTTTGTAGCCCAGTTCAACTAACATCTTGAAGTAACGGAATTTCTGGTCCGAATCCTACATGTTCCCAAATTCAGTACAATTCCCTCGCTCTACTCCAACACAGGACACATATGTTCTCCAGGGTCGAGGGCAGCTCTGGACGTACCATGGGATCTATCAAGGACTGATTTCCGTCTCGAAGATCTGTTGCTAGCCATCTCGGCGGTTTTTCTAAGGTTTTGTTCGGCCATTGTCTGTCAGGCAGATGGAGCGGTTTGAAGGCTCGGTACTTTCTCGATGGGTCGTTAAGCCTTGAGTCGAAGTCTCATTAGCATCTTTCTAATGAGGTATACGGAGGCTCTTGCCTACATCGGCATTATGACTCCGATTCCTCGGCTTTAGCGATTACGGTAGGAAAGATGTCTATCCAGTTGGTTAAGCAACAAAACCTGTTTTTTTCTTGTTAAGTGTTGTGCCCAGCCCTCCACTATCTGTCTCCTTCACTTGATGGCTTGAATGTTTGTGACACAAGGTAGCGCTTGAATTAAGTGATGCAAAGAAGGTCTGGGGTTGGGGTAAAACGTTCTGCCGTTGTCGGCCCGAGGCAAGGCGGTTTCTACCGGCACGGGGTAGAGTACGGGGCAGCCCTACTTTAGGGCTCGACATTAGCCTAACTTTACTGTACCTAACCTTACCCACAACCTAGCAGTTTGCAGTACGCCCAGCTCCCTCCCCGTGATATGTAAATCTTTCCCGCCTGGCTTGATTTCATGCATGTGTGATTCACCGCAAGGCTACAACAGATAAGGTAGGCTTGTAGATACAAACAGAATGTTTTCAGCTTCTGTCTTCTTTCTTTACCTGCCCCAGACTCCTTGACTGCTCAATTCTGCGAATACTAAGTGCTGTAATTAACGTCGCTCGTGCTTGCATCTACTCTTGGAACCTGAAAGCCTCGATCTGCTTAGTTACTTCTTATAGTCTCTCCATTCTAGCTCTGCAAAGGTTTCTGATTACATCTTCAAGATGGACACCAGACATCCAGAAACACTCCGGATCCTTTGCTTCGGCGACTCTTTAACAGCCGGCTACACTCGCTACGGCTTAGAACATTATCCATACTCTGACTTCCTTAAAAAAACACTGCGAAAGTTTTTCCCTTCGACGAAGATAATTATAGATAATTCCGGGCTCTCTGGCGACCGCGTCAAAGCAGGCAGGTTCCTTCGCAGAATGGAGGGAAAGTGTGCGAAAGCTGCAGCAAAGCCGTACAATTGGGTGATTGTTCTGGGCGGCACAAACGATCTTGGGTGGGGTGAAGCCCCAGAAGCGATCTATGAAGCGTTAAGTATGCTGTTCCTGCTTCTTGTTATCCACAGACTTCCGCCAAGAATCGTCGTATTCAAAGCTGTCGTGAAGATGAAACCCGTTCTAGTTCTTCATGACCCTGCTCTGCCATCTTTGCTAACAGGTCAAATAGAAAAGACCTGGAACACAGCGCTCGACACAGGCGCAAATCTATTGGCATGCACTGTGATAGAGTGCGCATCCTCTAGCGAATCCCTCATTCGGAGAAGGAATGCTCTGAATGCGCTCATAGCAGAGCACGTCCAAGATCGATAGTAAGTTGGTCATCTTCTTCCTACAGTAATCCTTAAACGCATGTCCGTTTCGATTGACTAAGACCCAACCCTGGATTAGCCACACCATTGATCTCTGCAGCGCAGTGCCATACTTTGCTATGGATGAGGACATGCGCGACAAGATCTGGGATGACGGCTTGCATTTGACCAAAGACGGGTACGAGATGATGGGCGATGCGATAGCTTCACGAATGATAGAGCTGTTGCAATCTTGCGATGATCCGAAGAACACCGGCACGAAGATTTCTGGAGAAACTGGAGCTAAGAAACCGCCAAAGGAGGTTCTTCCGGCTCTTTTACCTTCAGGTTCTTTTAAAACGGAGTAAAAAGAATGGCTCAAAGGATTCGGCGCAAGCCTCTTTCGCAATTCTATGGTTCCAGAAGAAGAAGTCATATGTCAGAATCGATAAGTCGTAAAATGGAAGAAGTAGAAAGTGCTGGAGTTTGGAACACCCAGCCAGTCTTTGTCTTTTGACATAGAACCCCGTACAGCCTTTCTTAGCCCGGGAATTTCGAATTATATTTGATGAACAATATAGACATTGTTTATTCACAACTTCGCTTCGGCCCGCCTGCCATGAACAGCATCATCAATAACCTGCATCGCATCATACAACCGCCTCTCCTGCAACCTAGGCGCCACAACCTGGATCGACAAAGGCGACCCTAGATACACGTTCCTATCAACCGTACTCCTATCCCCTGCCACTTATTAGCTAAATTGCCACAGCAACCAGGTAAGGAGCTGCTTACAAAGTTCTCTGTTGGCCTTATCCCATGACGACAGCGGCTCCCCGCTCATCTCTCCCTTCAAATCATCCCCCTCAAGTTTCCGAACAGGGAGTGTTGCGGCAGGATAATCTAGGAGTACAAAACTACTCGTATAGCCTACCCCGTTCCACCGATCGATCGATGGGACGGGATGGGGTGCTACGGGGCAAATGATCGCATCAATTCCTTTCCCTTTTTGGTCCTTCCAAATGCTCAGAAGGGCCGTTTCTAGCCCGATTCTCTTGGCCTGGATTTCTCTTAACTGCTCCACTGTCTTCGGTTTTCCTCTCTTTAGCCTAGTTTGCAACCAGGGGATCAAGGGTTCTTCGGTTTTCTCTAACAGGTGAAACCACCGGTGGTACCCATCCACCCCGAAAAACTTATTTGCCACACCTTGACACTCCCTAAACCTCACCGACTCCACGTCCACAACCTCAATTCCCCTTCCCTTCAGCTTCCGCACTACCTCCTCCAACGTCCTCCTTACAGGTGGCAGCGGCTCAACCACCCCATCCCGCCATAAAACCCCAATTTTTAACGGACTCTTCGTCTTTCCCTCCACACTCCACCACCGACCCGGAAGCACTGCGGGATCAGCTTCCCACGCCCTCCCATCCTCCACTGCCTCCATAAGAACGCCTACATCTTCTAACGTCCTCGCAATAGGGCCAGCACAAGACTGCAACCCCACCCTTCCAGCCCCCTCCAATGTCCCGCTTTCCTGCCCTGCATAAGGTACCCGCCCTGCGCTAGGCTTGAACCCGTACACTCCATTACACATCGCCGGTATCCGTATACTACCACCTATATCCGTCCCTACACCCATCACGCACCCCCGCATCGCCACTAGCACGCCCTCCCCGCCACTACTGCCGCCTGCCGTCCAACCTCTCCGATTCAGCGGATTCAGCGTTCTTCCAAACAGATTGTTGATGCTGTCAAGAGCCATCAGTGTCTGCGGCACGTTGGTCTTACAATGGATGACAGCGCCGGCTTGCAGTAGGAGGTCTACGAGCGTCGCGTTCTTTGTAGCGGGTTGGAAGGCAAGCGCAGCAATTCCGATGGAGGAGTCGATGCCGGTGATGTGAAAACTGTCTTTTACAGAGATGGGGAGACCGTGGAGGGGGCCGAGAAGCTTGCCTGTGCGGGCGAAGTGCGAGTCCAGCTCAGAAGCGCGGACCAGGGCTAGTGAGAAGAGAGGTTCAGTCAGGCAGTTTGTTAGTTGATGAGCTATAGCTGCACGCTTTTGAGGGAGCAATTAGCCTGAGAATTCTGTAGAAGCATCTGGAATGAGTGGGGCACGTAATTGCGGATCAAACTGTTGAAACGGAGCGGACCTTGCAGAATGCGGTCGTGACTTCCACAGCCGACAGCTTTCCATTGCGGAGTTTAGCAAGGATATTCCGAGCATCGTTGGCCTCGGTGATGTGAAGTTCTTCCGGGGTGAGGATGCCGCAGGTGCGGGGAATCTCGGTCACGTCGAGGACATCAGAGTCTGGGAGCCGATTTAGTGGTATGAGCCATTCTTTTGGTATACGGGAGGCACGGTCGGCAAGTTTGCGGTCGCGGATTGAATGCCACGGTGGGGTCATGGTGGGTTGAAGGGGAATGGACAAATGGGGGGGAGCTTTGCTAATGGTAGCAGGCAAGCGCGCTTGTGGCGGTCTCGCTTAGGAACGCTCTCGTTCGAGCGCGCTTGGTTTTTGAGTCAGATAGAATGCAGGTGTGAACACCTGAGTTGGAAACGACATTTTTCACGCTCAACAGCTGCTGTAGATATTCTTGAGGCCAAGAGCTAGGATACTCGTGACTATTTCAAGGTCCCAGATGAGGAATACTTGGCCATGGCAGAATGCAACCTCATGATAAGAGAAGTCAAAGTTATATATTGATCTAGTCTCCTGGGAATCTTAGTCAGGTATCATAATTACTTGCGTATACTGCATACGTGGAGCGAATTATCGGGTTTCGCGAATCGATCTATTCGTTCCCGTATCTTAGCTTTCCCTGGTTATTCTTACATTCTGTTTACTTGATTGATTTTTTGACCAGCCAGGTTCAGGGAGCTTCTTGCCATGGCTTGTAATGAATCCCACTTCGACCGGCTCAGCACCGAGCTCGTTCTTCAAATCTTCGAATGTGTGGGTTTCTCCTCCATTGCATACCTGACTTTATTACTGACGAGTAAGCTCAATGATGCTTCACCCAAGTCGCTCTTGAATGTTGCATTGGCATGTAGAGAGTTTCATACGCATTCAAACCCGATAATTCACCGATGTCTTGTAATTCCCATCACCCTTCGCGCTTATCGAACCGTTGGCGAGTTGATGAAGCACCTGTACAAAGACACTGAGCTTTGTGCTGCCGTTCGCGAGATGGTCGTCCCTTACCAATCCAAAATCTCGAGTACAGCTCCCGCGAGTATGCAGTTCAAGAAATCAAAGGCCCTCGAGGACCAATGGGACCGGCTAACGAACGTCCTGCCACTGCTGAATCGCTTGAATAAGTTTACGTACGAAGCGGAGGCTCCTATCCCTTTGGGACTTCTACATTATCTGAATAATCGTCGCTCAGGCTGCCGCTTGTATGTCAATGTACCTCATCTACCACAAGGTAGGCTTGTTTCGCAGCTGCAGGATTCGCCATGTCTCTTCGCTTTAGATGTGTATGTTTCGATGCCGAACACCCTCAACGAAGTTGGTGAGGTATTGGCAACATGCCCTAATCTGAGGCATCTCTCCATGCACACCTCCACCTACCCGATGGACGAAGCAGCGACGAAGGTCCTTCGAACAGCCCTTGAAAGTCCTAAGACTCTAAATTCATTGGGAATACTGGGATTTTATGATACAATGAGAGTAGTCCCAACCCATGGAGTGGATCAATTGAAGCATGCAAGTGAGGATTGGTCGTCATTAACACAGCTTAGCTTTTCCGGCATGAGTCTCATACCGGGTTTAGCGCTTCGGATGGTGAACCTTAGGTCGTTACAAGTTGACTTGGGGACAACAACTGATTCTGTGACAATGAGAGATCCGATTTTGAACCAGTTTCTCTACGTATGTAGACCATTGTGTGAGCTGAAGTTGATCAGCTACACAGAGACTTTTGACCTCGGTGTCCTTAGACATCATGGACGCGCTTTGACAGCCTTCACCCTGCGTGAGGATCATAGAAACCTTCTGGTTGATTCAGGCCGAGAGACTGACCGCTGGAACAATGGCCCGACCGTTGTGCTCTCTAGTAAAGATATTCAGACAATTGGGCAGAGCTGTCCATATCTTTTGACACTAGGAATAGACCTTTGTCAGCAGGAGAAGGGCGATGAGAGGAGTTGGGTATAAAACTGCAGCAGTCCCCGGATGAATGGAGCATTTTGGCGCTAACGTATTTGAGAATAGCCGTACAGTACATTGGACGCTATTGTAGAGCATCTGTGGTTCGTCAAACACCTCGATCTCTACGTGGAAGTGGGCCAAATCACAGCGTACAGACTTGCCGTCACCTTTGTTTCTGTGCAACATGTTTGGGAATTCATGTGGGACCAACTACGGTCCCTCCAAGTAAGGCGTTCCGGCCATTCAACGCAGCCAGAACTTCGGTCCATGAACGTGTACAACGACTATACACAGCCAAAATTTGTACACCGAATAGATTGTCCGGAGAAAGCCTTGAGCAGCTATTGTGAAATTTTCAGGGCACGTCTCTCCGAACGTGATGACGAAGCACGTAGAGGAATCGTTACTGTCACTAACGACACGGTGGAGAAGTTGGAATGGCTTTTGCGTCAAGAAGAAGGGTCTATTTCGTTAGAACAGAAATTAAAAGAGGCTCGGTGGAGGGCGAGCGTTGGAGCCTATCAGTATGTCCGAGCATGGTACAATGATGAATGACCATATCGAACAGTACGTCCCAATGCAGCATTGAACTGAGCTTAACTGGGGGCTACAGTCGCTCGGGTGGTGCTCGAGAAAAGGAAATTGATTCATATCGCTCCCGCACCCCGTCTACATAGCTCTTTGATCTCTACAACACACGCACGCTTCCAGCATAACAATTCCCATCCACCCATACCTGACAGTACCTAGTCACCATTTCTCCCATAAGTATTCTGGACGCAACGATGCTATGAACTGATGGGACTGCAGAATCCTTGCCTAGATAGGGATATCATCTTAACTCGAAGGCGTCAACTTCGTGGCAGCAAAGCCGAAAGGCAATGGAATCTTCCGGCTCAACAGCACCCAAACGCCATGAAAAGATCAGCGGTGATGTAAGCACGAAACAAAACTGTAGCACATGCCTATAGAATAGTAGAAAGCAATAAATAGCACATGCCCACGAACCGCTAGAAAACCCAAAGAGGCGGTCGTCACTATACGCTCACCCTTCACAACCCTTACCCCAACTTCTACCCCTTCAACCCACGCTATTCCTTATCCCACCACAGCAAAGTCTCCAAACGTTACAAACCCCCCCATCGCCGCTGCCGTTCCTTTACCACGACCGAATCAACACCCCCCCCCCCGAAACCAAGCCCCTTCCCCCCATCCGTACCTCAACAACCCCAACCCCTTCCGACCCCCAAAACACAGTTTGAAAAAACCAGGAAGATGCTGTCCAGGGCGCGGATAAGCGGAAAAGCGTCGCAGCAGCAGCAAGCCCCGCGCTGCAGCCATGAAAGGGAAGGAACGGGCATGGTGCGAAGATCCGCAAATAAACTGTTCTTCTCGGTCGGTCCGATACTTGGCAGTACAGTAGTAGGCCCAGTACTGCTGCGTTTATCTATATATTCTACTGATTGAGATGTCGGGTTTGGGATAGCGAAAGCGTGGGGCGACCTTGATTGAGAGGTAAGGGGGTGCTGATGCTAATGCTAATGCTAATGCTAATGCTGGTGTGAGTGGAGTGTCAAGTATGAGCTTCATGGAAATTGATTTCACGTGAATGTGTGATAGCCCCCTGAGCTAAGGAGCGAGATAGGATGTGAGAGGCAGAAGCTACGATTGATACGACTGGTACTGTTCTCGGGTTCGAAAAAATATTCCGAGTGCCGATGGGTGGTTGGAAAGAAGAATCGCCGCTAAAGTAGACTGCGAACGAGGATTGGATGACTGCGATAAAGAAGCCGAACGATTGGGAAGTCGTAGTGGGAGAGAAATGCTTGGTTGCAGGATGAATGTGAGCAATGTGACATCTCGGAATTCTGTATGTTAAGGGGGGGGTTGCTTGTTCACTGGGGAGGTTTAAGGTATGGATGATTGTGGCCGTGGATTTAACTTGGTGGAATTGAAGGGTGAAGTAGGGAACATGTCAAGGAGTGCGTTTTGAAGATGGAAATTCGACGCTGGAAAAATCTTTCATTTTGAAGATGGTAAAAGTACAGGTAGGTCAACGAACAAGGTAGGAAGGGGTAAACGCAACACGCTGCAACAATAATCACACGGAAAGCCATCCGATCAATAATCCCAAAGTCTTATAGTAAAAATCGAAACAACTCCTATCTAGTAGTTCAAATAGCTCAGTGGAAAGTACCAAAGCTGATAAAAATGCAAGTCACGGCGGAAAGAATGTCGGAATAGTAAGGATATGGGCCCACCCCTAGAAATATTATAGGTCACATAGTGAGACCTTTACAATTGACAGCCTGGTTCTGTCTTTAGAAACTGTCGTCGGATCGAATGCGTGTCTGAATCCAGCACGTTATGCTTCTTCTGAAACTCCGTCGGCAAGCACATCCCATAGAGCCGACGACAACCTTTCTGGTGCCGCTTGTGTAGGCTGCGATAGCACTGCTCCTGAGCCATGAAAGCTTGATGGTCTCGGGGTCAACTCCTGACTGTCACCTGCAGCTGGTGTGCGAATAGATGGAGAGGGTCTGGGTGCGCCGCCGTCGTGTGGCGGGGCCTCTATTTGACCAGGATACGCTGAATTCGCTAGGGATGTTGAGGTTGCGTGGTCCGGAATCAGATCCTGTAGGCCTCGGGAACTCTCAGTACTTTCCGAAGGATTCGAATCTTCTCCATCATAGGTTCTGGGTGATGACCTTTGAGCATCGGCTTCTCTAGCGAAACGGTTGTATTGGGCCAGAAGACCTGGGTGTTGGAGCAGCTCCTGGTGAGGAATGCGTTGTCGGCGGGACTCAGACGCAGGCATACTAGCCGAACGACTAAGATATACAGGTCTCCTATGCAACGATGCTGTGCTTCCATCTACTGCTGTGGTCTGGCTGAGCCTGCTTGGCGCTCTCGAACTCTCGGCTACGGTGCTTGAATTCTCGGCGCTTGATGACATGCTCCGTTCTGTGCTTAGATGACTCCCTAAACCTGCAAGAGCTGGACTAATGCCCAATGAAGGAGAATAACGGCTCCCATCACTTGTGTCTGATGGAGTCGAAGGACGACCTAAAGAACGCGGCGGAGCCTCTGGATTACGTAGTAAGGTTCTTCGATCGTTGCTAGCGAAGCTTGATCGCTGGCTGTCTTTCAAGCAGTGGCAGCCATCGGTACACTCGCATCTGGGCTGTTCTGTGGCCTTTCTCTTTAGAGTTTCTCTCCTACGCTTGATCTGAATGCGCTCTTGCTTCGTCCTAATAGGGTCTCGTTGTGAGGCTTCCGCAAGGTATACTCTGTTCTCGGAAGCCTCAGGGGTGCCTGGTAATGGAGCGAGACTTTCGCTGGAGTTGAAAGCAGCAGCTGGAGCGTGTGAAATACGCTGGTCCAGATCAGAAACGTCATTAGTGACCGATGTTTCGGTTACGTCAGATTTGATGTTAGGCCGTGCATTTCTAGCAATGGGCGTGTCTGTCGCTGTCTGGTAACCTGGCCGAGTATTCTTGGATGGTTTGCGGGTAATCTGTACACGCACTTGAAGTCCCAGGCCAGGTATCCGTAATTCTTTTGATCGCCCGAACAAGCGTTTCCGGGCCCATTGTTTTACGCCGTAACCATTCTTAAAGTTTGTGGACTTGTGCTCTTCGATTTGTCCAGATGATGCAGGCGCCTCTGGAAGCGGCGCAGTACCGTCTTCGGGAGGTACTCGAGGATCAGACCCGTGTTTGGTTGGGCCATTAACTTGCCTTGGGGGGGAACCCCGTAGTGCTGGGACCTCTGAAGTAGATCTGCTCCTTGCCGCTGGCGAGTTCGCCTCAGAGATGGTACTCAGCTTATCTAAAGCGACAGTTTGTTCAGGTAAAGCAGCAGGGTCTATCCTTAGGTTCAGCGGCGATATTACACTATTCTGGCAGCTTTTGATTGCAGACCGTGCGCTTTCAGTGCTGGTGCGCTTTCCTGTGGACTCGATTGATGCGAGAGTTGTCTGCGTTGATGTTCTTCCAAAGCCAAAGATCTGATGACCGCAATCTTCACACCTGAACCTGGTATGCCTGCTTGGATCAAGTGCAACCGCGAATGGAACGTTCGTATGTAGGTGGTGACATTTGGGACAGCTACCATGGTACGGAAATTCGATAGTGTCATTGGGCGAGTCATTGATGGCCGATGTCAAGAGGGCCAGTTCATCATCTCTATGTGAATGTTGGTCGTTGTTAGGGGATCTGTCGGAGATAGTCCCTGTGCCATTGGTAAATGTAGTCATCGTTCAAGTGATAGGTTGGGGCAGGTTTGTCTGCAGCTTCAGCTTAGAAGGTTACTCGAGTAAAATGAAGGCTGGCTCAGTCCGGATATCCAATCAATGGAGCTTGTAGTATTTTCGAGACTTAGTGTGTGGCAAATCTCGCGGTTGGTCGGTGCTATGAAGGTATTATCTACCAACAATATTCAGGGAACACACAGTGATATACCACAACCCCTGACCTGCGAAAAGGCCATGATACTGTGCCCAAGATCATTATCACGCGACATGGTTCCTTGTACCGGATGATTGTTGGGGTGCAATTGCTGGCGCAGCCTTGTTTTCTTGCGTCACGGCGGCTATTGGGCCCTGCCTTAGTCGCCGCAAATGGTAAGTATCGAGTCTTCAAAGTTAGTCACTGTGTATGTGGAAGACAAGAGACTTGATTTACGCAAAGAGGAGGGACCATTGGAGCTGATAGAGCTGTCAACCGGGGGCTGAGCTATGGTGGAAGCCTGAAGCTGAGGGAGATGTGAGGCTTCTTCGACGTCAGTATCTGCTGTATCCCACTGCTGAGATACGCCTTGTGCCATTACAAGTCGACATAGCTATTGCATAGCCTGGAAAGAGCGTGATTGTGGAGTGGTTGTTCTTGCACAGATGGGAGACTCTGTCCCTAGCGGTGCGGGCGGAGCGCTCCGCGATGTTGACTAGACTACGGATTATCTATCGGACCGAGGGGCGCAGCTTTTCTGCCAACCACCACCATCAGCTTAAGCAGTTCGCATTGTTCAGCACATCGAGGAGCACCAATAGTGAGGCTGTGGTTGCAGTGGGGCTTGCCTTATAGCCTTGATCATGTCCAGAGTGCTCAAGCCTTCATGCTCTCGGTGTTAGGCTGCAATAGAGCCCTCCATCACGGAACTGCAGCCCGCAGACTAGCCAGCGTTCCTATACTTACGAGTACTCTTCATCGCGATAGGGGGGGACCAGGCGTTCATTTTATCCCCTATACAATGTATATGAGGAGCGATCGTAATCATCGCGTTCGCGTGTCGGCTAGCGCCTCATGCTACAACCTCCACTGCCGTCGCTACCCTGGAGCTCCGAGGCCTGAGAGGCGTGTGTGCTTGTTATAGGTAAGGATACTGCTGCTGCTTGTACTACTTGAAAGCCCAGAGCAACAATCTGGCCCTCGCTACCTTGGTCAAGCAAATACATTCCATTTACCCGGTTATGCTTCAACTGCCGCAAGACCATCGCGCAATGCAGGCCTCGAGTCAAAAGGGAGTGAATTTCAAGAAAAAGGGAGTAAATCGAAGATGATCTGATCTCACATAATAGAAGCTGAGAACGTTGATGCAATAGGGGTGCTGATCAACCGTGTCAATCTTATAAGAACGATATAAAATTCTTGAGGAACAGGCCCAGTCATTGTTCCCGTATCGAGACTAGATACTGAAAGTGAGCAAGACGGCCAGCTCACTTGAGAGACCTGACCAAGCGCGGTTGTAGCAAACCCTCAGTCGGCTAGAAAGTCTATCAGTCACATGCCGAACAGACGTTGAAAATCAAAGGCTTTGTTATCACGACCTTTTAGGGCCTTCCTCATAGCATTGCATGTTTGCAATATACTGACTCAGCGTTTCTCAGCTGCCGCAAGTACTCCTCCTAAGTAGTTTAAAGCTTTCGTCTGGCTCTTTCTGGTTCATTTCTACCAGCTTTGATATACGTTGTTAATTTCCGAAAATCCAATTTTTCAGTATGATTCACTGCCACCAGTCTTTAGCTGTCTACGCAGATCCGATAACACCTCTTCCATCTTCGATAGTCGCCACTTAATTGTCATCGAAGTCTGATGCAAAATACGAATATGCTCACTCAACCGTGCAATAACGCTGGAGTGGCAATCAAGTTTGTATAGCGAAGACCTTCACAACCGAAGAAATTGATCCATAAGATCACAGTACTTTCTTCTTCACGATCAGCGTTTGTAGCGTGATATTAGAACGATGTACATTCTCCTTGTGGATAAAAAACGTGCTCTTGCTCAGGACTCTGAAATTCTCGACGGATGATTCAAGCTTTTCAAAATATTCGTACACAGTATCGGGTGAAAGATGATGATATCTGAAATATGAATGAAAAGGGCGTGATGCAAGGGGTTATTGCAAAATTAAGAGTTATGGTTTCAGCGGATGAGAGGAAAAAATATATGACGCAGTGCGGTAATCGCGTGTGGGTATCATTTATAGAGTGCGTCTCTATGGGTGGTAACGTCTTACGGTTCTGGGTCATATTCAAGGCTGTTGTTCAACAAGACCTGGTATGAGGTCTATCCTGAAGCCCATATCACTACTAGTGAGAAGGGATAGACCAATAACGAGATTTACCTGTCCTGGATTGAAGCCTGCTTT
>JAABUS010005272.1_pt1 | contig 17255 bp, 7 predicted proteins | sample 5560161 | NCBI WGS metagenome assembly JAABUS01 (sample SAMN10711885, study PRJNA513376) | rock metagenome | isolation source: Antarctica rocks | place: Antarctica: Victoria Land, Trio Nunatak nord | collected 2016-01-04
GGCGTCCACGGCCGCGTCGCAGGTGTCGATGTTCGCAGGGGCCGGGCACTGGATCTGCGACGCCAGGGGCTTGACCGTCACCGCCCCGGCGGTGCTCGCCACCCAGTTCGCCGGGAACACCGTGCCGGCAAGGATCCGGTTCGGCACGTATCCGGCCATCCTCTGGAAGATGGGGTCGAGGATCCCGACCGGGGGAACCGGCGCCAGGCCGCCGGTCGGCGAGGCGTTGTTGAGATTGAGGATGGGCCCGAGATTGTTAAGGACGCCGGTGGCGCCCGCGGCGGCCGCGCGCCGGACCTTCTCGGCGAGGCTGCACCCGTTGTTGGCGTCGCCACCGGGCTCGACCAGCGCGATCTTGCCGTTGGGATCCTCGAGGTAGGGATCGGCCGAGCGGAGCGTGGTCCTCTCGAGGTTGGAGGCAGGACAGCCGCGGCCGACATAGGCGACGTCGCCCGAGACCTGCTGGCCCGGAAGCTCGAAGGGCTTCTTGCTGCCCACCCAGATGCACCCGCGACCGCTGGCGGCGAGTGGAGCCGGCCCGGTGATGGAGACCGTCGTGAGCGCCGGGTCGTAGTCCTCCTCGGAGGCGAAGGTCATCAGCTCCCCGTTGGGACCCGTGAAGGGCTGCACGTCGGCGATGTTGCCCTCCGGCGCGACCTCGCCGTTCGGGAGCAGTCCGGTGTCCGTGCCGACCGGATAGCCGTACGTCGGCGGGTTCGGATTGAACGTCGGCAGCGACCCCGGAAGCTGGCCGCTCGTGAGCTGGGGAAGGTTGTCGAGGTTGAGGTTGAAGAGCGCCGCGCTGTTGGGCCCGCCCAGGTTCGTGCGCTCGCTCGTGCTCGGGTAGCCCGTGAAGGAGCCGGGGGCGGCGGTCGCCGGCTGGGCGCCGTCGTACCAGGAGAGGATCGCGCCGCGGCCGTCCGGCGTGGGGGCCGCGTTCCGGCCGGCCTGGAAGTTCCGGCACCCGTTGTTGGAGTCCTGCCCGATGCCCGTCTTGGGGAAGGTGTCGACCTGCGTGGGCGCCGCCGGATTGGAGACGTCGAGCAGGCGGAAGTCACCGGCGAACGTGACGCCCCCCGGGCTCGTGTTCATGTTGCCGACGCTGAACGGCGACGTGGCCACCGCGAAGACCTTTCCCGGCTTGTCGGCGCGGGTGAACATCCGCACCTCCTCGAAGATGCCCCACGCGCCGTTGGCGGGCGTCCCGCCCGGAGTGGGATTCGGGATGCTCTCCGGGTCGAAGACGCCGATCCGCGACGGCGAGCTGGGGTTGGTCACGTCCCAGAACTCGATGCGCCCGCCCGTGAAGAACGACGCCTCACAGCGCTGGGTGGCGATGGCGAGCACGTCACGGTTGGGCTTTGAGCCGTTCTCGGCGGGGAAGCGCTTGACGTCCAGCGTGCTGACGATCGAGGAGACGTTGGTGATCTGCTTGTTGCGGCGGTTGTTGCCGCGGACGCCGACGACGGCGCCCTTGGGGTCTTCGATGTTGATCGTCGTCTTGACCGTCGGGTTCGCCGGATCGCTGATGTCGACGACTTTGACTCCGCCATAGTCGACGCAGATGCGTCCGGGCGTCGAGCGCGCGCCGTGGGTGGCCGAGCCGCCTCCGACGAAGGCCGTGTTCCCGATCGCCGCGACGTCGTTGTTCTGGCCGCGGGGCTTGGTCTGGCCGTCGAGCCCGGGCGAGGGAAGGCTGGACTTCCCGAGCAGCGTCAGATCGACCGACTGGATGTCCCCGGGCGCCGCGGAGGCCCGGCCGACGGTGAGCAGCAGCGACGAGACGGCGCAGGCCGCCAGGACCGCGATGACGACGCCACGACGTGCAGGCAAGGCTCTCTCCCTTTGAACGGACGACAACCGGTCGTGTTCGACCGACTACGACTTCTTTTTCTTCTTCTTGACGAGCGTGACGGTCCCCTTGCTCTTGCTGACGCGCCCCGCCGAGTCCCTGAAGGTCATGGTCACCGTCAACTTCAGGCGCTTGGCCCTGCGAATCAGCTTCTTTCCCTGCTTGGTGAGCTTGACCTTGAGGCTGTAGGAGCCGGCCTTGGTGATGTTGGCGGCCCCGCTCGCGATCGTCGCCGACGCCTTCGCCTTCTTCTTCTTGGGCGCCGGCGCGGTCACGTTGATCGTCAGCCTGCCCTTCGTGATCGCCTTGCCCTTGGCCGTGAACCCGCCCTGCTTGATCACCCCGTCGAGGCCAAGCTTCTTGAGCGTCTTGAGGATCCCTCGCACGTCGAGCTTCAGCGCCGCGACGATCTTCGCCACGCTCGGCAGCGTCACGGCGGGCTGCGTCGGGATGATCGGGACAATCGGGACAATCGGGATCGTCGCCCCCGGCCCCTGGTAGGTGAACGTTCCGGCCGAGGTCGCCGACCCGCCCTCGTTGACGACCGTGACGTTCACCGACCCGGTCCCCGGTGGCGCGACCGCCGTGATCTGGCCATAGGAATCCACCGTGAAGCTCGTCGCCGGAGCGGCGCCGAAGAGCACCGACCTCACTCCATGCGTGAACCCCTGGCCGGTGAGCTTCACCGAGGCCCCGCCGGCCCCCGCGCCGGTGTCGGGTGTGACCGAATCGACCCTCGGCGGCGGCGTGTAGAGCTCAGCCGATCGGTCGTCGTTGTTTCCGGCGACCAGCACCTTGCCGCAGTCGTTCCCGCACACCGCCGGATCGGCGGCGAAGCCCTCCCGGCCGCTCGAGAGGACCACCGTGTCGTAGGAGCTGGTCTGGGGGTGGCCCGAGCCTCGGGAGATGTTGAGGAGGCCGGCCGACTTCCACGTGTTGGCGGCAGGGTCGAAGACCTCCGAGGTCACGCCCCCGCGGCCGCCGCCCGAGAGCAGGACCTTGCCGCTGGGAAGCACCGCGGTGTCGTGGTTGTTGCGGGCGGCCGTCGTCAGGCGTGAGGTGAGCGTCCAAGTGCCCGTCGCGGCATCGTAGATCTCGCCGGAGTCACCAGCCTGCAGCGGCCTGCCCAGCGCCGGTGGATCCCCCGGATTGATCCCAGACGCCGTCAGCACCTTCCCGTCGTTGAGCACGACGACGCTCTGGCGTTCGCGGCCGATGTTGAGCTTGCCCGTGTCGCTCCAGTTCCCCGTCGACGGGTCGTAGACCTCCGCAGCGTCACGGCCTCCCCCGTTTCCACCCGGCAGGAGCACCTTGCCGGTCGGAAGCAGGACGGACGTGGTCAGGCGGGCCGTGCGCTTGAGCGTCCCCGTCAGGGTCCACTGGCCGGTCTCGGGATCGAACAGCTCGGCCGAGCTGAGGACGGTGCCGCCGGTGGGGACGTTGCTCAGCCCGCCCGAGACCAGCACCTTGCCGCAGTAGGTCGGGGGCGAGGCGGCATGGCACTCGGGCCCGTCGAGGAGCGTCGCGGCGTGCTGGCTGCGAGCCGCGTTGAGGTTGCCGGACGTGTTGGTCCAGGCTCCGCTCGCGCTGTCATAGAGCTCCGCCGTGTTCAGCGGCGTGTTCGTCGATGCGCTGTTGGGGGAGCCGCCCGCGACCAGGACGTCGCCGCAGTAGCTCGGCGGCGCGGCCGACCGGCACGCGGGCCCGTCGAGCCGGGTCGCGCTGTACGCGCTGCGCGCGGTGTTCAGATTCCCGGTGTTACTCCAAGTACGGGTCTTGGGGTCGTAGATCTCGGTGGTGGTGATCGTGGTCCCGAACATGGAGTTCTGGCCACCGATCTCCAGGACCCTGCCGTCGGTGAGCAGCTTCAACTGCGCGTCGTAATGGACGACGCCGAGCGAGCCGGTCAGCTTCCACACGCCCTCGCCGTACTCGAAGAGGTCCACCGGGTTCTCGGGAGAGGTCGAGCCCCCGACCGTCACCGTCACCGGGACCTTCCCCGCGGCGTGAGCGGGGCTCACCGCCGTGATCTGGCTATCGGAATTGACCGTGAAGCTCGCCGCGGGAGTGCCGCCGAACCTGACCTGGGTGGCCCCGGCGAAGCCCACCCCGGTGAGCACGACCGTGGTCCCGCCATCCACCGGCCCGCTCCTGGAGCGCAGGGAGTTGACCAGCGGGGTGGTCGGGGTCGAGCTCACCTTCGCGGCCCATGCCTCCGCGAAGCCGGCGTTCTGGGGCTGGGCCGCGTTCTTGATCGGGAAGGAGTCGTCGGAGAAGTAGTCCGTGCGCCCGCCAATGTAGGCGTTGCCCGCGTTGTCGGCCGCGACCGCCTGACCGAAGTCCCTCGACCCGCCACCGTAGATCGTGGAGTACTCGACGCTCCCGGAGGGGGTGTACTTGGTCAGGTAGGAGTCGTAATCGCCGGTTCGCACCTGGACCGGGTTCTTGAGTGGTGGCCCGCCCAGGGTGTCGCCGACCACGTATGCGTTGTTCGACGAGTCCACCGCGACGTCGTTGCCGGTGTCGTAGGTGATGCCGCCGAGGTAGGTCGAGTAGCCGAGGCCGCTACCCGCGGAGTTGAGCTTTGTCACGAACGCGTCGGCGTCGTTGGGTCCCGGGGCGGAGTTGTTGTTCGGCTGAGCTGCGCCTGGCGTGGTCGGGAAGTCGGTCGAGTTGGTCTCGCCGGTGATGTACGCATTGCCCGAGGAGTCCACGGCGATGCCCTCCGCGAACTCGCTGCGCGCCCCACCGACATAGGTCGCGTAGTCCAGAGCCGATCCGGCCGCGTTCAGCTTTGCGACGTAGGCATCCGAGCGCTGAGTGGTGTCAGGAGCCACGGGTGGCGCCAACGTCGTGTCGAAGGCGCCGGCGGTGCCGAACACACCCGGCGAGCTCGTGGCGCCGCTGACGTAAGCCGAGCCCGCGGAGTCCACGGCGACCGAGAGCCCGGTGTCGGCGGCCGTCCCGCCCAGGAACGTCGAGTAGTCGAGGTCAGAGCCGGCGGGGTTGAGCTTGGCCACGAACGCGTCGCTGGGTGCGGTCGGGCCGGCGCCGCCGCCGAAGGTGGGCTGGAACGAGCCGGCGGTCGTCGGGAAGTTGTTGGTGACGGTGGTCGTCGCGGGCGCCGTGGTCCCGGACACGTACGCGGCGTTCGCGGAGTCCAGATCGACCCGGGTCGCCGTGTCGGTGCCTGACCCGCCGAGATACGAGGAGTAGACGAGGGCAGTGCCCGCGGGGTTGAGCTTGGCGATGAACCCGTCCCGGTTCCCCCCGCCGTAGGTGGTCTGCCGCGCGCCCGTCGTCGTCGGGAACTGCGTCGAGACCGTGAAGCCCGAGACGTAGGCGTTTCCGCTCGAGTCCACTTCGACGTCGGTCGCGCGGTCCTCGAGGCTGCCCCCCAGGTAGGTCGAGTAGACCAGACCGCCGCTGGCGTTGAGCTTGGTCACGAACCCGTCGCGGGCGCCGCCGCCGAAGGTGGTCTGGAGCGCTCCCGCGCTGGTCGGGAACGGGGACGGTGCCATCGAGTCGGTGAAGCCGACCACGTAGGCGTTGCCCGCAGAGTCCACCGTGATCCCGTTGGTGGTGTCCTGGCTGGCACCGATCGCGACGGACGTGTTGTAGCCGCCCAGGAACGTCGAATAGGCGATCGACGGGTCGATGACCAGCGGCTTGGAGCGGTCGTAGGCTCCGAGCCGGAATCCGACACGTCGACCACTGCCTTCGAGCACGTAACGTCCCGCGACCTTGCGCCGGGCCGCGCCCTCGCCCTGGTAGACGACGGGCCGCCTCTGGCGGATGGTTCCGCCGCGCGCATGGATGAGCAGATCCCCGCCGCTGGTGAGCGACAGCCTGTCAGACCCGCTGAATCCGAGGGAGATGCGCCCGGGGTCGGAACCCGGCGCGACGATCAAGTCGTACTCGAGCTCGCGCTGGCTGCCGTAATAGACCATGTCGATGCCCGGATAGACCTCGCTGTAGCGCACCCGGGCAAACGACGGCACGTCCGTGCGCCACTTGCTCCGGTCAGAGCCGGTCATGTAGTTGGTGGTTCCCCCGATCCGCTCGGAGCCCGACGCCGCCGGGTCCTCGCTCCCGCCGACCAGGTACATCCTCACCGCGGCGCTTGACCTCGCTCCGCGGGCACCGCCGCCCGAGGCCTTATCCCTCGTCACCGCCAGGAGCGCCCCGCCGCGGCCGAGGGACATCGTGTACCCCGGGCCGCGCGCCAGGAAGTCGACCGTCGAGGCCGCCTGGCCTCGATTGGCCTCGAAGCGCAGGGGCAGGCGCTCGAAGAGCTGCTTGACCTCTGCGGGCGAGCGTCCGGCGGCCCGCGACTGCTGGGCAGGAGATCCGCCCTCGGGCCCCAGCGCCCATACGCCCAAGGCCAGGGCACCTACGCATCCGACGGTCGCGACTGCGCCCAGCCCTACACGACCCAGCACAGGACCTGCGGACATATGGGACCCCCTCCAAGCTCAGCGGTAGCGCTTCCCCGCCACGCGCGGCGGACGCGGCACCACGTATACACGAAGCCCGCTGCACCCGGTAAGGGTGAAACGCATCTACTGCCGCGCACGGAAGCAGGCGGCCAACCGAATACCCTGCCCGGCGTGCCCCGCAAGGTGCCGACCGTCTGCCGAACATCCGGCCGCCCCGACGCGATGAGAATGCCGTGAGGCGATGGGCGATGGCCGTCGTCGTCGCGTCGCTGGCGGTCGCCGTGCCGACGACGGCGACCGGTGCCACGCCGCCTGCCGCAAAGCGGGTGCGGCTCCCGTTTCCCCAGTACGACGGCACGCTGACGCCATACACCTTCGAGCTGGGGTACCCGCTTGTCACGCTCGTCTACGACACGCTGCTGTGGCGCGACGCGCGCGGCATCCCGAGGCCCTGGCTCGCGAAGTCGGTGAAGCGCAGCAACGGCGGTCGGCGTCTGACGGTCCTCCTGCGCAAGGGCGTTCGCTGGCAGGACGGCAAGGCGCTGACAGCCGAGGACGTCGTGTTCACCTTCGAGCTCGTCGCCCGCCGCTTCCAACCGCGCTTCACGCCGGAGGTGTCCGACGTCGAGCGCGTGCAGGCCACGGGTCCGCGCACCGTGAGGATCGACCTGCGCCGGCCCTCGCTGGGCTTCGACGACCAGCCGCTCGCGGACCTGCCGATCCTTCCACGTCACCTGTGGGAGGGGGTCGCGGCCGACGAGGTCCCGCGCGGCCTTCCTATTGGGAGCGGCCCCTACCGCCTCGTGCGTGCTCGCCGCGGGGGCTACTCCTTCCGCGCGAACGGGGGCTACTTCAACGGAAAGCCGCGGGTGGCCCGGATCGAGGTGCCGATCATCGGCCGGGAGGACCGCACCTACAGGGCGCTGCAGCGGCGGGAGGTCGACATGCTCCCGATCAGCCTACCGAGAAGCGCCGCGGAAGAGCTTGGTGCGGCGGTCGGCATCAACGTGCTGACCGGACCCTCGTACTCGGGCACGGCGCTGGTGTTCAACCTCAGGCGCCCGCCGTTCGACCGCCCCGCCGCCCGTCGCGCGGTGGCCAGCGCGCTCGACCTGGGGCGGATCGTGAGGAACGTCGGCCCGGCCGTGGCCGCCGACCGAGGCTACCTCCACCCCGCCTCGCGCTGGTCCTCGAGAAAGGTGCTCCAGCGCTTCTCTGCCGCCAAGGCCCGAGCGGCCCTGACCAGGCTCCGGCTACCGACCATCCGCGTGCTGGCCCCCGACAACGACCCGGTGCGCCTGGAAGCGGGCCGTCAGGTCCAGCTCGCGCTCCGACGCGCAGGGGTCGGAGCGACGGTAGTCGAGCTCTCGCCCGACGGGATCGGAGAGGCGATCGGCGAGAACGGCTCCGTCCCGGACTTCGAGGCGGCCATCGTGAGCATTCCGGCGCTCGCCTCCTACGACCCCGACTTCATCACCAGGATCTTCGGAATGGGGTCCCGCACGGCGCCATTGAACTTCTCCGGGTACCGCAGTGCCAAATTCAGGGCGCTCGCAGAGCGCGTCGCCTCCGCCCCTGACGACGGAGCGCGCCGGCGCGCGGTCGGCGCGGAACTGGCGCTCCTCGCCCAGGACGCCCCGGAGGTCCCGCTCTTCTTCTCGCGCGGAGTATTCGCCTACCGCCCGGCCGTCTACGACGGCTGGATCATCGTCAAGGGCACCGGCATCCTCGACAAGCGCTCGTTCCTCGAGGGCCAGGCGCGGGCGCGAGGCGGGTCTGGAACGGGTGCCGGTGATGGACTGGAGGCGCCCCCCGAAGACTCCGGCTCAGTGCTCGACGTCATCGCCCCCGCGTCGCTCGTGCTGCTGGCCATCGCCCTTGCCCTGGGGGTTGTGGGGCTCGTTCGCAGGGGCTCGATGAGGCGTTAGCGCAAAGCCGTTAGACGGGCGCAGCCACGCGTCCAGCGATCTCCTCGATCTCCTTCGAAGTGAGCGTCTCCGCTTCCAGAAGGGCTGCCGCCACCAACTCGAGCATCTCCCTCGAGGCATCGAGCAGCTCGTCGGCCCTCGCCTCGGCGTGCTCGACGAGCTTGCGAGCCTCCTCGTCGATTGTCCGGGCCGTATCTTCGGAGTAGCTGACGACGTGGCCGTTCTCGTCGCCGTTCTCCGAGTAGCCGATCGGCCCGAGCACGTCGCTCATACCCAGCTCCCGGACCATCCGGTGAGCGAGCAGCCCCACCTTCGCCAGGTCATCCTCGGCCCCGGAGCCGGCCTGCCCGAGGACCAGCCTCTCCGCGCCGCGGCCGCCGAGCAGTATCGCCATCTCGTCGATCAGGGCCGAGCGGGAGTAGACGAGGCGGTCCTGGGTCTCGGTCAGCCAGGCGCGACCCAGCGACTTCCCGGACGGGATGATGCTGATCATGTGAGGAAGCCTGCCTTGGGGGACCGAGCGCGCGACCACGGCGTGCCCGGCCTCGTGATAGGCGATGGTCCGGCGCTCGTCGTCGGTGAGCACGTGCGCGCGAGCGATGCCAAGGGTGACGCGCTCGACCGCCTCCTCCACCGAGGCCATGGAGACCTCGCCCCGACCGCGGCGGGCGCTCAGCAGCGCCGCCTCGTTCATCACGTTGGACAGGTCGGCTCCAGACAGGCCACGCGTGATGCCCGCCACCGCATCCAGGTCCACGTCGGGGCCCAGCCTCTTGCCGCGGCTGTGGACCTCGAGGATGGCCGCCCGCCCCGCGCGGTCCGGCAACCCGACGGTGATCGTTCGGTCGAAGCGCCCGGCGCGCACCAGCGCCGCGTCGAGGATCTCCGGCCGGTTCGTGGCCGCCATGATGATGACGCCGTCGCGCTGGCGAAAGCCGTCGAGCTCGATGAGGATCTGGTTGAGCGTCTGCTCGCGCTCGCGACCGCTGTACCCCTCGCCGGTGTTCTCGCGCCTGGCGCCGATGGCGTCTATCTCGTCGATGAAGATGATCGACGGAGCCACCGCGCGGGCCTGGGCAAAGAGGTCGCGCACGCGCCCCGATCCCTCACCGACGAAGACCTCGGTGAACTCCGTCGCAGCTACGCTCACGAACGCGGCGTTGGACTCCCCGGCGACCGCCCTGGCGAGCAGCGTCTTGCCGCACCCGGGGGGTCCCGTCAGCAGGAAGCCCCTCGGAAACCGCGCTCCGATCTCGGTGAAGCGGCTCTGATCGTTGAGGAACTCCTTGATCTCGGTCAGCTCCGCCAGCGCCGCGGGGGTGCCGGCGACGTCGGCGAAGGTCACCCGTTCCTCGCCCAGCGACCGCTGGCCCATGGTGCGGTCGCGCATGGCCAGCCGGCGCTGGCGCTCGGGGGCCTCGAGGATCCGGGTCAACGCCTCCTCGAGCTCCAGCTGGGAGATCGCGCCCTTGCCGGCCCGCCCCGCCAGCAGCGCCGCCTCGTTCATCACGCTCTCGAGATCCGCGCCGGTCAGCCCGACGGCTTGGCTGCCGATCGTCTGAAGGTCCACGTCGCCGGCGAGCGGCTTGCCCCTCGCATGGAGGGCGAGGATCGCCGCGCGACCCTCCTCGTTGGGGCGGTCGACCGAGATCGTGCGATCGAAGCGCCCGGGCCGCAGCAGGGCTGGGTCGAGGTCATCCGGCCGGTTGGTCGCGCCGACCACGATCGTTCCCTCCACCTGGGAGAAGCCGTCCATCTCGGTCAGGATCTGGTTGAGCGCCTGCCCCTGCTCCTCGCTCGATCCTTCGGTGGCGGATGCGCCCGCCTTGCGTCGGCGGCCCACAGCGTCGATCTCGTCGATGAACACGATCGACGGGGCATTGTCGCGGGCCTCCTTGAACAGCTCGCGAACGCGCCCGGCTCCCACTCCCACGTAGAGCTCGACGAAGTCCGACCCGGAAATCGAGAAGAAGGAGGCTCCAGACTCCGAGGCAAGCGCTCGAGCGAGCAGGGTCTTGCCACATCCGGGCGGCCCGAAGAGCAGGACCCCCTTGGGGATCCGGGCGCCGAGCTCGGTGAAGCGGCCGGGAGCGGAGAGAAATTGCGCCAGCTCACGCAGCTCGGTGACCGCCGTCTCCTGGGCGGCCACGTCGTCGAAGGTCGAGAGGGCATCGTCGTCCGTGGCCCTCTGGGCGCCGCTACGAAGCTTGAACAGTCCCGTCCCGCCCCGGATGCTGTAGATGTAATAGGCGAAGACCGTGATGAGGATCAGCGTTGGCAGCAGGACCGCGAACGGCTCCACCAGGTTCTTGCCGAACTGCTGGTCGATCTGCACGGGGATTCGGTTCTGCGTGAGGGTGTCGATCAGCGTCTCCCCGCCTGCGGTTAGGAAAGGAGTGTTGAAGCGGGCGCTCGGACCCCCCTTTTCCTTCGGGGTGTACTCGCCGACGATGTATGAGTCCTCCTCCAGGATGCGAGCCTCCTTGATCTGGCCCTCTTCGGCGAGCTCGACGAAGGTGGAGAAGGAGAGCTTCTTTCCCGTGACCTGGGGTCGGCTGGCCGCGAGCACCTGGACGAAGGCCACGAGCAGGATCACGATCAGAAGGATGGTCCAGAAGCCCAGCGAGCTGAAGAGGCGCGCGGGGTCCTTGCGCCGCCGGCGCCGCCGTCGAGTCGTCGCCGCCGAGGTAACCCTCGCCGCGGCCTGAGTTCGCTGATCGCTGGGCGCGTTCACGGGCCAGAGCCTACAAGGGAGGGCGAGCGGCTAAGCCTAATCGGGGCACGATCCCGTGTCGACCGGTGGGCCGGCTCGGCGCAGGGCGGAGCGGACGATTTGGTTGGGAACCCCGAGTCCGCTGGCCTGGGCGCGGGCGTAACCCCCGAAGATCGTGGCGAGGACACGACCGCGGGCATCTACGACGGGGCCGCCCGAGTTGCCGGGTTCCGTCAGCCCGCCGAATGATGTGACGGGCCGTCCCTTGAGCCGGCGCGGGAAGCCACGCGCGAGCTTGCGCGGGAAGCCCGGCGGGAAGGCTAGGCTGCCCGCCCGGCTGGTTGACGTCAACCCGATCCGCCCCGGACGGGTCTGCCGACGACCGAACGGAAAGCCGAGCACGGCACCTGGGGTACCGGCCTTGGGCTTGGGAGAGAGCGGCAGGGGATCCATGCCTTTCAGGCCGGGGGCCCGCAGGAGGGCGATGTCGTTTCTCTTGTCGAACCAGACGGTCGTTGCCTCGTAGAATTGCCCCCTGCCCTGGACTCGCAGCTTGATGGTGTCCTCGCCCGTAGCGATGTGAGCGTTGGTGACGACCATCCCGTCGGCGGCGATCCACCCGCTCCCTCCGGCGCCTTCCTTGCAAATGAGGGGGCCGACCTCCACGACACTGCGGGCGGCGGCTCGGATGTCCGGATCGCGCGTGATCCGCGGGTTGACCTTGCGCAGATTGGGAGCGGGACCCTCGATGATCGGAAACCCGCTGGGGGACGGGGCCTCGGCCACCAGGAGCGGCCCGGGCGGCGGCAGGACGGCGTTGAGACGCTCGAGGATCTCCGAGCGCGCCAGCGGATCCTTGAACCGGTCCACCTGCGTCGCGGCTGCGCCGAGGATCCACGCCACGAGGATGCCGAGGCAGCCGGCCAGCAGCGCGCCCGCGATCCCGTCGGCCGGACCCAGCCGCTCGAGCCGCCGACGATGGTATAGGCCGACCCGCTCGACCGCGGCGGCCAGGAGGGAGCCGAAGATCAGTCCACCGGGTAGCGCGAGGGCCGGCGCGTAGACCGAGTGCAGGCCGCCGTTGAGGACGAGCGGCGCGACGCGCGACCCCAGTACCGCCCCGGCGCCGAACCCGACGAGCGCCAGCGTGCGGACGGTGAGGCCGCGCCAGAATCCCCATGCGATCGCGAGTAGGGTCAAGCCGACGATGGAGAGGTCGATGAGGGTCACGCCGCCCAGAGCCTATCGCCGCGTCGGGTGCCGGCACCGGAGCCACGTCGCGAGGAAAGGCGACTACGCCGCCCTTCTCGAGGCGGCGTGATCGCGCGCCCGCGAGTAACAAACGTGGATCGTTTCGTGGATCGTTTCGTGGATCGTCATAGCTCCTCTTGGAGGGTCCCATCACCGCGGGCGACCTGCGGTTCGCCCGCCTGCGTTGCTCTCCTGACACCTGCTGCGAAGTATCTCCATTCCTCCACGAGACTTGCTAGGCTGGCACCTAACCGACGGGTAACACGACAAGCTCAGGCTCTGAGCGGCGAGGTGGTGGTTCTGGTGCATGGACGAGCGCGTCTAGTTTCAGTAGCAGCATTGGCAGTGCTGGCCGGGAGCGTGGTAGTGGCAAGCCTCGCGTGGGCCTGTACCGGTAACGGCTTCGGAACGCCTGCTACGCCTGGCGCCGAGCCTTCTCCTCCTCCTCCTCCCGCCCCGACAGCCCCAAGTCCTGGCGGTGTCGGTGCGACGCCGCCTCCCGCGGTTGGTCCGCCTGCCGGCGGAGTTGCGTCTCCCCCGGCGCAGGCCACTCCGACGTCTCCGGGCCCGGGCGGCGTGGGCGCCGGTTCACAGTCGAGCGCCAGCGGTTCTAGCTCGGGCTCAGGCTCGGGCTCCAGCGCGTCAAGCTCGACGAGTGGGGCCGGTGGGTCGAGTTCGACCAGCGGAGCGCGGGGCACCGGAAGCGCCGGCTCGGACAGCAGCCGGGGCGCTCGCTCGCGCGGCGGCTCGCGCGGCGGAGCCAGCTTCGGAACCAGCGGTCCTGGAACCGGCGGTCCTTCTGACTTCGCGGCCCGCGAGAGCGGCGCCACGGGCGGCGTGGCCCGCAGCGGTGGACAGTCCGTGTTCGCCAGCTCGGTGGCGCCCAAGGGCTCGGCGACTTCTCGTGAGCCCTCGCGTGCACGGGCCGGGTCTCCCTCGGTGCGGAGCGCGGGGAGCGATCTGTGGAGCGGCTTTGGCTCGGGATCGCGGTCCTCGGTCTCGGCGGCCTCTTCGGCCGCCCCTGGAAGCGGCGGCCTGAGCTCGGCAGCCGTGGCAGGTATCGCCATCCTCGCCCTCGGGATGAGCGGCGTGCTAGGCGCCTCCGGCGTCGCTGCGTCGCGCCGCCGGCGCTCGCGGGCTGGCAGCCGCAACACGACAGGTAAGTGAGAGGAGCTCGGCGCACGCCGCCAGAGGCGAGTGCTGAGCCCCCGGAGAACGAAGTAGCGAGCCCCGACCGCCACCGGCGGCGGGGCTCGTGGCTTTGGGCGCTCGTCGGCGCCGGGCTCGTGCTCGCGGGCGCGGGGGCGATCGTCGTCGCCGGCTCGTTCGATCGGCCTCCGAAGCTCCGGCCCGTCGGGAAGGATTCGGCGGTGAACGAGAGTGCGCGCAGCCTGCGCAACATCGATGCGCACAACTCGCCGACGCTGGTGCGCAATCCCAAGCGGCCGTCCAACCTGGTGGTCACGAGCCGCATCGACACGCCGTTCTTCTCCTGCGCCCTCCACTATTCGGTGGACGGAGGAGCGAGCTGGACCCAAAACAAGGGGATTCCCCTCCCGAAGGGCGAGGAGCCCAAGTGCTTCGCCCCCGATGTGGCGTTCTCGTCCGACGGGACGATGTATCTCTCGTTCGTCACCTTGAAGGGGCGGGGCAACGTTCCCAACGCTGCTTGGATCTCGACGTCCAAGGACGGAGGGAAGACACTCTCTACGCCAGTCAAGGTGCTCGGCCCGTTGAGCTTCCAGGTGCGGCTGGCCCCCGACCCCACCCGCCCGCGGCGTCTGTATATGACCTTCATCCAGGGCACCGACGTCGGGCCGCTGAAGTTCACGACCTTGACCAACCCGATCGAATCCGTCCGCTCAGACGACGGCGGGGCGACCTGGACTCGCCCGATGCGGGTGAGCAACGGCGCGCGCCAGCGAGTGGTCACGCCGTCGCCTGTGGTGGGGCCCGAGGGCCAGCTCTACGTGCTCTACCTCGACCTGGGGCAGGACCGCTTGGATTATGAAGCGGGTCACGGGGGGCGAGGCGGTCCCCCCTATGCCGGTCGCTTCACGCTTGTGCTCGCCCGGTCGTTCGACGGGGGGCTCAAGTGGGCCGAGTCGGTGGTCGACGACCGGATCGTTCCCATCCAGCGCTTCGTGGTGTTCTTCCCCCCGTTCCCGTCGGTGGCCGTCGACAAAGGCGGGCGCATCTATGCCGCCTTCCACGACGGCCGCCTGGGCGACCCCGACGTATGGCTGTGGTCTCTCGATCCCGGGCGCGGAGGCTGGGAGGGCCCCACCCGTGTCAACGACACCAAGAAGCGCGACGGCACTTCGCAGTACCTGCCGAAGCTCGGGGTCGCTCCCGACGGCCGGCTCGACGTCCTCTACTACGACCGCCGGGCCGACCGGGTGGCCCCAGGAGCCGCGACGGCGGGGCCGCAAGCACGCGCCGGCGCGCGAGCCCGTCCTCGCAACGTCCTCAACGATGTCTCGCTCCAGTCCTCGCTGGACTCCGGAAAGACGTTCAGCCCCTCCCTGCGTCTCTCGAGCCGTTCCTTCGACTCGAGAATCGGATTCGGTGCAAAGGAGGGCCTCCCCGACCTTGGCAGCCGCCTGGGCCTGATCTCCGACGACAAGTTTGCTCTGGGTCTGTGGACCGATACGCGCGCGGGCAGCCCGGCCACGCAAAAGCAGGACCTCGCCCAAGCCTTGGCCGCCGTCACCGATCCGCCCCGTCTCTCCGCTACCGCCGAGAACGCCCTGCGCTACGGGGGCTTGGCCGCCATCCTGGCCGGCCTCGCCCTCGCGGCTCTGTGGGTGGCCGGGCGTCCTCCGACGGTCCGAGCACCAGCCCGATCAGGGGCACGGGAGAGGGACCAAGACGACTCGGGCGCTCCCGCCCGCGGAGACGATTCGAAGGTTTCCGCAAAGACTGACGAAAAGCCGGATGGTGATCTCGCGTGAGACGGTCGCGCCCTCGTGTCGAGGGCCGAGGCTTCCCAGGGCTCGCGGGCCCTACCGCGTCCGCGCCTTGACCGTCTTCGAGCGCGGGCCGACCCTCCGCGCGTCGCCATCACGCGCTGCGACGGCGTAGTAGTAGGTGGTCCGTGGCCGCAGGGCGGTGACGGTGAGGACGATCTTCGTCCCCACCTTTGAGACTGGGAAGCGGCAGCGCCCATCACACAGTGACCGCGACCGCGCGAAGTCGCGCGCGGTGCGGATCGGGCGGAGTGACTGCCTGATCAGGTATGAGGAGGCGGCAGGAGGCCGGGACCCGTCGCTGCCCGCCGCATAGAAGCGAAGCCTTATCTTGCTCTTGGAAGCCGCGCGCGCCCTTAGGCCGAGAATCGGCCCGGGCCCGCGCGACGGAAGCGGCTGCGAGGCTGGCACCTGGAGACCCGAGTAACCGCCGTTCAACACACCGCCACCCTCCGGCCCGGTACCGGCGCCCATGCCGCCAAGGCTGGTACAGCCTGACCCGGCCGTCCCGAAGTCGACCGGGCCCGCCGAGGCCGGCGCTTCGTCGTCGCCGACGTCGCTCTCGCCGCAGTAGCCGAGCCGGCCGGTGGCGCCGTAGCCCCAGCAGCGCACGCCGCCGTCGTCCAGCTGCGCGCACGTGTGACGTCCCCCGTCGCTGATCGCCGCCGAGCCGTTCCCGAGCCCGAGGTCCACCGGGCCGACCGAGCCGGGGGTCTCATCGTCGCCGATGTTGCCGGTGGCGCCGTAGCCGAGCCGGCCGTTGGCGCCCTGACCCCAGCAGCGCACGCTGCGGTCGTCGAGCCGCGCGCAGGTGTGGTAGTCGCCGGCGCTGATCGCCACGGCGCGGCCAACGCCGGGACCGGGATCGAGGTCGACCGGGCCGGCCGACCCTGGCGTCTCGTCGTCGCCGACGTACCTGGTGTTGCCGTAGCCGAGCTGCCCGTAGAAGCCATAGCCCCAGCAGCGCACGCTGCCGTCGTCGAGCACCGCACAGGTGTGGCGCCGGCCGACGCTGACCGCCACCGCAGCCTGCCCGCCCAGATCGACCGGCCCCACCGACCCGGGCGTCTCGGTGTCTCCGACCGTGGTCTGGTTGCGATAGCCGAGATCGCCCTCGCGTCCGAACCCCCAGCAGAGCACGCTGCCGTCGTCGCGCACCGCGCAGGTACGACGGCTCGCCGCGCTGATCGCCCTCGCGCGGCCAAAGCCGGGACCCGGGTCGAGGTCGACCGGTCCGGCCGACCCCGGCGCCTCGTCGTCGCCGACTCGGTCCCTGTTGCCGTAGCCGAGCTGCCCGTCCTCACCCAGGCCCCAGCAGCGCACTCTGCCGTCGTCGAGGACCGCACACGTGTGGTACTCGCCCGCGCTGATCGCCTTCGCGCGGCCAAAGCCGGGACCCGGGTCGAGGTCGACCGGTCCGGCCGATCCCGGCGCCTCGTCGTCGCCGACTCGGTCCCTGTTGCCGTAGCCGAGCTGCCCGTCCCCGCCCAGGCCCCAGCAGCTGACGGCGCCGTCGTCCAGCACGGCGCAGGTGTGAAAGTCGCCCGCGGTCACGGCCGTCGCCGCGCGACCGCCACCGAGGTCGACGTTTCCCGCGGAGCCCGGCGGCTCGTCATCGCCGACCGTCCTGGTATTGCCGTAGCCGAGCTGGCCGTCGCCGTTGAAGCCCCAGCAGCTGACGGCGCCTCCGACCAGCACCGCGCAGGTGTGGTGCGCGCCGGCGTCCAGCCCGGCCGATTCGGCGGACGCAGGTTGCGAGGCGCTCTCGGCCGGCGCCCGGGCGGGAAGGGCGATCACCGCCGCGGTGGCGAGCAGGGTGAGCGCGCACAGCACGACGGGGCCCGGCGACCTAATTCGCGAGAGGCTATGCATGAGGCAGCGCGGCCACCAAGCGCTCGATCGCCGCGACCGCGGCTGCGTCGGGCGCGTAGTCGATCAGCGCGAGGCCGAGTCGCTCCGCGGTGGCCACGTCGTCGTCGGCGGGTACCGCGGCGAGCACCGGCTCGCCGATCAGCGCCTCGACGTGGCGCACGTCGTGCTCTCCCTTCACCCGGTTGGCGACGAACACGAGCTCCGAACCGCCGCGCATGCGCACGAGTCGAG
>JAABUS010005273.1_pt1 | contig 17244 bp, 22 predicted proteins | sample 5560161 | NCBI WGS metagenome assembly JAABUS01 (sample SAMN10711885, study PRJNA513376) | rock metagenome | isolation source: Antarctica rocks | place: Antarctica: Victoria Land, Trio Nunatak nord | collected 2016-01-04
CCCCTCTGACCCCTCAAGGAGTGGCTTGTCTGTAGCAGGTTGACCTTGCAGTCATTCCAGATGTACAACAGCCGCCTCTGCTCACGAACTGCTTTCTTGCTGACCATGAGCACCTTCAGTATATCAGAAGGAGCCAAGGAAACACCTTGCAAGCAGCAAATGGATGTGTCAAGTTTCATGGTAACAATGTGCATCTTAGTCAGAACATGATGCAAGGCTGACAACAAGTTTGTGACAGTATGTGTATGTTAGAGTCAAAGACATGCATGCCACACATGTAACAGCAAGCCTGTTGTGCCAGGCTCACACCAAGTTTGCAGCACCTTTGGGAAATTTTGCCTGTTGTGTTGCAGTTCACAAAGCACTTCAGGGCTAGGCGCATGTTATACACCATAGTCACACTGATATGTACTCTGTCATCCAGGTGCTCCAGGAGCCGTGTCACTGCAGACGGACTCTTGCATTGCTTCACAATCTGATGCTTATAGATTGTGCTCCATCTCTCAGCATATCGGTCCTTCTTTTGCTGAGACATTTCATCTGTGTTCACAGCACAACTGCCAAAGGAGGTCAGCTTCCTCCAGGTTTGCTCCACGGTGCTCAAGTCCTCATCAGCACCACCCCCAAGAGCGTGATGAAGCTTCAAAACTCGATACTTGTCGTCACCAGCGACATTCACCAGCCGTTTGGTTTTGCTCTTGAGCAGCATTCCGCCCTGCTGTTTAACCGAACGCGCTTAGCGCAGCACGTGCAACTCGCGGCTGTACCTAACAGCGTGTAGCTAACAGTGTGTACCTAACAGCGTGTACCTAACAGTGTGTACCTAACAGCGTGTACCTAACAGCGTGTACCTAACAGCGTCTTCCGAGTCAGTCTGGTAATGCAAGCTCTGCAGTCATCATGTTTCACATTGCTATGAAAGTTTTGCACACACGCAAGCTTCGACGTTGGCTAGCGAGCTCGCACAAGGTCTCTGCTGCAAGCCTAGCGACATTGCAACGCACTCAGCCATATTGTTGGGGTTCATTTGAGCACACAGCCTTTGTATGCCACACAGGGCTCAGATCAGTCAGAATTGCAAATCTGCCAGTTCATTGCAGTCTCAGCACAACACACAGCTGCTGCAGCATTAGTCACAGCATCAGCCAGAAGTCCTGGCTTTGTTAGCGGCTGTGTTGCAACAAAGACTTCAAACAGGTGATGCAACCGCACTCAAATTGCGTGCAGCTTCGGCCAACATTGCGGATCATCTACAAATTCTTGGCAGTGCATTCAAAGCTCTGCAATCATAGCAGGACTATTCAGTGCCTCTGAAACACTTATGCAATGGGGTGTACAAACACTTGTGGAAACTTGTCGTAAACTGTCATGTGCTACAAGAAAAGCCTTTAGTCCAGGCAGAAAAATCCAAAGTCTGCAACTCACCATGAACCAAGCAAGGCAGCCCATGCAAGCAGACATAACATGCTGGTTATCGACAATGGTGATTTTGTAAGCTGTTGCCAGGCAGCAAGTGGTGCAGCATGCAAAGGCGGCAGGGCTATTCTGCTCTGTCAATGCGCACTCGCTTGCTGCTGGCATCTGCAGATGAGGGGTCAACAGGGTCTGGGGATTGATGACGTGGCGATGGCCTCTTTGAACCCATCATCACCTGCAGGCAGAAATGTCAAGCAAGTTACAACAAGCAAGCACACACATCTTGGTGCCTTTTGTGAGTGCTACATTTCATGTCTTTTCAAAAGCAAACCATCATGCAACATCCTCTGGGCAAGTGTCCCTCAAGATACATCATGGGGCATAACATCGTGTGAGGTTGTCCTATGGGCAAGTATCCTTCAAGATGCATAATGGGGCATAAGCTCACTTGAGGCTCTCCAGAGCTGTCAATGTCAGCCACAAGCCTGCCAAAGGGTGTGCTGGAGACTGGCTCTCCTGTAGCCCCAAGCTGCCCTGTGCCTTGCACCTCACCTGCTTTACGGCGGAAGACAGCAGCCTGCAGCGGCACCATCAAGCCGTTGAATCAGGTTTGTGCATGTAGTGCACAGCACCATGATGACATGCAGTGGACGGATCAGATGCAATGAGTGTGCAGCTATTGCCAGCATCTCTCTTGCGCTGAGTGCCTGGTCAGGACAGCTGCACCACAGCTGAGTGCCTGGCAGACTGGCTCAGAAGCAGGTGAGGAGTCAGCAGCAGTCTACCTGAGAGGCAAAGCCCAAGTCTTTTCCCTGCAAACCCAGTGTGGTCAGGCCATTGACTTCATGCATGGCCTTTCCAGCTCCCCAAAATTTGACAGTGTACCCGTGCTTCTCTGCCACCCCCTTGCTCCATTCCTCAAACTCCTGTCTGGTCCTGCACAACAGAGATACCTTGAATGGGCAACAATGTCATCAGAAGCATCAGCAAGGCTTGCATGACTTGGTTTTGGCCTGAGCAAGAGGGAGGCCACATCTGAGTCGCACGCACGCACGCACGCACGCACACACGATTGGCACAGCGCAGCAGCAACACATGGTCAACAGCGTAGCTGCTCAGACATACCATTCAAAGCGATGGTCTGTGTTGCGCAGCTTGTTGGGTAGAAGAGCATTTCCCAGCTGGTGAAGCACTGCGTTGTACTCTCTGTTGGGTGTGGTGACCACCAACACCTTGGGCTGCAGCCCACCCAGCAGGCAAGGCCCCAGATTGTGCAGGGGTGTGGGGTCCAAGTGCTCCACCACTTCCACCAAAGCCGCCCCATCAATACCAGCCAAGTCTCCCCAGAACTCTGCAGCAAACTTTAGGCACTTTCTTTTTGGTTTAGTGTTTTTGCAAGATCTGCATTGATTCCAAAGTCAGCACACACTGTGACAAATGACATTGCAGCTACAAAATCAGCTGAGCAACTTCATGGCTGATAGAGCACAACAGTGTCATTACACACAGAGATTTAGCCAATTACAAGCAAAACACAGGAAGACATTCAGGCAGGCAGTTTTCCAGTAGTTAGTGAATACTTGCCTGGCTTTGTAGCACTGGCTGTGGCAATGTCTCCATGGAACAGCTGACTGGATGGCAGCTGCTTGCTGACCGGACCCCCAGCCAACATATCACCCCCCTCAGCCAGGCCCTGCCACTGCTGCAGGGGGTCACTCAGGGGGTCAGCAGCCTGCTTGTAGGCTGCCACCAACTTGCGTGATGCTCGCTGCACTGCCTCTCCAGCAATGTCCAACCCAATCTGCAACATACAACACATGAGTACAGCACAGCCAGTGCACAGGCATCTCACAGATATAGAGCAAAGGCCATGCATAAGCATGTGGCAAGCAGATGAAGGGTACGCCTCAGAGACTCTGCATTCCAGCGAAAACAGCCAGGGATTTCCTCTAAACTTGAGCTGATGTGAAGGTCTCAGCGGGCTTCAGATCATTTGCTTGCATAGGCTTGCCTGTGATCCTCACTTGTTGCACTAGAAGTCTTAACTTTAGATTAGACCTCGTCTTGCCACGTGTGTTCAATTTAGCATTGCCAGAGTTTCACACCCAAGAATTGTTGGACACACCAGCAACAGTACCAGGTGAAGGATTTGGCTCAATTTGCATAATCAAGTTGCCTCTCACAATGAACATGGTGGTGCATTCACTTGATGGCTTTGCTGATTATTGCATGGATCGATGTAGCTAGCAATGCCATCAAGCAGAACATCAACCCTCTGGAGAGGGATGTGATATCTTGGAGGTTGATATGGTCCGCCAACATGAGCCACACATGTGCTGTTCAGCAAACATATCTGCTCACGGGGGCTTCCAAAAAAGAAGCTCCATGTGAGGGAAGCTCTGTCTTGTTGGTTGGCGTCGGAGTCATATGAGCACAAGTGCACAATGCAGCAGCAGCAAGTGTGCCCAGGTTGGTAACAGTTTAGGAACGACTGAGCCCCTTCTCTGCCACAAACAATGCAAGCCATCAGCTGTCACAGCATTGTAAACACAGAAAGCCAACTCCTGACAGACAACAGCTCACTTGTGCTCTGCTCCTGTGAAAGGCAGCAGTGTGGGCAAGGACACTGCATGTCTCACAACAAGCCCAAACAAACACTGCTACCCTTAGTTAGACCTGTTCATGTTGTCTTATGAACAACAGCAGTCCTTGTTCAGGCTTGTTGTGAGGTCCCATCTCAGGTCCAACAACATTTTGACAGGGTTCTGAGACACAAGCGAAGCTTAGGTCTAGGTGTCGCCTATTATGCGGGTTTGTGATGCAGCAACTGGGTCTGGTAGGTTAGGTGTAGTCAGCCTGGGGCAGCTTAGGGCAGCCCTGAAACTTGCACCACAAGTCAGAGTCATTTTGGTGGCAAGTCAGATGCTGTGGGGAAGAATGGCTTGCCACCAACACAGCAGCAGGCTCTTGGCCCCATTGGCGAAGCTATCGGCCCTGTGCAAGGGTATCAGCCCTGTACAGAGCCTTCAGCTTCCGAATGAGGCAATCAACACAGAGGTAGGTGCTTGGCACATGCACCAGCAGCACCAAAAATTAGTTCATCAGATCAGATCTGTAATGTGCATCGACCAGCTCTCCTAGAGCTTAATGCACCACTCATTGCAAGTCCAGCACAAGCTGAAGCAGTCTGTGCAGACAGTGTTGATCCCAAACATGTTGCTAGATGCATGTTAGCGCTTTTCTGCAAACCTGTTAATGCAGCAATTGCAGTAAAAGGTCCACACCAGAAGAAAAGCGCTAGAATGCATCTGATGACCCAAGTCTCAGAACCTAATGGAATATGTACAGTGACATCAGCCGTCATAAATTCTGTTGGCTTGTTGACAAAAGTACTCAATGTCAAACAGAGCAAGTCAGCAGATATTGGGGCATAAATCTTGCATGGTCAGCCTGTGACTCCAGCACAATCAGAGAGTGGTGTCACTAAGGTGATGGCAATTAAGCCAGAAGATGAGCAGACAGCACACCCTTTCTTTGGCACTGAAGTGTGCTCAGCCAGCAATGCCACATTGTTGAGTAGGTCTGCATCGCTGTGGCCCTTGGGCATGCAAGATGAGAGACACAAGAGTAGAAGACTTCAATAACCTAGGGCCTGAAGTGGACGTCTCCAGAGGACGTCCAAAAGCAGTGTGGCATCAGCAGGACTGTGCACCCCACAAAAGTACAAATGGTGTCCAGATGCAGCACCAAGATGTTCAAGCCAAGGGTTGCATTCTGAGATGTTTTGTCCTGGCTGATGAGCAGAGACCCAGCCGGCAACAGCCATCTGTGTCCAGGCACCTGCCATGTGCCATGTACCTGAAACTCTGCAAGACCTCTGGTGGAATCAGAATTGCTACCCATCTTTCCCCAGCTGCCTGAACGGGGTGTCAACCAGGCAGCTGAGGAAGGACTGGTAGACCTACTGCTGATGTTGCCACAGGCCTGGTCGGCAAAAGCAGCTTGTGAAGTAGCCTGAGCCAGTTGATGCGTGTGCAAGACATCATGCACCCACCTACTGAGTACCATACTCCTGACCTTTGCAGTTGCTCAGAAGTCAGAGACGCTGGGCTCAAACTTTGACACTAGATGTAAGGCAATCACAGCTACAACACAACAGCATGCATGCAACAGCGTGCTGTCTCTGACTGGGATGCTTGCTGCTGCGGTTAAGCATTCATTGCCTTGCATGTAGAGTTGAGCTTTGAGCCCGCCGATGTTTTGCCATGTGGTGTGTCTTTCTGCTGGCTGTCAAGCAGTGCATCAAATAAGTCGACTGAGGGGTACAGCATTGTCATTTGATACCCTGCTCCCGGAGCCATCAAAAGCAGACATGTCATGTGCAGTGCAAAACAATGAGACTTATGCTGTTTAAGCCACAATGAAACATGACCATGCAGCAGTTCCTGAGCGGTGAGCTGCACTGGGCATGCTCAGCCATCAAGTGCAGATTAAATGGAGCTGCCTCTCTGATGGTTCCATGACAGATGCGAGGCACAAGATATAAGAAGATTAAATGGTTTTCCTATTTGTGATGTTCACCTCTGTGTTTTTTGAATGGAAAACCCTTCTTGACACTCTACCTTTTCCAGGCGGGGGGAAAGGACTAAGGACTATGCCTTCCCGCATGATATAAGGAGTGCACCTATTGGCCATCCTGACACATGTGCAAGACAGGCTTGTGCACCGACCAATGGACAAGTTGAGGCCCAGCTAGCAAGGCTTTGTAAATGACATCTGGTTTATCTCAAGACAGACAAGCAAGACTGCCACCAATATCTCCATCTAGAGTCAATATGACATATGTTTTTGAATATGCTGTGGGAGCCCTGCTTGTCTGTCTGTGATGCCTCTTGAGATCAACCAAACGTCAAGTCAGATGCCTGGTTGCAACACCAAGGAAGTGATGCCCGCCAACCTTTGCAATTCACAAGGTACATGAGAGGCTACCTGGGAAAGGCCAGGTGCTGAATAGCCACCTCTTTCCTAGCAACCCCGCATGTGTCATCTGAGTGTGCAAGATCTTTGACACGGGGGTAATTTGGTTGATGTCGTGTAGCCTGTCTGCTCCACCCATGAGCCTGACTAGCCCTGAGTTAGGCTAGCCGAGCCTTGAATGTGCATGGGAAAGTTTGAGGTATGTTTGGGTAATAAGCAGGTGTGGCTGTGCTAGTATAGGCAGAAGGGCGCGCATTATATGCCCCTCAGGACTTCAGCAGGACAAAGCCATGTATTTCGTGCTCCTATCCACTTCAACACATCCATAAACATTGCTGAGGTAAGTTTGTTGAAGCCAGAAGGAAGCAGTCTGTACAATGCAGCTTGCAAGCAAAGCAAACAGACCTTCTGTTTACATGGTCAAATAGACGCCAACAGGCTTCATGCACACAGCAGACCATCTGCAATTGAGGCTGCTATACACTGAGGTGATCAGGCTACATGCAAAGCTACCCTTTCTCCAGCAGCATGCAGCAATAGCCTTCATTGTGGCAACAGGGCATGTTGTAGTATCTTGCGCATGACAACACTTGGAACAGCCTACGAATCATGCCACAATGCATTGTTCAAGCCCTCACAGAGTGTCTACGCAAATCCAGCCACGCAAGCTGGATTTGCCTGGACTCCTTGTGAGGGTCTTTGCTATACATGGTATTTGGAGACTAGTAGCATGAATTCTTGGCACACTGCTCAGGCTACAAAGCTGGTGTTGCTGCAGGGCTGCTGGAATACTGTGCAGCAGCACCATCATTGAGGCCTGAGGTGCTTCAATTTAGCAGTCATGATGCAACGCAACTGCACCTGCAACTTGCAATCCTGCAATGAGGGTTGTGCTGCAAGACTATCTGCAATATAATGTGTTCCATCAGGACTCAAGCTCCCAGGTGACCAGCAGCTGGCTTTTGCAGAGATCGAACAACCAGGGAGCATAACTCATACAAGGCTTTGTACAAGCAACACTGTCCAACTTGTTCGACCTCTGCCAAAGCTGATCTCCTTGCCATACATCTTCTGCTTGGCAAGGACAAGCAAGCATGAATTGTAAACATGCTACGGCTTGCCAGTAAGGGACCAGCTACTGAGTTCTTCAAGGATTGTGATCAGCATATGTGCATCTTGCCCAAAAAGTGTTTCATCCTACAAATTTGCAGGCCTGCAGCTGATTGCAAGAAGCACCTACTGTGTGATGCAGAAGCCGGTCCTCTGCATTTGCCACATGCTTCTGGATTACACGGCAGGTGCTTCAGAGGCATGTGGCAAGTGCAGAGGACTGGTGAAGCCCAGTGGACCACACCAAAGCCAAAACACAGCAGTGGTAAGCAGAGGCTGCATGTTAAGATGGAGGGCAATGTGCAGCATTGTGAGAGGGCTCGTAGGTTTGAGGCAGTGCTGGTCAGCATTTTCTGCCCTTCTCATGCAAGCTCTACATCTGTTGTGATTATACAACATCCTACCTGCACAGTAGTAGGATCACGGCCTTAATGAAGGGATTGAACGCATGTAAGCCAAAATCTGGAGGATGGCATATCTTGGCCAGCGTTGTGGGTTATTGGTTTGCATTTAAGTTGGCCGTTTTGTGTGAGATGATCAATTGAAGCCTGCCAAAGCATACTATAAAGCCAGCAAAGTGCCTTTTGTAGTTGTCTTGCATAGACTTGTAGGCTGACCAGCTGCAGGCTGCCTTAGGAGGCTCCTGTTATGACCGCTGAAAAGCGCAAACTTTTCTTTCTTTTCTTTGTAGGCTGACTGAAGTTGTTACCAAGCATTTTAGGACGAGAAGTGAGGCATGGCTAGGTTGAAGCATGAATTGAAGGCTGGATAGTTTTGCAGACATACACGTTGTGGCCCCACAGAAACATGCCAAGGATGCTTTCAGCCTGCAGCGAACAAGCAATCCACAAAGACAGGATTGTGTCATCAGTGATAAGATTGAGGAAATTTTCACCTGGTGAATCAATACTGTTTGCAGACAAGTGTTGCAATGGTCTAGCGCCTAGCTGCATACTATGCCAATCCCTCCTCGTTGATGAGTTGCGCTGTCATGACCCGCGCGGAAGCATTACATCACATCGTTGGCTCAATGCACAACTATTGTTTGGTTGATCACTAAGCAACAGGATGAGACACAGCCATGACAAAGCCTTGCCAATTTCAGACTACACCTCAGCTAATTCCATGCCAGGAGTTAGTGTCCATGCAAAAACTAGCTTGTTTGCATTGCAGTAACGTGTTGGCTTCATTTCTGAGGCCGATCAAGATCTCCATTTCAAAGGGTACACACGGAGAAACTTGGAAAGTTCTGGCTGAAAGCAGCCACCTCTGTCCAGGCAACCCAGCGTGTACCATCTGACTCTGCCAGAGTGACCAGTGGGGGTGTTCTTGCTGCCTTGCTGCCAATGGACCTAATTGCATGATTGGTTTCAGCAACAGAGGTTTTTGTTGCAGTAAGCTTTCTGAGTCTCGCAGCACATCGTTTGTTGACATGATGATGGCACAGCTGTTTGATTGCGTATGAGTCAGAGGATGCATGCTGCTGCACGAGGCAAACCGTCTCCAGGCAATGAATGCAACTGAGATATGAAGTTCTTTTGTGGCAAGCACATCAGGGCAGCAAGGGTTGCTTGAATCTGTCTGCTGCTTTCATGTGGAGTGCCAATGGCAGTGCTTTGGATGCGATTGCAAGCAGCATCAAGGGCAACTCTGTCAGCAGAAATGAAGCAAGATTTGCATGTTGCCTTTGCAAGTTGTTTCATCTCTGTGGCCACAGTTGCCCTTGGTGCTGCAACAGGCAAGTTTGGAGACTGTTGCAAAGCGACATACGTGACTGCGACAGGACTTGCCTTGCCACCAAGAGTTCAGAAAGGAAGGTTGCTCAATATTAATCCGCATCACAAGCAGTGAGACCAAATCATCAGGTAAAGCAAGCAGACTTGATGGCTTCATTCTCGCACAGCTCTGATGTATATAGCAGAACGTGTGTGACTGAGGCTGCTACACAGTCAAGTCATCAGACAAAATACAGAGCTGAGCTACACCAGAAAGCATTGGCTTCCTGGGCTTCTGGAACGAAGCCCAGATTTGTATTTTGCGCTTTGGTGCTGTTGAGTTTGTGGACATTTTTATTTCTTGTTTGTTAGCAAAAAATGCACTTGCCACAGATGCTGTCGGGCACAGAATGCTGCGACATGCACTGTTGCAACAACTCTTGAAGGCAATGAATGCCTTCCTTCACATTCAAGTCCTTGTTCCAACCAGGCATGATGCAGCAACCTGTGCATGCAAACATGTGTCAAAGCATATTGCTAGACCTGCATAGAGAAATTTTCAGGGCCTGAGCCATATCCTGTGGCTGGAAAACAGCACCATTCCATGTGCTATATGCTTTCACTGTCCAGCCACAGAACATGACACAGGCCCTAGTAATTTCTCTATGTAGGTCTAGCAATATGAGATACATTGTCTTTAGGCAGCATCATTCTTGGCATGCTAGCTGCTGTTCAATATCATAGCATTCCAGCCTGAGGTGCTTCAAATCCACATGCAAAGCAACCTCAAGTGGACACTGTCATGACTAAGCCAGCTTGGTCAGGCCGGTCAATTCCAAATAGCACCACAGCATATTTCATGCAGATCTTTACACCAAGCATAGAGCAGCATGTCTGCATCATACAGCATCAAGAGCATGACATGCTGAAGTTTGAAACAAAATGCAATGGGTACATCATGGCACTAACTAATCTCGCAGTCCTTGACCTAGAAGCAGTTGTGGTAATTGAGTCACCGTAGCATGGTTGCTCAACCACTGTGCTTGCTGGGCACTGCCTGACTGCAGACTAGGTGTCATTGCTGGCTCAACTGCAAACTTCAGTCTGCTGTTGTGTACACCATCTAATGTGAGAGCCAGCCTGTCACCCAACTCAATCTTGTTGTGTCAACTGAGGTAAGCTAGCCAGCTGCACTTGTCTGTACCGTTGTCTTTTCAGCAACATAGAGACCAAGGAAGACACAAATATCAGACATAGTACCTTACTTGGTTCTTTAGTTGCTAAAAAACCTTCAGTACGGATAAGTGTGCTTGCCTCAATGGAGGCAACAAGATTGAGTCATTGGCAAGCAAATGCAGCAACGACAGAATCATGTTGGGGTATGCAGGTCAATCACGGCGTAATATAATGGGTGATTGCTCTGAGGTTGCTCTTCACGGCAAGGTCCTATCATCCCACACCTGAAACTATTAAGCCCAGCCAAACTCTGCCAATATGATCTTCTTTGTCAGGCCAGGTTTGCCAGATTGCGATGCTTTCAGCACACAGATGTGTGCTGCACACCTCATGCAGGGTCACATGCATGGCCAACGGCGTGCATGACCCACACTAGGCAACTGTGTCATTGCATTGGGGTACAAGGCAGCATGACCACCTGCTAGACCCAAATGACAGCAGACTCGGGTCAAGCAGGTATCATGCTGCCTTGTACCACGATGCAATGACACGGTTGCCCTGTGTGGGTCAGTTGGGACTGCCTCATCTGCAGTCAGGCGCCAGTGTAGAATTATTGCTGTGAAACTCTGCACAAGCAATGGCTTATCATCATACTAGCGATGGAGCAATGAATGCATGCACTGCTTATTCAGGTGGTCAACTTGCTGTGCGCAGCTGTGAGCGTTGGCCAGCAGCGTAAATTGTGGAAGCACCAGCCTGCATGTGATGCATGTCGCTGGTATTGCGATGATAAGGGGCCCCGATACACATAATGATGTATCCTAGGCAGGCCCACAACATTGCTCTGGCTGTACGGTGCAAATGAGAGGCTTGTGATGTCCTCACCCTTTAGGCCTGCCATCTGCACCATACAGCCAGAGAACACAGGCTTGTCTTGTAACAGCGGCAGGCAATGCCGATGTTGGCCGCTTAGGCTGATTCTTCATCCTGTGACCAGTTCTAACAGGCGACGCAAGATTCAGCAAACCAACCATGGCTCTGAAGTTTCCAGATGCAAAATGTTGCTATGAACAGCTGTAAACCAAGCTGTGTATATTGCCAGCAGCATTGCAAATTGTTGAAGCTATGCTCAATGTTGGCTGAAGCCTGTTTCACGTTGTACGTCAGCCATGGTGTGATTCTGATGTGAGCTTCTGTCTCCAGACACAGAAGAGGATGGTCAAGTAAGCTTTGACAAGAAGGCTAGCTTGATACTGTTGGGCGGCATCTACCATTATGCACAGAATGTGTGGACTGTATAAAAAGTGATACCTCACAGTCAGTGAGTCGCAAAGCAGCCCATCAGGAAATGTGATTGACTGCTAACCTTGTCAAACAGCATCCGGATATACAAATAGATGCCTGAAGTTGTCTATATGGGTGTACACTGGCAAGAGGGCCCAAGAGGACATTGCAGCACCAATGCAAGCTTGCCTGCAAAGTCTGGCTGCCTCAGGAAGAGCAAGAGCAGTTTCAGACGCACATAACAACGACGGTTTATGCTTGTAATTAGTGTGCTGTTGCTTGCCATTCTGCCATGGTTGCCTCAACCACAAAACGCTTTGTTCGATGTCAAAATTGCGCTAGCAGCAAGACAATCAGCGCTGCATCATCATGAAGATCCGATATATGCCATGACAAAGGGCTATGCATAGTCCATCACCTTTTCTGAATCACGCTTGGGTGCAAGCTTGCGTGACTCTGACTGACGCCCAAAGCAGGAGAAAACTGGCATCAAGAGTGACGACACAGCAGTGAGTGTTTTGGCAGGCCTTGATCTCATACAATGCAAGCAGAGATGGTAGGGTTGTGTGCCTGCTTGAAGACAAAGACATTGAAGTTATGACATGTTACATCCATCTGATCGTCGCAGGATAAAATTAAACTGCCCTTCACCACAACCTGGTGCTATATTACTAGCTAACTTGTAGCATGGTTGCAGATGCCTTGCCTGTTTCGTGAGCGTACTGCTTGAAAAATTCATGACAGCAGGGGCAGATGGTGTTGTATAAAACCAATAGACAGCATAATACAAAGTGGTGTCTGCCAGGTGAGCTTGTTAAACAGCACGGTGGTGCAGTACCTGAAACCTCCAGCTTGCCTTGGAAAACTCAACCATATGGGTTTTCGATAGCAAGCTCAAGCTTTCAGGTGCTGCACCATCATAAAATGAGGAACAAGCTTGAACCCTGACAATATCAGCATCCAGTCAGACAGCCCTGTATGCAGATGCTCAGCCCACAACCAAGTTCATGCTTGTGGCTGCTGGCTGCAACTACAAGTTGACTTTTCCTAGACAGGAGTCCAAGCTACACTGAATGGCTTGTCACTGCCATCACATTTTTCAGAAACAATTCAAACTACAAAGCGTAGCCGACACCCTGAGGAATCTGGATTGAGTTGTCACTCCTGTGCAGGGGAAACAACTCTCCACAGGCCGTGTGACAACGTAACTAGCGAAAAGACATGCCATTATAGCTTGCTTCATGTGCAGCGATACTGCCAAGGGTATGAGAGGCATACCATTTGTTGCAGGGATGGGCAGTCCTGGGAGCGTATGAGGTGCTCCAGCAGCTTCCCCTCCCCACACCCCAGATCCACCACCCGCTTCACCCCACTCTGCTCCAGCACCCCTGCCGCCAGTCACCAGCTTGTATCACATTCTTTGCTCAACATGTGCGTGGCATGCGTTAAGTCAGACTGTGCATGTACATCATGGTGCTAAGCCCCGCAGAGTCAGGCCACGTGCCTCAGATTGCTACAGAATACACCGTGTGAATTTTTGCTTGGTTCAATTGCATGTAACAGAAGACCTGCTGGGCAAGGCACAGCACAGACCCATGAGGGGTGTTCAAACCAGCAGCGCTGCACTGCAGCTACCTCTCAACTACCAGACAGCTATCAGCAACTGTCGTCTGTGAAAGCTGGCTCGTGCAACACAGCCAAGCCAAATCGGCAGAGAGAGAGCGCTACCTGCCACCAATGCATGCCTCTGCAGCGATAATGGAGGATCAAATAGGGGTGCAGTGGGGGCTGCAGATACGGGGTACCTATGACCCAGGTAGGTTATGTGCAGGCTGCAGTGGAGCCAAAGGCAGGCACCAGTCAGCAACTCTGGGCCACCCAAGGGAAGAGACACTGGGACAACAGCCTTGCCTGCAGTACCCAACCTGCATGAAACAGCACGCTCTGAATTAGCTGACTTGCAAGGCGTAGATGCTTTGACTACCTAGCCTCATAGACATAAGCAATATACTGCAGACGCAATGGAGCGTACAGCTTTGTGTAGCCTGGAGGAATGAGGCAATGCTCATGGGAGAACTGAGTCTACTGTCATGCTGGCAAGGGCAACATAGAACAGATCACCAAGACTGAGTGGACATGGGAGGCAACAACAGGACACCAACCTGTGTACTGCGGCAGGCAGCTCTGGAATGGTTCCACCTCCACCCCACTCAAACCTGAAGATGCCGCACTGCTCCACAACCACCTCTGTGTTGCTTGCTGTTGCTGAACCTGCAGACATGCAGCATCACTTCAGATGCTTGCCACTGTGTTGTGCTGCAAAGCTTGCAGTGAAGATGGTACAATCAGACGCAAGCTGTATAGGTTTGATAGCTTGAAGTGGTGAAGTTCACAGCCTTTCTTGCCTTTCAGAGTATGCAAGCATGACGATGCCCAACCATATCTGATATCACTCGGAAGAAAGACACAAAGGAGGCATAGAACTACCATGAACATCTGGGTTTGTAAAATTGCCTTCTTGGACCGCTGGCTCAGGCCCTACATCAGCTGAGGCTTCCTGCTGTCTGGCAGGGTCCAGCACCAGCTGATACTGCACCTTGACAACATTGCCAATCTCTGGCATGCTGTGTTCCACGTCACCTTCATGGAGTATGATCATGGCAAGGGGGCAGGTGTGGTCTGTGCTGGTTTGCATGGGTGTGACAATGGCTTTATCTGGCTGGGAAGCAGTCAGCATTGCAAGGATGGCCTGCTGTAGCTGATGGACCATATCCAGAGCTGCTTCCTGCTTGGCTGTGTTAGCTTCTGAGCTGTGTTGAGCTGATGCTGTCAGAACCTGTCCTGTACCACGCATGGTGACCTGCGTGCCACAGTTGCGTTTGCAGTATGCATGACTTGATAGCAGCAATGTGACGCCAATATGCCTGCACCGGCTGCAGGCATGGGCGAGAAGGTGACAAAGCCTATTGGGGCAACCTATTGGGGTTTTCCCTTACATGCAGAGGTACAGACCCTCTGGCTTGCCCAAACAGCAGGCTGTTGCCTTGAGATGTGAACAAGCAGCTTGTGTCTATACCAGGGTGAGCGTCACCTGAAGAGTACAGAAGTGGAGTGTCCCCTCATTTACTTGCTTGGTCTCTTGCTGCAGCTGCAGCTGAGTAGCAACAGTCTGCTCAGCAGACTCTGGCTTGGCTGCAGACTGGGTAGCAGCAGGCAGAGTAGCCAAAACAGAGACAGGGAGGGGGGCAGGGGGGTCGACCATGCATAGGCCGGGGGTGCACAGCTCTGACAGCAGTCTCCAAGGGTCTTGACCCCACCAAGCCTTGGGGTGCCTGTATCCAATTGCAGAAAGCTAGCAACAAGAGCTGTTGCACAGACGCTGGGCCTGTACCCTTGTTTGCTAGTGAATTGCACGACTGCGACAAAGCCACTCACAAGCTAAGCCACTTGAACCTTGCATGCAAAGGAGCATGCAGCACAGCTCTACAGGTGCTCATGGCTTGTCTGCTGTGCTGCGATTGGCAGCTCCAGCACAGCAGACTTTTGTGGGTCCCGTTGAAAGATGGGTGAGGTAGGGGTATGCTGTCAAGGGTAAAGGCTTGCGAGCAACAACTGTCATCATGAGACTAAATTGCAGTCTGGTGCAAATACATCAATTCATGAGCTGTTCCACTGCCAGATAATGCGTCTATTGAGGTTTTCCACACACCCATACAACAGTCAACACCAAAACAAGCCAAAGACACACCCACCTGAAGATGGCAGGCAACCTGCTGACCAAGGCATCTGCAGCCCTGTTCACATGCTCTACCTCGGGCAGCAGGCCATGCACCCACTGCCAGAACACATCCAGTGTGAAGTCAGCATTGACCACCACAGCTGGCACCAGCCAGCCATTATGACGGATCTTAGTGTGGGTGAGAAAGGCATCTCCATGTACTGGTTTGCCAGCTAGCCAGCTTGCTCTGGCATTGAAGCTGGATGCTGTTGAGTTCTGGGTAGTACTGCTGTACATGACTGGTGGGTTCAAGGCTTCAGAAGGCAGCATAGGGGTGTTGGCATCACTGTTGAGGGTTGAGTCTGGGGAGGCCTTTTGGCCAGGCTGTGGGGTTGGAGGGCCCTTTGCCAGGCCTTCTGGGGGGTCAGCATGTTGAGCAGTAATAGGAGGTCCAAGGGCGCTCTCAAACGCTTCCTGCATTGACATGTGGCAAATGCGTCACCTCCTGCATGTGGGTGTTCATATGCGAACATACGTCGTGACCATCCCACAAAATAAAATCTGAGGTGGTTGCAATACTACTGATTGACCGCCACTACTTGATGTAGTGATGGGCATGAAGTCAGCTGCCCCATGTGAGTATATCTGTTACTAGATAAACTCAGATGGGGCAGCTGACTTCACGCCCACCAATACATCAACAGCTACATACAAGCTCACAGGGTAGTGGTCAAACAGCTTTGCCCAGCAGCGGCCTAAAGCCATTGGACCACAAGCAAGTGAAGAAAGCATACCAATAATAGCTGAGGCTTGTCTTCTGGCTGGAAGCCTGGCAACTTTGGAACATGAACAGTCTTAGCCAGCTTTTCCCAGAACAGCAGGTCATGAGCATCCACAGTGAGGGCTTTGGCAATGGCGTGCCATGGGTCGCCTGTGCCCTCATGCTCCAACCAACTGACTGGTGCGCTGCATGCACTAGTCCTGCTGAGTTGCTGCATGTCACAACGTGCAGACTGCAATGCAAAGAAGTGCTAGCTATGCCACTCTGCAGGATGCAGTCTGTTGTTTGTGCAGCATTGGCATTCAAGAGATCACCCAGCAGGATTGGCTACAGGGGCACAAGGCACTTGCATTGCTAGCTGATGAACGTTGTCAATGGATGTGTGAAGTCAATGCTTGAAAACTTCCAGATCACAGCCTGTAATCTACTCGGTGCAGTGCAAGCGTTGACAACAGGGTGGTGTGCTGGCAGGGATAAGACTTGCCATATGAGCAACTCCCAACAAAGATTTGTGCTCATTGTCAACAGATACATGCGCAGCCTCAGGCTGATCCCAAACCAGGACAGGACTTGCATAAGGTGTCATATGGGAGTAGCAGCCTTCACCTTCAGCTATACCAGCCCATTCAGATATGACAAAGGCATACACTGTTCGCTAGACTACTCCCTGACTGTCTATATAGCTACCCCCTGATTGACTATATAGCCAACAAGGAGATCCCCACCTGAGATCAGCAGGCACCAAGACACCTCCATGCTTGGACCCTGAAGCTAGATCCAGACCGATCTCCACAGCTTTGGTGGCTTTGCAGAATCCCAGCTCTGCTGTTGATGATCTTTGGTACTTGGCTTTCCTCTTGACGTACTTTCTGTCCTCACTTAAAGCCATCAGGTCATCTGCAGAAATGCACACAAACCCAGTCGGTTTACTGCAGCGAGCTTTGCAGCTCTTCACATCAGCAGTCTAGTCACACACCAAACGCAGCTGATATTAACAATGCAGAGATGCTATTGTGCTGCATGCCAAGCCTGCTGCACATCTATCTGCATCCAATGGATGGGTACAC
>JAABUS010005275.1_pt1 | contig 17223 bp, 11 predicted proteins | sample 5560161 | NCBI WGS metagenome assembly JAABUS01 (sample SAMN10711885, study PRJNA513376) | rock metagenome | isolation source: Antarctica rocks | place: Antarctica: Victoria Land, Trio Nunatak nord | collected 2016-01-04
ATCTTCATCCGTGTTAACTCGGCCGGGGTGCCACTGAGCCAAGCCGACTTTGCGATGTCGAAGATCGCGGTCAATGAAGTCAACGGTGGCAATGAGTTGCGCAAGGTAATCGACTACTTCTGCCACCTCGCCATCTCCCCGGACGCCTACAAGGATATCTCCAATGACACGGCTTTCGTCGCGTCCGGGGCACTCAACCGCATATCCTGGATGCGTAATGAGAACGACGCGCTCTACGATCCCGACTACGTTGATGTCCTGCGCGTGACGTTCACGTCCGAGTTTAGACGTGGCCGACTAGCGGACCTCGTCGCTCTCTTATCGGGTCGCAACTTCGAGACGCTTCAGTTTGAGGAGGCGGTCGTTGATGACACGTTCATTCGGCTCCGCCAGAGCGTTGACCGCTTCACTAACGAGCACAACTTCAAGACGTTCCTGCTAATCTTGCGATCGACCGGCTTCGTCGACGCGTCGATGTTTACTGCCACGAACGCCGTAAACTTTGCCTATATCCTCTACCTCATCCTGCGCCGTAAAGCATTGCCACAGCAACTCATCGAGCGGTACGTCCGACGCTGGTTCGTGATGTCTATGCTCACCAGTCGGCACTCGGGGTCCTTCGAATCAACGTTCAGTCAGGACGTTCGCCTTGTCGAGGAGCAGGGGATCGTCGCTTATGCCGATCAGTTGTTTCGAACTGTACTTTCTGACACCTTCTGGGAGTTGGGGTTGCCTGGAGCATTGAATACGGCAACGATTAGCAGTCCGTTTTTCAAGCTCTTCCAGGCATCCCAAGTTAAGGGCAATGATCACGGGTTCCTATCCAGTGACATCACTGTGCGATCGCTGATCGAGGTGAAGGGCGACATCCATCACCTGTTTCCCAAGGACTATCTGGAGAAGCATGGGGTCCCAAAGACGCAGTACAACCAGATCGCCAACTTCGCCCAAACGCAGAGCGAGATCAATATCGCGATCGGAAACAAGGCGCCGACAATCTATTTCGGTCAACTCCGCGAGCAGGTTCACGGCGGCGACAGCCGGTATGGCAATATCACCGATCCGGACGAACTTGCCGCGAATCTTTGGGCCAACGCCATTCCGGAAGGGATTGGGTCAATGGATGCTAGCGACTATCCGGCTTTCCTTGAGGAGCGCCGGAAGCTCATGGCCGCCAAGATTCGTTCTTACTTCGAAGGTCTCTGATTCGTTTGACCCTCTAGAACTCAAAAAACTGGAAATATCTCCATGCTGGAGTAAGGTAGAGCTATTTAGTGGTTGATCTGGGGCGGTGGCGCCCCTTTCGAGGCTGCAATCATCGCCGGCTTGAGGATGGCCATGGTCCAACAGTGCTCTGGGTTGTCGCGATGCTGGTAAGCGTCCTGGGCCGACCTCAGCGGTGAGTGATTGGAGACGATAAAGCTCGGCATCGCCCGGTCATCGTGGACCAGCTCGGCCAGCGCGCGGTTGTTGCGCCCGACATCGCACCGTCTCGGGCCGAGCGACACCCCCTCCAATCATCTCCGCGGCCCAGAGCCCGCCGACGGTCGTTCCGGATTGACCGTGCTCCTGGCCCGTGCTAGCGTCCCGGCACCGGCGTCACGCCCTTCGCGTCGCCCACGACCGTCGCACCGGTGGAAGGACCGCGCGTGTCCGAGCCGAGCACCACTGCTCCACCTGTGTCACGGCCCATCATCGGTCGCCCTGAGGGTCGCGGCGGCGAACGCTACCTCGCCATCGACCTGGGAGCGGAGAGTGGCCGGGCGCTCGTCGGCCGCTTCGACGGCGAGCGGCTCGAGATCGCGGAAGTCCATCGGTTCGCCAACACACCCGTCCAGCTTCCCGATAGCCTCTATTGGGATGTGCTTACGCTCTACCGGGAGACGCTCGAATCCATCCGGGCGGGCCTGGTCACGGGGCCGCTGGCGAGCGCCGGCATCGACGGCTGGGCGGTGGATTACGGCCTCCTCGACCACGACGGTGGGCTGCTCGGCAACCCGCTCCACTACCGCAACCCGCGCTTCGAGGCAATGGTCGCCGAGCTGACCCGCCGGGTCGGCGCCGCGGAGCTCTACCGGCGCACCGGGATCCAGTCACTCCCAATCAACACCAGTTGCCAACTGCTCGCCCAGTCCGGCAGCGCCGTCCTGGCCGCGGCCGACCGTCTGCTCCTCGTCCCCGACCTGCTCAGGTTCTGGCTGACCGGGGAGGCGACCGCCGAACTGACCAACGCCAGTACGACACAGCTCCTCGGGGCTGGCAGACCAGAGTGGGACCCGGTACTCCTTGACGTGGTCGGCGTATCAGCCGGCCTGTTGCCGCCGATCGTGGGTCCCGGCACTCCATCCGGGGCGGTCCGGGGTCAGGCGTCGGAGGCGGTTGGCTCGGCGGTCCCGATCGTCACGGTCGCGAGCCACGACACGGCCTCGGCGGTCGCGGCGATCCCGAGCCAGTCGGCCACTTTCGGCTACATCTCCAGCGGGACGTGGTCGCTGGTCGGGGTCGAGCGCCGGGAACCCACTCTCAACGAGGCGGCTCGCCTCGCGAACCTGACCAATGAGCGCGGGATCGACGGTACGTTCCGGCTGCTCAAGAACGTCATGGGACTCTGGCTACTGCAGGAGTGCCGCCGGATCTGGGCGCACGGCCGCCCGGCGCTGACCTACGCGGAACTCGGCGAGCTGGCCAGTACTGCGCCCACCTTCGGACCCGTCTTCGACGTCGGCGATGTCCGTCTGATCGCGCCCGGCGACATGCCAGCCCGGATCAGGCGGCTCTGCGTCGAGATCGGTGAGTCACCGCCGGAGTCGATCGCCGCGACCGTCCGCTGCATCCTGGAGAGCCTCGCCTGCGCCCACGCCGCGGCGTTCGACGCGGTCACTCGCGCCTCGGGGCAACCCGTGAACGTGATCCACATCGTCGGCGGCGGCTCCCACAACGATCTCCTTTGCCAGCTCACCGCCGATGCCACCGGACTGCCGGTCCTGGCCGGTCCGGCCGAGGCGACGGCAATCGGCAACCTGCTGGTCCAGGCAATGGCCACCGGGCGCGTCGCATCCGTGGGCGAGCTGCGGGAGGTCGTCGCCCGGTCGACCGTCCTCTCCACCTTCCAGCCTACCCAGCGTTCAGGCGACCACGACCGCTGGTCGGAACTCCGGGCGAGGTATGCCGCCTTGACCGCCTCGCCGACCGGCGCGACGATGGCGGCCGGATCAGCCGCCAGGGAGGTTGCACCCGGATGACCGCCTCACGCCCGATGCCTGACGACGAGTATCGCCACCTCACCGACCGACTGACCCGCCGCGGCGTCGACGTGGCGGCGGTCGAGGACGGGCTGCGCCGCCAGCGGATCGAGACGCCGTCGTGGGCCTACGGCAACTCGGGCACCCGCTTCAAGGTCTTTGGGCAACCGGGTGTGCCGCGGACGCCCTTCGAGAAATTCGAGGACGCGGCCGAGGTCCACCGGCTGACCGGCGTCTGCCCGACCGTCGCGATCCACATCCCGTGGGACCGGGTCGACGACTTCGGCGAGTTGCGCGACTACGCCACTTTGGTCGGGCTGTCGATCGGCGCGATCAACCCGAACCTGTTCCAGGACGAGGCCTACCGGCTCGGCAGCCTCTGTCATCCCGATCCGGCGATCCGAGTCAAGGCTACGGAGCACCTGCTCGAGTGCAACGCGATCGCCCGCGAGACCGGCTCGGAGCTGATCTCACTCTGGCTCGCCGACGGGACGAACTACGCCGGACAGGACAGCTTCACCGAGCGGCGCCACCGGCTGATCGACGCGCTCCGGGCGCCGTACGACGATCTGCGGGAGGGTCAGCGGCTGCTGGTCGAGTACAAGTTCTTCGAGCCCGCCTTCTACCACACCGACCTCGCCGACTGGGGCATGGCCCTCACGCTCTGCCAGCGACTGGGACCACGGGCCGAAGTGCTCGTCGACCTCGGGCACCACGCCCAGGGCGTCAACGTCGAGCAGATCGTCGCGCTCCTGATCGACGAGGGCCGGCTGGGCGGCTTCCACTTCAACAGCCGAAAGTACGCCGACGACGACCTGATCGTCGGCAGCACCAATCCGTTCGAGCTGTTCCTGATCTACGTCGAGCTCGCCGGCGCTGGCGCCGCGGCCACCGACCGGATCGCCTACATGATCGACCAGAGCTTCAACGTCGAGTCCAAGGTCGAGGGCATGCTGCTCAGCGTGACAAACCTTCAGGAGGCGCTGGCCCGGGCGCTGCTGGTCGACCGGCCGGCCCTGGCGTCCGCCCGCGCCGAAGGGGACATCCTTGGCGCCCATCGGGTCCTCCTTGACGCCTACCAGACCGACGTGCGGCCGCTGACGGCGAGCGTTCGCCGCGACCTCGGTGGCGCACTCGATCCAATCGCCGCCTTCCGGGCCAGTGGCTACGCCGCGAGGGTAGCCAGTGAGCGGGTTGGCGGTTCCGCTATGAGCTGGACCTGAGCCGATCCGGCCCGGCGGACCGGACCGGAGGGCCAACGATACCCATTATCCTGAGGACGCCCCGATGACCGATTCCACAGCGCCCGCCCTGGCCCACCTTGTCGCCGACCGCTGGGATGCCGCCCACGCCGCTGGCCTCGATGCGCTCGGGCGGCTGGCCTACCGGTCGAACCTGCTGGGCGCCGACCGCTCGGTCGCCAACTTCGGCGGCGGCAATACCTCGACCAAGGTCCAGGAGTCCGACCACCTCGGCCGGCCGACCGTCACGCTCTACGTAAAGGGCTCGGGCAGTGACCTGGCGACGATCATCCCAGCGGGCTTTGCCGGCTTCCGACAGGACGAGCTGCTGCCCCTGATGGCGCGCGAGTCGATGGGTGACGCGGCAATGGTGACGTACCTCGGCCGCTGCCAGGTCGACCCAGCCATGCCGCGCGGCTCGATCGAGACCCTGCTCCACAGCTTCATCCCGGCGCCGTGCGTCGATCACACCCATCCGGACGCGGTCAACATGATCTGCTGCTCGGTGGACGGCGAGCGCCTGGCGCGGGAGTGCTTCGGCGCGGCTGCCATCTGGGTGCCGTACATTCGCCCCGGTTTCACACTTGCCCGGCAGATCGGCCAGGCGGTCCGGGCCAATCCAGCGGCTACGATGGTCCTGCTGGACCGGCACGGGCTGGTCACCTGGGGCGAGACGGATGAGGAGGTCCACCGGCGGACGCTGGCCGCGATCGATACCGCGGCGGCCTTCGTCAACGGCCGGACCGCTGGGCGAGCCGCCTTCGGCGGTCCAACCCGCGAGCCCCTCGGCGCCGAGTCGCGTCTGGCCCTCCTGGCGGAGATCCTGCCGGCACTGCGCGGCCATCTCAGCTGGCCCCTGGCGGGGGTTGACGCGCGGCACGACGACGGCCGTCGGGAGATCCGGCCGAAGATCCTCAGCACCGACATGTCCCCGGCGACCCTGGCCTTCGCGGCGGGACGAGATTCTGCCGAGCTGTCGCAGGTCGGCGCCGCCTGCCCCGATCACCTCATCCATACAAAGGTCCGGCCGCTCTGGGTCCGCTACGACCCGTCCATGGACGACCCGGCCGCGCTCCTCGAGCGGATCGCCGACGGCGTAAGACAGTATCGTGCCGACTACGCCGCGTACCACGAGCGCCACGATCAGCCGGAAGGCCCCGAGGCCGCGCCGCTGAGCGACCCCAATCCGCGCATCGTCATCATCGAGGGAGTCGGCCTGGTCGCGGCCGGTCCGGCCCGGCGATCGGCGGACCTGGCTCGCGACCTCTACCACCGGGCGATCGCCGTCATGGGTGGCGCCAACGCTCTCGGCGGCTTCCGGTCGTTGAGCGAGGCCGAGAGCCACGCGGTCGAGTACTGGCCGCTGGAGCGCTACAAGCTCTCCTTGGCACCACCTCCGCCGGAGCTGACCGGCCGGGTCGCCCTCATCACTGGCGGCGCCGGTGGGATCGGCCGGGCCATCGGGAAGCGGCTGGCGGCGGCGGGAGCCTGCATCGTGGCGATAGACCTCGACGGCCCCGGTGCCGAGGACGCGGTCCATGCCTACGGTCGCGGCGGGCTAGGCGTGGTCGCCGACGTGACGGACGAGACAGCGGTTGCCACCGGGTTCAGGGCGGCTGTGCTCGAGTTTGGCGGCGTCGACATCGTCGTCTCCAACGCCGGGCTGGCCTCGTCGGCGCCGATCGAGTCGACCTCCGTTGCCGAGTGGGACCGTAACCATGACGTGCTGGCCAAGGGGTACTTCCTCGTCAGCCGGGAGGCGTTTCGGACGATGAAGCCGCAGGGGACCGGCGGTGGGATCGTCTTCATCGCCTCGAAGAACGCCGTCTTCGCCGGGAAGAACGCAGCTGCCTACAGCGCAGCCAAGGCCGCCGAGCTCCACCTCGCCCGCTGCCTGGCCGAGGAGGGCGGCGCCAGCGGCATCCGGGTCAACGTCGTCAACCCGGACGCCGTCCTTCAGGGCAGCCGGATCTGGGCCTCGAGCTGGAGGGCTCAGCGTGCCGCCGCCTACGGGATCGCGCCCGAGGAGCTCGACGCCCACTATCGCGCCCGCACCACCCTTGACGTCAACATCCTGCCGGACGACATTGCCGAGGCTGTCGCCTTCCTCGTCAGCGACCGCTCGGCCAAGACCACCGGCAACATGCTCAATGTCGACGGCGGCGTCCCGGCGGCCTTCCCACGCTAACCCAGGTTTCACAAGGACTGCCCGGCCTTGAGACTGCCTCCTGCTCCCTTCCCTGGGCACTGGTGAGCCGAAGTCGCGCAAGCGGCTGAGCAATCCGGTGAGCCGGCGGGTGCCCTCTGGGCGCGGCTGGGGATGGGGTCTGCCTTCGCCACCAGGCCGTTCCCTTGCCACTCGCGCTTAGCCGAGCTCGATGAGAACCACGCCGACCAGCAGCAGGGCGACGCCGGCGACACGGCGGGCAGTCGCCGGGCGGCGCGGCAGCCGGACCCAGCCGAAGTGGTCGAGGGCCAGCGAGACGACGTTCTGCCCGGAGACGATCAGGGCGGTCGTGACCGCCGTCCCGAACTCGGGGACGAGGATGACGGTCGATGCGACGTAGACGGCGCCGCAGACGCCGCCGAGGAAGGCCCAGCCAGGCACCTCCGACAGCAGGGTCCGCCGGGGACGCTGGGAGGAGATGAGGAGCACCAGCAGGAGCAGGATCAGGACGCCGCCGCCGAACGAGATCGAGGAGGCCGTGAATGGAGCGTCGAGCCCGCTCCGGAGCCGGGCGTTGATCGCCGACTGAATCGGCAGCACCGTGCCGATGAGCAGGCCGCCGGCGAGGCCGAGCAGCCGTGGCGCCAGCGGCCCCCGCTCAAGAGCGGTCAGCCCATCGTCCGGCGACGTGGTCGCGGTCGAGGTGAGGCGACGCCGGCTGCCCTGCCAGGAGATCAGGACCGCGCCGAGGACGACGACGACCGCGCCGAGTGCCCGCTCCGCCGAGACCGCCCGATAGGGCACGCCGAGCAGGCTCTCGCCGTCAAGCACCAGCGAGGTCAGCATCTGCCCGGTGATGTTGAGCGCCACGGTCGTCGCCGCACCGAGCCGCGGGATCAGCAGGATGGTGCCCGCCACTCCCACGACCCCGAGCGGACCGCCGAGATAGCCCCACCAAGGCACAGACCGGAGCGACGCCTCGTTCGGAATACCCTCGCCGGTGACGACCACCATGACCAACAGGACCGCGATACCGACCGCGAACGAAATCAGCGTCGCGCCGATCGGCGCCCGGAGCACCGTGCGAAGCGTGTTGTTGATCCCGCTCTGAAGAGCGACCAGCCCGCCGGCCGTGAACGCAAGCAGCACCAGCGCCAGGTTCATCGGCACTGTCCAGCGTTGAACGGAGCCAGGAGAATCGTCGAAGGCAGACTTAGGAAGCGAGACGGCTGTCGGCCGCCCGAACGGTGCCACACTGGAGTCACGCGCAAGATGCCCTTTTGCCAGACGATCGGCTGCGGCGGTCACTATACCGCTGACACACCCCTCGAACGGCAGACCATCGGTCCGCGATCTTCATCCAGGCGGCACGAACCAACCAACCGGCGACTGGTACGATACGTCGGATACGTCGAACCTGGCGGCTCGGGAAGCGGTCGCGTGAGGTCTGTCCGGCACGATGGCGGAATGTCCTCGCGTTGGGGTTGGAAGGGTGCATTGGGAATGAGGAGCATCGTCCGTCCACGGCGGCGACCGACGGCGATCGAGGATGACCGAGGGCTGTATCTGATCGAGCGCAACGCACCACGCTCTACGGCTGAGGGAACCGACCAGCCCGCCACCCGGATCCTCTCGATGCCGGCGCCGCGCCGGTCCCATTCCGTAGCCGACGACTCCAAACCCAGCGTCACGCCGTCGCGAAACGTCGCCGAACCTTCCCCTCTCGCCGACACCGCCGTTAGTTGGCTCATTTCCCTGGCGTCGTTCGTGGCCTGGCTCATCCCGCTGCCGTTCTGGACCGGCCTGACCCTGTTCGGTGGGGTCGTCGGGATGTGTGGCAATACTCGCCGAACGGTGCTGGCCAACATCGACCACGCCACGATGGGCAACCCTCCGGGCCGACGGACGGCGTGGTGGATCGGCTGCCAGCAGATCGCGACCCACCTGCAGACGGTCGTCATGCTGCTGCGTTCTGGCACGTCACGATCCCGCCGGCGCGAGCGCCTCGTCTTCCACGAGACGCATCACCTCCTCCCGTACCTCAACCAGCGAGGTATCGTCGTCGTAGGTCCGCACGCCGGCCCCTACCCGCTGCTGGGATTCCTGGCGCTACCGTGGTTGCGAACACAGGGCTACGAGGGCGACGTCGTCGTCGTCGCCAGACTGTTCCGCCCGTTCCGGTCCGGCGCCCTGATGGACTGGTTCATCCGAACCTTCGCTCGCGCTGGCACCACGATCCTGCCGGTCGATACCCCTCCGCGTACGCTGGCTCTGCGTTTGCGCCGAACCCTGGCGAACAACGGCGCGGTCGTCCTGCTGGTCGACGAGCCGACCGTGTTCAAGTCGCTTCAGATCCCGCTCTTCGACAGTGAGATCGAGATGCCGGAAGGCCCGGTCCGCCTGGCGCACGCCACTGCCAGCATCATCGTGCCCTGTATCGCCAGCTACGAGCCCCGCCGCACCATGAGCGTCACCTTCGGGCCACCGATCGAACCGGTCGCCTCGGCCACGACGACCCTGACGCAGGTCGCCACGGCCCTGGAGCCGCTCATTCGGGCAAATCTGTCACAGTGGACGATGCTGACACCCATCTGGAAGAAACCATGACGCCGCCCTCATCCTCACGCACCGGTCGGGCCGATCTCCATCTCCACACCCCGGGTTCGGACGGGCTCATTACGGTCGACGAGTGGCGACAGGCCGCGGCCCGCCGTGGCATCGACATCATCGCCATTACCGACCACGATCACCTGGCAACGGTGCGCGAGTGGTGTCGGGCCGGGAACCAAATACCGGACGATGATCCAGGGTCGACGGTGTCCGTGATCCCGGGCATCGAGTTGACCGCCCGTGGACGGATCGTCCATGTCAACGTGCTCTTTGGTGGTGTCATCCCTGGCAATGTTCCGCAGGCCGGAACACCGTTGTCCGACATCATCCGATGGGCCCGGGCGATTCCCGGAACCGTCGTCGTGCTGGTCCACCCGCTCCCGTTGATCTGGCGGGGTCAACTCCGGCGACTCGCCCGTCTCGGCCTGCTTCCGGATGCGATCGAGACCCGCTACCCCCTGGTCGTCGGCAAGACGGACTCGCTGGAACGCGCCGCCCGGCGTCTTGGCATCGCCACTATGGGTTCGAGCGATGCACACCTGCATCCCGACCACCTCGGCGTCAATCTCACGACCTTCCCCGGCCAGACGGCGGCCGACCTGCTGATGGCCATTCGACACCGCCGGACACGGGCGCACGCCGGGCACAGCCCCCGCCGGCTCCCGCGCGCCGTCGCCAGCTGTCAGTCGCTATCATCGTGGCTCCTGCCGCTCCGTCGAATTCCTGGCGTGAGCCGGCTGAACCGGGCGCTTCTGCTCCGGTCCCGGCTCGCGACCGGTCTGGGCCCATTCCCCGAACCCAGCGTCCCAGCGCCGGAGTTGAGGGTCCCAGCGCTCCGAGAGGCTGAAACGCCCGCGTCGCCGGTCGCTCCCGGCACTATCCCAGGCTAGCCAGCTAACCGTGCAAGACGGCCAGCTGAAAGCCGTTGTGCCGCGATCGATCGGCGTGACGGACTGGTCGCGTCTGGGTCTTTGGACCGTTCGGTTTGGACGCCGAACCGACCACCAAGGCCCGACGTCGAGCGGCGAACTCGACGGGATACGGCCGTCGAAACACTTCGGTCAGGACCGCAGCCCTCGATCACGATTTTGGGTTCGAGGGCAGCAGAGAGGACGATGAGATGACGAAGGTACGGGCGGGCCAGAACGCCAAGAGGAAGGAGCAGCGCGATCGAAAGCGGGCGGCTCACCTCGACGAACTGGCTGCTCACCACCCGGCGCCAAAGTCGGAGTCGGCCGATCAACGGCCGGTGGCTGACGACGTTACAGACCAGCCGGGCTCACTGAGGGTCCAGGCGCCGCCGATGGACCGCGCTCACCGCCCTGTCCCTTCGACGCCGGCGTCCCAGCAGTCGGGCGATGACCTGCCATTTGCTCCCATCCCTCGACCGACGCCAGAATCCGGCACGAGCGTCCCCGGCACGGGTGTTTCGTCCGGACTGGAGGGAGTCGCTGGCGCCGGAAATCCTGCCTCTCGGGAAGACCCAGTTCCAGATGGGGAGCCGGTAGAGACCATCGATGATGGCCAGCCAATGACCGCAGTCGATCGCGATGCAGCTGAGGGCCGGCGAACGGCTGGCGACGAGCAAGTCGCTGACAGTGAATTGGGCGGGCCACCGCCCGATACGCGAGCAAGGAGAGGTGACCTGATGGGTAACAGCGGCGACCCTGGATGGGGAAAGCTTCGATCTCCGGACGACGACACCGCCCGCTCCGCCGGCCACGATCTCGCCCTGGGCCGCCTGTGGCAGGCATCCGGGTCCGTTTCCCAGCCAGACTCCGACGGCGCTCTGGTCCCGCAGGGCGGCAACTGGCCGCCAGGTGATGCTGGGATATCGTCGGTCGATCGCCATCTGGAGTCGACCGACTCAACGATGCCGACGAATTCCCCAATGGCCCTCGCTGAACCTGGAGACCAGCAGCCAGACGACCAAACTGTCGTCGCGAGCAGCCCGAGCGGCCCGACGGATCCACTGTTCGTTCCGTCCGGTCGCACCGATGCCGTTAGTGCTGCGCCAGGCGATTCGACCGCCAACGGGGGAACGACCGTCGAGCCGGGTGCCGAGTCGACCGATGACGATGCCGTCGGCCCACTTGGTCAGGTTTCCAGGATCGTCGCTGAAGGGTCGGTTGTCGCAGGTCCGTCCGCCGATGACCTTCGGGACGCAACCTTCGCCGAGACGAGCGACGGATCCGCTGTGAGTGCAAACCTGCTGGATACCGCCGGGACGGGCGTGACAAACGCCGAAGAGGTAGTCCCCGACGTGGGCGCGGAGACCAGCCGGGAGGTCCAGGACTCCGCCGCTGACCCCGATGCCATAGCCAGAGGGGGACCGCGTCCAGCCGAAGGTCGCCCTGAGAACACAGGGAAGGGTGCGGAGACCGATCGGGCGGCGGTCGGCGATGCAGGCAGCATCGGGGCGGATGCAAAGAGCGATCTCAAGCTGAGGGTAATGGATCGTACTGGTGCAATGGCGAGTGTCGTGGGAACCACGGCCGGCGAGCTGGCCGGGCGGACCAGCCAGGCGGCACGCACTGTTGCCGGGACGGTGACAGGAGTCGTGGACCACCTGGCCGCCATCGTCCACGGTGATTCTAACTTTGACGACCAGACGGAACGCGGCGACACGGGGACAGCGGCAGCGTCGGTCAGCACCAACGACGATGCTGTCATCGCCGATCATGTCGAACCGTCATCAAGGAACAACCGATTCCTTGTCGCGGCACTCACGCTTGGAACGGTGAGTGGCCTGAACCGTTGGGCCGTTCGACGGCTGACCGGTGCCGACGTCGCCGTCCTTGGTCCAGCCAGCGTTCACCCAGTGATCCTCGGGACCGGTCTGGCGACCCTGGTCGCGAGCCTCTACATCACCGAGGAGTAGCGAGGCGATCGGGCGTTCCGCGTCCAGCCAGTTCAACGGCCGGGACGGAGTACTCGGTTCGTCACGATTACCGGCTCGCCCCGGCCCCCCGCTGCTGCTCAGCATCCTGGGCGGCGAACTGAACGGCCTGGCCGAAGGTCGGGTAGCTGTGGATCGTCTCGGCGATCGCCGAGACGGGCAAGTCATGGCGCATCGCCAGGACGATCTCCGCCAGCATCTCGCCCCCTCGGGCGGACAGGATGTGTCCACCGAGGATCCTGCCGCCGCCTCGCTCGACGACCAGCCGCACCATCCCCTCCTGTTGATCGGTCGCGATCGCTCGCGGCTGATCCTCCATCGACAGCTCCGCGACGACGATGTCATGACCCGCGGCGCGCGCCTCCCGCTCGGTCAGCCCGACCCGGGCAAGCTCGGGCTCAGTGAACGTCGCCCACGGGATGACGTGGTCCTCGATCGGCCGCGCATCGCCGTGACCTCGGATCTCCGCCAGGATGTTGGCGGCGAGCTGCTCGGCCTGGTAGTGGGCGACGTGCGTGAACTTCCGCGGCGTGGCGCAGTCTCCAGCGGCCCAGATGTGGGCGGCGGATGTCCGCAGGAAGGCGTCGACCGTGATGCCAGCCTTTGCGTCGAACTCGACCCCGGCTCGGTCCAGCCCGAGATCGACGACCGGTTTCCGACCGGCTGCCAGCAGGATCATGTCCGCGATCGCGAGTTCGCGAACTTCATCGGGGGCGTCCTTCCCGGCCCCGAACAGGACGTGCTCCGTTCCGCGTCGCTCGATCCGTCGCACCGTCAGACCGGTCCGGATCGTAACGCCATCGCTCGTCAGCACCTCCGTCAGCTGGTCGGTTAGCCGGGGCTCCTCCCTGGGCATGATCCGGTCGGCCGAGCCGATGATCGTCACGCCGACATCGAGCCGGGCGAACATCTGGGCGAACTCGGTCGCGATCGTTCCGCCGCCGATGATCGCGAGGCGGCGCGGAAGAGCGCCGATGTCGATGATGCTGACGTTCGTTCGGACATCGGAATCACCCAGCCCCTCGATGGCGGGTCGAACCTCCTCTGAGCCGGTCGCGATCACTATCCGTTCGGCGCTGATCCGCTCACCGGTCGGTGCCAGTTCCAGCGTGTACGGGTCGACGAAGCACGCGTCCGCCTTGAAGAGCGAGATACCTTCGGCCCGGACGTTGGCGTCGCCATCGCCGTCGCGAATCTCGTCGATCACACGCCGGACGCGGGACCGGATCGCGGCCCAGTCCGGCGCGGCGCGCGGGATCATCAGCCCCAGGCGGTCCGCGGTCCGGGCCCGATGCAGGACGTGCGCGGTTTCCAGCAACGTCTTGGTGGGGTCGCAGCCGGCGTTGAGGCAGGTGCCGCCGACGCGCCAGCGCTCGACCTGCCCGACCGAGAGCCCGCCGGCGTTGAGGGCCGAAGCGACACCCGACCCGGCCGAGCCAGCGCCGATCACGATGACATCGAAGTGCACGGTCATGGCGGCTGATCTTTCCTTTGACGAACCGATACAGCGCTTGAACCGGTCAGGACCTTCGCCCGTACTCTTTACCCTGCGCCTCGACTTCTCGTCCTCATGATACTCATGGTCGACCGCTCCCCACGCTTCGACCCGGGATGCGTCAAGCGTGTGGTGCCGCACGGCGCCTCGATTGACACATCCCGGGTCGTCCGCCTTGTCCGGGGCTGGAGCCAAGCTTGCGTTAGCGAGACCGAATGGGCCATCGAGCCCGAGAAAGGTTGCGATCTCAATGGCGGTCTTCACGCCCACTGGCATCAGTCACCTGCGGATCACCGTCTCCGATATCGAGCGCTCCCGAACGTTCTACACCGAAGTCCTTGGCTTCGACGTGATGGCCGATGCCCCGCCACCGGTCGGCGACCCGGACCATGACATCATGGAGTTCAATCTCCAGGGTGGGATCATCCTGAACAAGGGCAGCCTGATCTTCGGGTTGCGACCAATGCCCAACGGCGGCACCGACCGATTCGACGAGAACCGCGTCGGTCTCGACCATGTCTCGTTCTCGGTCGCCAGCCTGGAGGAGCTCCGGCGGGCAGAGGCCTATTTCGACGCCCATGCAATCCCACACGGCAGCATCAAGGATCTCGGTGGCTCCGGCATGTACGTCCTCGAATTCCGCGACCCGGACAATATCCAGCTGGAGCTTGCGGCACCCAAGCCGTAGTCCAGAGGATCAGTGGCCGTTCCGTAAAGGACGGCCTGGCTACCGGTCGATCAGCGCGCTGATCGTTTGGCGGTGGAGCGCGGAGTGGAACCAAGAGGGTCGCGGGCGGGCAGCCCGGGCCGGCGCGGATATTGGCGTGGCGTCTGGGCGGACTTCCGGACGATGACCAGCCGGGTCTCGCTGCCGTCGATCACGTTCGACGACTCGACGGTGAGGCCGACGATCTTCGCCGCCCGTTCGCCGGTCGCGAGCTCGTCGCCCAGGTCCATCCCCTTGGGGAACAGGCCGACGCCGCCCAGCCGGAGCAATGGGGCGCCCATCTCGAACAGCGCCGGGAGCGACGACACCCCGCGTGCCGTCACCAGGTCGAAGGCGCACCGATACTCGGCTTGCGTCCCGATCTCCTCCGCCCGGGCGTGCAGGGCGACAACACTTGACAGCCTGAGCTCGCCGATGACGGCTTCGAGGAACTGGACCTTCTTGCCCGTCGCCTCGATCAGCGTGACCTCCAGATCCGGCAGGGCGATCTTCAGGGCCAGACCCGGAAAACCAGCCCCCGTGCCCATGTCGGCCAGACGGACCGTGGCGTTGTCGGCCCGGGGCCCGGCGACACCCGTTACTGAGTGGACCATTCGGAGCGCGTCCAGGAACAGGCGCCGGTCGATCTGCTCGGGGTCCGTCACGGCCGTCAGATTGAAGCGGCCGTTCCACTCGATCAGCAGGTCGCGGTAGGTCGCGAACGCGGCGACTTGCTCACCGGTCAGCGTCAGAAACGGTCGCGCCAGGTTAGCCAGTGCCGGGTTCTCGCTCGTCATCCTAGTTGGACTCGCCTCTCTCTCGTCCCACGCCACGCATCTGACCGGTGGATGTACATGTGCCTGCCCTATCGTACCGCGAGCGCTCCTGGTGAACCCTTGAACGCTGGTCCCAGGCGCACGAAGGTCCCGAGCGGGCATGGTCGCCGACCCGGAACGTTGCGCGAAGGGATGGCAATCGCGCACACTCGTGATGCCTGGAACCGGTCCCCCGTGTTTGTTGCTCGAGCAGTCCCGCGCTGAGGAAGTCGATGCCCTTGATCCTTTCACGAACGGCGTCGGACGGCCAGGTCGCGACCGCACCGCTACCGCACGCTCGGTTATCCCGGCGGTCCGCCGTAATTGCCGCGCTCTCCGCCACCACTGGGCTCCTGGTTGGTCGCGGCGCCTTCGCCCAGGAGGGACCCGAGGAGATCGGCTTGCCGAAGCCGGGGTCGAGCAGTGGCATGGGCGGGGTCGGGATGCACGGCGGCGCCGGGGCAGGCGGTGGGACTGTTCCCAACATCTCGACGGCTACCGCCAATGAGCCGGTCGTGGGCGAACCACCGGCGTCGGTGGCAATGGCCCCCGTCACCATCGACGGCCGGACCTACACCGCCTACACCGAGACCGTCGTCAAGCAGGGTCAATGGGATCTCTATACCTGCGAGTTCGACGTCGCCTACATGATCATGTCCACGTTCGGCGTCGAGACGACCCTGGACGAACTCGTTGGCTATGTCGGCTTCGATAATCCGTTCGACCCTTACGCCGAGGAGACGGCGGGCGGGATCGTCATCTACGGCGGCGACATCGGCGCGGCGTTCTGCGGAGATCTTACCCACAACACCTTCTCGAAGACCCGCGGTAGCGCCATGCGTCGCGCCTTCGAAGGGTTCGACTTCAAGGCTGAGGCGTGTACCAGCCGAACCGGGGTCGAGCGTGGACTCAGCGCTGGCAAGCTGCTTTGGATGAAGACGACGGTCGACTTCACGGCCTACGAGCCAACCCGCTGGCAGACTCCGGACGGCACGGTCTATCCGACCGCCTACGAGAACGACCACTGCGTCGCCGCGATCGGCTACGACGACGCTTCCGTCGTGATCCGCGACTCACTCGGACCGACCAACACCAACTGGGACCGGCCCTGGGAGTATGACGTGCCATGGGACGTGTTCATGGACCGCTGGGGGTCGAGCGGTCATGATGGCTTGCTGGTGTCCCCTCGCTGACGGAGCGACGGCGCCGATGCTCTCCCGGACGCGAGGGGCATGAACGTCCCAACACCCGGTACCGTGCTCGCCGCCCTGGGGATCGACGGCGGGACCGCCGTGTTGCCCGTCTCGGGCGGGATGAGTGGCGCGCTTCTCTGGCGGGTCGTCCGTCATGAGCCTGGCACCGACTTGCTCCTGCGACTCCTTCCGCACTCCGGGCTGGCGACCGTCGAGCATGAGGCAGCCGCGCAGCGGAGCGCTCACGACGCCGGCATCCCGACTCCGCGGATCGATCACGTTGGGGTGGTCGCCGGTTGTCCGGTGATCCTGATGACGTGGCTATCCGGGCAGACCATGCTGGACGTGCTCGTCGAGCAGCCAAGTCGGTCCAACGCGCTCGGACAGGCGAGTGGGCGACTGCTACGGCGGATCCATGACGTCGCGCCAGTCATTGGACCGGCCAACAGCTACCTTGGCAGCCGCCTGGCCGGCGTCGACCGGTGGCTGAGCCGGATCGTCACGGCGAGCCAGGACCCGACGGCGCTGATTCATGTCGATTTCCACCCCGGCAACCTCATCGTCGGTGGTGACGGGACCATCGCGGTGCTGGACTGGACCAACGCCTCGGCCGGCGATCCGCTGATCGACCTCGGTCGGACGTTCGCCTGCCTCCAGCTGGGAGCCGCCCTGTATGCCAACACGATCGGTCGTGAATCGATCGACGCCTGGTGGCGTGGGCTGATCGAAGGATATAGCGCAGCCAATCGGACGATCGATGAACTGGCGCCCTTCATTGCATTCGGGCTCGTGACCCTGGTCGATGACTGCAAGGTCACGTCGCCGAACGCCCGGGTCGCGTCTGGGGCCGTGCAG
>JAABUS010005276.1_pt1 | contig 17221 bp, 9 predicted proteins | sample 5560161 | NCBI WGS metagenome assembly JAABUS01 (sample SAMN10711885, study PRJNA513376) | rock metagenome | isolation source: Antarctica rocks | place: Antarctica: Victoria Land, Trio Nunatak nord | collected 2016-01-04
TAGGTCTACCAATTGGGAGAGAATGAGTGGAAAAGAATTGTTTTCATTGTCGGCGCTATTTTCTTCTTAGGAGATGATAGAAATGCGGCAACGCGTGCGCAACTTCAATTGGTAGGTGTAAAATTGAGTAGAATGACGGTCGTCGCCCCAATCTCTCATGTCGAAGCCAAGTCTTTATTTTTATATTATCTTGTTCTTTCCGCTCCTCTTCGAAAAACACTACGGTTTTCACAACCTCTTTTTACCAACTCTACGATACTGCACAATCCAGGAAAAGGAAGTTCGCCACCATCTCAAAGATCCTAGTGGCAAATCTCAAAGAGGTTTCCCAGCTGCAGTCTGAGCACTCCTCTCGGCTTCCGTTTAATATGCAGGTTGCCGCTCGGATGTACTTTATGGTCGTCCAGACTGAGGCCGTGATCAAACGCTCAGGATTCATCAGTCAACTGCGAGAACTTCTTCGTCAAGGGGTAAAGTAAGGTCGTGTAGTCGAAAATCTATGTTGTCGTTGTGTTTCAGAAGTCAGATTGTCTCCCCAGCTCCGAGTGCCTTCCCTCTCGGTGCACATCCATTCCCTATCCGTCCTATTGATGTTGCACACATATCCGCAACCTCACTCTCCATGAACACTGCCCGCAGTAAAGCCTGGGCACTCAAGTGAAGCCAACCATAATCGTAGTCAACCACCCTATGTAAGATTTCACGTGGGAGAGCGTGTCGATCTGGGGATCAAGATTGCCGCGCTCACCTGGGGCGCAAGGAACATTGATCATGAGAGACACGAATCTGGTAGGGTCACGAGGTAGAGGATCGTGATTTCGATGGTTGGAGTGGTCCACGTCACGCTGGAAGAGTTTCTGCGCGAGCACATTTTTCATACCAAGCATATTGTCCGACAACATGGTCCCATGTTCTAGTGTACTGAGATCTCGCGGACCGCGTGTGAGGCAAGGGCTGTATCTGAAGAACGAGCGAAGTACATGGAGGAGATATCGGCCCTCCACACAGGGTCTACTGTCCCAGTCCTTAGGTTCGAAGACTCGTACGTCTAGATCTAGGCTCTTGACGTATTTAGGTGGGACTGGTAGAGCCAGCCAAGTCGGTTTTAGACATGTGTCTGATATCATCAAATCGAGTTTCCATTTCGTGCCGGCTTCGTTATGTTCATTATTGCGTTTGATCTCGTCTTGCGTCTCTTCTGATAATTGATGGCTGCAGCTGAGGGCACCGAGAGAAGATATTTGAGGTGGCTGATTCTCATGGTATATGGGCCCGCAACGGTGGCGTTCTTCTCTTCGACCATCCTCCCCCTCAGGCGATTCTGGGCGAGACACTTCTAAGTCAAGTAGCTCGTCGTAAATTTGGTCTCAAATTTCCCAGGGTAGGAGCAAGAAGGCCGATGGACTATGAGAGTTACGCCGATTTGACATCTTGACCTTCGTCGAAAGGGGCCAACGTGACTTGCGTGTAATGAATGCTTTGTAGTCAAGCTGCGATAATGACCTATCAAAAACTTTCGGCGATGAGACTTTAGTCTGCTCGGAAATCCTGTACTAGCGGCATAGATGACTCGAGGCCAATTGGCAGGAGCTTCGGCCGCTTAGGAAAGAAATGATCATGATGATTGTTTCTGTAAACATGATCTTTATAAGAGCAGAATATTGTTTATAATAGTGTGATGTTTGTAAGAGCGTAATTCTCCTAAGAGCATGTTGTTTCTCTAGAGAAGCAGACAATTGCAATAACTTATAGACTTGTCACCGGACTTTCGGACAATTCAAGCCAGTCGCAGAAGCCGATGCGTAGCTTTGCGGCGGATCTCGCTCGATAACGATGCGTCTGTTGACATAATTGATGGAGAAGAGTGGATACGTCATGTAGGATATTATCAGATGGCTGGTGGTCTGGGACGAAAGTCGCTGTACACTTGAGGGCATCGTGATGTCTACTTTCTAGCAACGTTTCTAACCACCACGAGCTTGGAAGGCCCTGAAAAGGTTCTTCTGGTATTGATCGCTTCTTGAGAGTCTCAGTCTTGAAATTTTTAAGGGAATTTGAGCTCTTGGGGTGTGAGATACATCAAGTTGCAGACCTGCAAGTATTCTTGGCGGTATCCAGCGACTTTTGCCACCGGACTTTCGGACAATACAGGCAAAAAGATTACAAATGGACGGAAAAACTTCGGCGCCGTGCCAAGCATCTTGGCAACCGATATCTCCCGCGAATAAATATGGACGTCTTTGGTGCTGGTGCCGTGGAGCTAATTGCTCGTAGAATGGACACAGTGTGCAGGATTCAAATCTCTTCCTCATCCCACCGAGTACACGAGTTCAATGGAGATGTAAGGCGTCGCAGATCTTTCTAAGCGGTTACAGCTCATCTCTTGGAATAGAACCCAGTCATTTCTAGTCTAAACCGCCTTGTGCTGACATAGAGTCTAGACATAAAGGCGATGAAGCATCGTGAAATCTTGTTAGACTATGTAAACTGTACTCGAAAAGGGTCTGCATCCACAAGCGTAGCACGATTTCCAAGGCATCATCGCCGACTGTCGAAAATGTGTGTGGAAACGGCGAAAAAGGAGCTACATAATCCTTCTGGTTATCGTCTAGTCTCAAACCACCATGAACATATATCTCCTCATCAGCCCATCCGTCATGCCGTCGCATTCCAGATTGCGCCTGGTCTGTGGTCCGGGGGAAGCGTAATGTTGGGGTCGCGAGGGAGGCAATCAAGCTCTTCGCTGTATTCCAGGCTACCATCGTTGACCTGCATTTGAGTTAGGTCCAGCACTGGGCCCCAGCCATAAGGTGCCCAGCATTGTGCTGCCTTCGTGACGTCTCCCATGTCGATAATATCCCACTCTTTTTTGTGGCACCCACACTTCAAGCTGAGGATTTTGACCTTTCCAAACAGTAGGCCGCTCCCGGCGAGCTTCTCCAGGTAATCTCGCAAATTCCAAAGGGCGTTCTGCTCACCATTTGACCTTGTAGGCCAACAGAAACCCTGCATCACTGGTCTCGACGGATGATTGCCTGGCTTTGACATTGGCGCATCGCTTTCGATGGTGAGGTCAATAATCTCGCGACGAGGTCGATTGAAGAGAGGACCGGTAGCGTAGTTGGCTCCTTTCGGACCTTGGAACATGAAATCTTCCATCTGGACAAAGTTGATGATCAGGTTGTCCAAGGGTAAGTTGAAACGGCCCTGGCCGGCAGACCTCTTTGTATGGGAGGGGATGATATTGGGCCCATTATCAAACAAGCGTCTGAGCATTTGAAGTAGGTATGGTGGCAACACACCGGTAGGCCTGTAAAGCCACTGGTGGATAGAGTGCTCGAAGATGCGGAAATCCACCTCAAGGACCTTGATGTGTTTGGCTGGTGCAGGGAACGACAGCCAGGTCGGCTCCAAAGAACAACCCCAGATCATCAAGTCAAGCTTGCAAGTCAATTTGTTTTCAGTATTGTTCTTGCGCTCAAAGAAGTCGTTTATCTCATTTGCGATTTGATGATTGCAGCGAAGAAGACTGAGTTTGTTGCGTGGTTGATATTGGTACACCATGAAGCCGAAGCCCTGGTTCTCAACACAGTCGTATTGCTTGAGGCCAGGCTTTTCTGGGCGCGGTGTTTCGTGTCTCATGGCTTCCTCGTAGATGATATCGCGCATCTCGCGGGCAAGGCCGAGGAGTGAGGGAATTACTTCGGATATGTTGGTGGCGGCTACTGTTGCTGACATGCTAGCAACCTTTCGGGCTGGATCGAATGTAGGCGTCATTGCTGGCGTGGAGAGGAATCTCAACGCTGCCTGCGATGTATCGAAGATCTCAGCAACAATCTCAAGATACGAACAACACAAGGGACCACAGTAGAGTACGAATTACCGAAGAGGAGTTTTCGCGTGATCTGAGAGACCAAGGTAACAGCTATAGGAGCACACCAGCGGGCAGAATCAGTAGCGTCCAGGCCGGTAACAAGCCACCCAAGTCTTGTTGGCTAAACAGTGATTGGTTCTGTGAGAACAATAAAGAGCATGTGCAAACAACAAGCTGCTGCGTCTGCTTAGGTTTGAAGCGCCGTTTTGTGTGCTAGCTAGCTTGAGAACGAGCTTACTTCGATGGTTGTTGATGGATAAGACGCGACGCGACCGTCGAAAGAAGGGCGGTAGGGATAAGAAGAAAGGGGAAAAGAAGGGTGGCAAGTAAGAATTAGAGCAGGCACAAATTCCGGGCAGTTTTCCGACTGGCTTGTCCGCTTCACAGATAATACAGCCCGGAGCCTTATAGCATCGGAGAAAGCAACCGGCAAGGGAGACTTTGCCTCTTTGCCCAAGCTTCACTCAACAATAATCAAGTGCAAGAATCTCATTGTCCATCCATTCAGCGAAAGTTGGTTGCAGAGTTGCAGCAACCATCAAAGAGACAAGATTCCTAAAAAGGCTGCGGGTTCATGTTCCAATTTTTATCAAAATGACAGACACACATGTTTTCCCAGGATCATATACAATACGGCCGCCCTAGTCCGACGTCAAAGACAGCTGCAGGTACTCCTTCGCCGCCATAAGCTCTATCTTCCACGCCCCAGTACCTCTACCCATCCGAACCGCAAAGGCTATCCCGAAGAAGAGACAGGACCTGACTCCTCTAAAGGCGTGGTCAAACTTGTCATTGGACTGGTCTTTGAGTAATGTTGCGACGAACAAGACGGTGCTCAGGAAGATACTCAAAGTGTGAAAGAGTCCAACACCCAACTCGGCGTATATAAGCGCCTCGTCCATCATTATTAAAACAAAGCTGAAAAGGTACAGCATCACCGTTGCAAAGAATACCACGACCGCTGCCATGATAGGATTGCCGTCGCAGTCACGAAGTACAATGGTGAGGAGGAGGTGGACGAGGAATGTGGTGAGCGATAAGATGATGAACGTAGCCGATCGCGCGAGAGACATTTGCTGGGACGCCGTTATTTATGTTTGCGGTGAGGTCGTCGGGTGCGGAAGATTTGATAAAAGGGACGCTTTAAGAGATTTATTCTTGTGATGATTGTATTGCAGGAGCAAGGTTCTTGTACTGTGGCCAAATTGCTGCGTCAAATTCATGGCGCAAAGCTAGTCCATCCGAAGACGCCATGACCTTCTCAAAATCACATTGAAGAGAACTTAAATGGTAAGTTGTACCATCTCAGAGCAATGGTCCAGTACTCATGTGGTTTTTCGAGTCACACTATACAGGCCTTTAATTGAAGTTTATGGGAAAGATTGGAAGAGACCCAAAGGATGTTTTATATTCCAAACGATTTTGATTATGTATAAAGTGGCGCTTCTGATTTCTGCTCTTAAGCTTCCGAGGTCACGCGACCTTCTTACCACAATCAATTGAAAGTTGAGCTCACTTTTGCCACTGCCTGCCTCACCGAAGTGATTTCCCGTTATCAAGAGTACTGCCACATCCCCCTCTGTAGTAATGAAGTTAGTATGTTTGCTTTAATGGACAGGGATCAAGGAGTCATCGAGAAAACAGATCATTTTGCTGTGAGAACAATCTAATGCATGTTTTCCTTGAGTCGTACGGAAATCTTCAGCACATACGTGGAGAACGAGCGCCACCCGCTACTGCTTAGCTCTGACGCCTTGAGAGAACCCATAGAAAGGTGACTCTCAAGACCTCATGATTGAACGCTAGGTGCTAGGGCATTGAGGACGCTTGCTGCAGATGTTGTGGTTTCCGAACAAGGAAAATGGTGAATTTTTCGTACTTTCCAGAATGAACCGTCTCGACGTTTCCGACAGCATGCAACGACCTACTCACACTGGGATCAATTAACAGGCACTTTCGTGCTCTAGCCCCGGAGATCTGCTGACCAACCATGCCATCGCCCACCTTCGCCAAGCAATTTCAACAAGAAACACTGTCTAGCCCCACCAAGACCCAAGACAGCTTCTAACGTGTTATTTTCCGGCTTTGAAAGGGGCACACTGGTGTTGTCGCTGTTTGTCACATACCACTTCCTCATATCTATAGAAATCTTCATACTTCTAAATTTTAGAAGATCCAAAGTCCTAGGCAGCGCATCTGAGCCTGAGTTGTCGCAAGCGTCGGTGCATGTGCAAAAATGGAGCAGTGTCGCTTCCATTTCCCTAATGCTGTTGAAGGTCCGATGAAAATGATCAGTAAAGATGCGCATGTTGGTAGAATTAGCTCTGTCAATGCCTATCGATGGATTTCTTACAAAGATTCCATGTGGGTGGGGCTTCTGAAGCGGAGTATGGTAAGCGTAACGCTTTTGGCAATGTCAAGGAGGAATAGAATTTGCGATGATTCAACCAGAAACGGGACATTTCCTAAGCAGTACAAAAACGCTTCTTTAATATGCTACGATTCTGAGGTACGGGGTAACACTTAGACCGAGTGAACAGAGCTGTACAGATCCTCGTATCGCAATAGAATGAGATGGCCGCTCGATCAGAAGATACAAATTGCCAGACAGGGAGCGAAGCGATACGTTTTGTCATGGCCAATAAGCCAAAATTTACCCGAGGCTCTCCCCAGCTTACAAGCCGCAGCCAAGGTCACGGCCTGGACTTCTTTTCGAATGAGCACTGTGGCCTACCTCCAATGGATTTTCCGGAAACATCCAGCCTCCCCCATCTCTCTTACCCGCAACCCATAGTACAGCATAGCCAACACAAGCGCAGCGACAGTACTAACACCCACAACAACCAAGCCAGTCCTATTGACCTGCGCATTGCTGAGCTGCCTCTCCGTATCCTACGTCAAGTACCTGAGTCCATTGAAGTCATGAAACGCAGACGGCCACGCAAGGACGAACTTAGCTACGGCCTTGGCAGCCGGCGGAAGGGTGCCGAACTTTGGAGCAGTATTTACGGAACCTAGGTGCCAGCCGAATAGCGGCGCTGCCAGGTATGCAGTCCCAAAGACGTAGAGTGCGCCGGAAGAAATAGCACCTGTGATGCGCATGAGCGAGGAGTTGATTGAGATGATTTGCCATTCGTAGATGCCGAGATGGGGAGCGATGGGTCGCTCTTGACGTTGCTTGACTAGTGTTTGGTCGGAGTCTGTGCTGACTATTTGTTGGGTAGTCGCTGGTCTGTAGGGAGCGTGTCGGTAGCTTGGTGTAGGATTTGGACTACGTATGCGATGGATAACGGTTCTGTACGACATGCCTGATCTGATTGGAAGTGGTAATGGCAAGAGGGGTTTCATATTGCTTTGCTGCCACTCGAGAAACCGCTAGTGGCTAAGGCGGAGGGACTGCAGGATGTCAGTCTGTGCTTTGAGCTTCGACAATGACACTCAAACGCAGCTATAGTAAGTGCTCTACTGATTAGATCCACGGGAAGACTCACGCCATGTAGGGCCTCTTTCATGTTTCCTGCATACCAACATGTTGATCGCTTAGCTATGACCTTGCGTGTGAGTACAAACAAAGACCGATTTTAATCCGGTTGTTGAGTGAAAAGTGTTACAAGCTTGTTGCGCAATTGCTATCAGCTTCAAACATCTTCATACCACACCCGTTACCCCTGTTTAAAGTAAATGATAGGCCATTTTTCAATTTCTGGCCACCCCACCAAATCCAAAATCCAAAAATCATCTATTTAGACTGCTACGTTACAAACACCTATCGAAAAGCTATTAGAGGTCTAGGAATAATTATTCTTATATAGCTCTAATATGAATTAAGTTTTCAGAAAATTAGAATAGGTGGTTATAGAGAAATCCCAGCTTAGGTCGGCGAATACAGGATTTTCGCCGATGTTTCGCCGACGTTTCGCCGACCTACGCCAAGGCTTCGTATAAAATCAACGAAACCCCATATACTCTAATAACTATAGATTCTAATTATCTAAAAATTCAATATATAATAGTAATTAGTTAAAGAATATTACTTGAAACTCAAATAAGTTTATAATAACTAGTTATGAGGTAGTAGTCTAAATAAGTAATTTTGGAATTTTGGAATTAATAGGGTAGTATTATTACGGGGTAGACTCTAATATAAATATTACTAAACTAAACCTCGTTACTTCTATAATAAGACTAGCGCCTTGGCTAGATTCTAGTATATTAGGGCCAAATCCTCTATAGATAATTAATGTCTTTTATATTATTAATATTTTTATTATTAAAGTAATTATATTTTAATAAATACCCAAAAATTCCAAAAATTAAAATATAACCTATATTATTTAAATAGAGGTAAGATTTACTTTAACTTTATAACTATTATAGTAAATTAAGAAAAGTAGTATAACTCTAGGAGAGAATAAAAACCGGTAATTTTAATATTAAATTATAATATTTAGAATATTTATAATAATATAAAAATAAATATAAAATCTTAATAAGAGAATAATCTCTATATTTAGATATTAAAATTAATTTCTAAAGAGTTACTAGAGCGAGGGCTCCGAGCCTCCTATTTTTAAAAAAAACTTTAAAATACTAGAAATTATAATATAAATAATATAACTATATTATATACTCCCTTACTAGGATTTATATATTATATTTAATAATTATTATAAAGTTGGTTTTAATATAATATAATAATTACCTCCCCTTCTAGGGGTTTCGCTCTCGAAATTAATAAATATTAATTTAATACTTTAATATTTTTAACGAAAGAGTATAATATAAAAGAATTTAAATTAAATAGGGTATATACGTAACACTTATACCTCTATTAAGGCTCTCCGTTCAATATTTTAATATAACGTCGATAGGACCTAAGTTAGTACTCGTAGAGAGGAGTATTAAAAATTAAAGGATAATAAACTTTATATTAATATAAGATAAAACTAGATAAGTTTAATAAATTTAATTAATAATTTAATAAACGTTTATATTTAGAATCTATAATTAAAAGTCTTAAGGGAAATTAAATACGAAGTTTTTATCTACTAGGAAAGTATATAATTTATATAATAAAAGGAAATCGTACTAAGAGTAATATACTCGGTATACTCGTAACTATAAATATAGTAAGTATTCTTACTCGCGATATTTATTAATATAAATATAGTAAATATATATCGGTAAATCCGGAAAAATAGTTCTATAAAATCGTTACTTAATCGGTATAAAATACGTATTTTACGTATTTCGTAAACTATTAATAAACGAAATATAGCGTAATAGAATATAATTAAATTTATTAACTTATCTTAGCTATATCTAAATTAAATAAATAATAACGTATTACCGTATAAATAGTAGTAGGGATAGTCGAAGTATTAAGAGCGCGCTTCCCTAGATCTAGGCCAGATCTAGGCCTAGATTTAAACAGTATCTCTAACTTCTTTATAAGTATTATAGGTATACTCGGTAATATATTCGTAGACTTTTTCCGTTATCGTTTTAAAGATTTTTACTAGTAGCCCTTAATTCCCGGGGCCCCGTATCGATTATAAATCTAAAAGGAGATTAAGGAATATATAATTAAATACCGCGTTAAATAGCGGTAAATATAATTAAAGTATTAAGAGCGTAGGCCCTTAATAGCGAGTTTAGGAATTAAATAGAATCTAGGTTAAACCTAAAGAATATCTAGGTTAAATCTAGGCCTAGATCTAGGCTAGATATAATACTCGGTTTTTTATTATTATTCTTAAATATAATAAAGTAGAGGATTAGAATCGTAAGCGATAATAATATATTATAGTAAGTATTATTATATAGAAAAGCGCGTAGGGGGGTAATAGACTTCCTAGTTTTTACTCGAGCCTAAATATCTAGCGGCTTAGAAATATAAGAACACTTTATTAAAATAATTAAATACTATATCCGTAACTACTCTAACCGCGCTTTTATTTAACGTATATATTATTTTTTTAAATCGCCTCTATACTTTCCCTAATATTATTACTAGCCGTAGTATTATTAATATTCTAAATACTATTATTATATTTAGGACTATTACCTCCGTTAGCGCTTTCTATACTCTCCGCGTTCGCTGTATTTATAATTTTAAATATATTTACTCTAAAATCCGCTTTCGATTTCCACTTCCCCTTTATATACTCCTTAATTCCGGTATTAATATATAATATATATTAAAATATTTCCTTTAACTAGGTTATTTAATACGCTCTCTTCGGTATTTATTTATATAACCCGATAGAGTAGAGGGGTTTATAGAATAATTATAGTCGTATATATAAAATTTAAATCTACGCCTATCTACCGCGTAAGTTTAATTAAGAAATTAGGTATATTATTCTCTACTAGTTTACGATCATAATTAATCTTTTATATTAATATGTATATAATTATAACCCTCGCCTTATCGGTCCCGAAAAATATTCATATTTTAAATTTAAACTCCTCTCGGATATACTATAATAAAGAAAAGTTAATATTAAATACTATATTTAGAAAAGAGAACGTTATATTTAATATATTAAAAGAAGCGAGTTTAGGCTCTTTTATACTAAAGATTTTAAAGAAGGAAAGAATTTACCCGTTCTACTACTAAAATTATCTCGGTAAATAAAAATATAATTAATATATTTACCCCTTTATATTTCTTAAAAATAAAGGCGATAACTTTAAATTTAGAGGATATCTTTTTAAGTATTATATAGTCCCTATTTAAGATATAATCTTTTTATATCCGACTATTATTTTTACTTATATTAAAGGTCGCGGCCGTATTATTAATTTATTTCTTATTAAGAGTTTTAGAGGAGATAACGAGGGTAGGTAGAAATCTATATAATCGAAGAACCCGTAGTATAATAAGTACTATATTAGAATAAACCAAAATTAAATACTAAGGACGTTAATATAGGAAAGAAATATTATAATTTTAATATTCCTCCGATAATTTTACCGCTATTAGAATCTTTCTAGTATAATAGTTTTCTAATTAATAATAGTAGACTTAAATCGCGGCTAGAGTCCTAGTAGGTAAATAACCGTAAAATCTTTTTAATAAAACTTCTTAAATATTATAAAATATATCTAATTTAATTACTCTTCTTATATCGTAATATCGAGGTATAAAGGAGTATATTAACGAGGATATTTATTATCTTAATAAGTCTCTCCTATACCCTAGTTTTCTTATATATTAGGTAGTAGTACTCGTAGACTTTTCTAAATTAATAAGTCCGAAGCGTTAATAGCCGAATTAATAATTATTCTAATAAATATCTTTTATAGTAGTCCGAGGGGCTATAATATCCTTTTAATTTTAATTAATAATCGTTCTAGATATAATTATAAAATAGAAGTTATATTTAGGGCGAGTTTTCTTTATCTTTTAAAAAGAATAATATAAATTTTTATTTAAGTTTCTTACTTTATTATATTCGCCTACGATTACGAAGTTATATTAGAAATAATAGATTACTTCCTTTATAGTCTCTTTTTTCGTTTACTTTATATAAAGATATTTATATTCTTCGTTAAAGACTTTATTAAAGGCTAACTATATCTACTATATAATAACTATATATAGTAATATATTTACTACGCTCGGGGAATTATATTACGTAGGGTTAATATTTTTTTACTTTTAAATTATATTATCTTAAGATCCTTTTTATTATATACCGTCGTTAAGCTCTTCGGCGCCCTTTTATTTATAATATAATCGTATTTTTATTATTATATTAATAACTACGAACTATACCTTTAAGTCTTTAAGGTCGATTATCGATTTTAATTTATTAACCTAAATACCGAGATCGGGCGGCGGGATAAAGAATAATTTAGGTTTATTAATTAATATAATATAAATAGCCTCTAAGCCCGGTAAATATAAATATTCGTAGAATTATCGATTCGTAGGATATTTAGAGCCCGTGGGAGCGTTTTCGCGGTAGTATTAAAACTTTACTAACTACTCCTTCTACTTATATTAAATCTTTATTTATTTCCGGTATAATAGCGATAGAATACGGTAACGCCTATAACTTTATAGGTCTTTATATAATTAGAATTAATTAAAGAGCTCAATAAATAAAATTATAAACTTTATATTTTCTATATTTATTTATATAGTCTAGAAGAATATTATAATATCCTAAATCTTCTTCGTTATTTAATATAATTATAAATATATAGAGTTACTACTAGTAATAACTTGACTTTAATATTCTAAAAATCGTTATTATTATTATAACCGCGAGAATTATTAGGGTAGACGATTTTCGCGAATATAATAACGCGTTCCTATATATTATCGTGAATATATTTATATAAATAATTATTACTAAGTTTTTTAAAGTTAGGAAGGTAATTAATAAATATAATACTATTAAAGAAAATATCGATTAACCGTTATTTATATATTATAGTTAACTTTACTTTCTCTTCTTTAACCCCGTTATTATCTTTATTATTATTAATAACTAGTTCGGAGGATTCTTTAAATACGAATTTATTCTTTTAATTTAATTATTTAAAGGACTCCTTTAAAGGTTTAAGGGATTTATAAAGTTTTTTAAATAAAAACTTCTTCGGAGGCTATTTCTACGGTAATAATAATAGGTCGTCTTTATTATTACTAGAGTTTAAGAACTTCGTCCGGCTCTTTAACCTTTTCGTTATTAATAAACGGATTAAGTTTTAGTAAAAAGTATTAAGAGAAGAGCGATATTTTAAAATTATAAAAAAGAGAGGTTAATCTCGAAGTAAAGAAAACGGGAAATAATAAATAGATAAGAATATACTTTTAATATTAATTTCTATAGTAGCTACTTTTTTTCGAGCTCCTTCGGGCGCGATAATAAGTTTTTATTTATAATATATTAAATACCTAGAAAAGGGAAGAACGGAGGAGGAAAGAAATAAATTTAAAGTTTTAATAAAGGTAAGTTTATCTTTTAAATTAAATTTATATTAAAGGATAAAAGATATAATTAATTAAAGTTATCGTTTATAATAAATTTATTTTTTATTAAATTTATACCCCGGTCCTAGAAATATTAAATATTATTTTATAAATCCCTATCTTTTAAGATATCTATATAATACGCGTCCTCCTCCGTTATATAAAAGAGATAATCGAGTATTTAGTCCGCTATAAAGTAACGAGTTATCTAATATCCTTAAAGTAACGCGAATTATAAATAAATTATATTAAATTCTTCGTCCGGTAGATACGCGGAGATTATTAAAAACCGGATCTCGTATATAAAATTCCGTAATATAAGCTAGCTTAATATATAATCGATCTTAAAAGTTTAAAAAGATCGAAAAGAGGAAAGATTATAAATAGTATTAGTTTTTTATTTAAAAAGAGTATCGTTCGAGCCGGTTACTACTATTATTTAACTTTATAAATTAAGAGGTAGTATATTATTAAAATTATCTTTAATTTTAGTTATTTAACTAGAGTCCTCTTAGTATATAATAATATTAATATATATTTATTCGCCGAAGCCTAGATAACCTTAGACCTCGATTTACTCCTTAAAATTAAATATTAAATATTTATTTTATTAGGTTCTTTCTACTTTAAACGCGTCTTTATAATTCCGTTAGTATTTAAATATATCCCTTAAATAACGATATTTATTAATAAACTTTTTAGCTCGTAGTAGTATATCGCTAATATTCGTATAATAAATTAATACGGGTATTCTTCTAATATCCCGGATAATTTAATTAACTTTAAATAGTTTTTTATTATATTTAAATAATACGCGCCGGGGCCGTAGCGCGATAGTAGTAATAAATAAATAAATTTAATAATGATTATAAAGTAAAGAGGGTATAATAACTCGCGTAATTTAAATAACTAGTTATAATAAGGTATTATAAATTTTATAATAAATTAAATTAGATCTAGCCTAATATACCGTAAATATCGGGCGATATTTAAATAAGATTATTAAAAAGATAAAACGATAAGTAAAGAGGTCTTTAGGTTATTATATACGAGTATATTTAAAAAAATCGTCTTTAGAAAGACGGTTAATATTTAATATTTAAACCTATATATTAACCGTTTATACTACTATAATTTTACGTAATATAGTTACTAAACTATACTAAAAACAGCCTAGAGCACGGTTTATAATATAATTAATATCGTAATTAATAAATTTCTAGGTCTTATATAACGGGCTTAAATAAAGATAAATATTAAAAAATAGTAAAGAAGAGCGTTTATATATATAATATATTAATATTAAGTTAGCCTTCTAGCGCCCTAGATTTAACTTAGATTTTATTTAAATTTTCTTTAAATTTAGGCCAGATTTAGGCTAGATCCTTTATATATTATTAAATAAAAATAGTTTCTTATAAATTAAAAGTAGGTTATATAAAGTTTTCGATATTATTTTCGCGCTCTCGATAATTAAAACTATATTTAATAATAGTAGATTATCCTCCGTCCGCGGCCTTAATTATAATAAAGTACCGGAGACGGTAATAATTAAAGCGGAAGACTTAATTAACCTTTCAGCTTCTAACGAAAACATTAAAGAGACGAAATATTCGGAGGAGGATATAATTTTACTCGATAATAATTATAATGATTTATTTAACTTTAAAGAACTACTAGAGAATATTTAACTAGTATTATATTTAATTAACTTATTCTTATTAGACTCTATAGAGGACTCGGCCTATATTCGTTACTTTATTAATAATAGTAGTAGTAAGAAATTAAATAAGGCTATTAAGATAATTAAAACGGTAGTAGTATTAGTTATTAAGAATATCCGTATACCCTCTTAAGAATTTAATAACTCTTCGGAGTAGTATTCGTTATCGCCTAGTAAATTAATCTCGGTATTAATATCTTTCTCGTCTAATAATTAGGATAAAGTTATTACCGTTAATATATAGAAGGAAGTTATATTTAACGCCGAGGTAAATAACGTAGTTTTATTACCTTAAAAATAGAATATAAATAAAGTACTAAAAGTAATAAAGGCGTTGAATTATTTATTATCTTTAATAAATATTATTAAAGAAGCGGGAATAGTCCCTAAGGTTTTAAAGAAAACTACCGATATATTAGTCCTACTAAACTACGTTACTTTAAGAAGAATTAAATCCTTTACTTTAGTTTCTCGCCGGTTAATCTTTATAACCTAATAATACTTCTTTAAGTCGAAGAAGTTAGAGTAAAGAATTTATAATTTCCTAACTTCTTTAGATATATAGTACGCTTTACCTTTAATAGTAATAAATATAATATTTATTATACCGTCCGTATCTCGGGTCTCCCCTCCGATACTACTATAATAAAATTCTTAAAGAAAGTTCGAGGTAATATAATATTTAATACGAAGTTATTAAATATTAAGAGTATTATTAATAATATAACTAGGCTCGTTATATTTCTTTACGAGTATATAATTATAATTTATAAAGAGTACGTTTAATAGTATCCGATTTCCTTTAACGGTCTTATAGCCCGAATCGAAACTATATTAACTCCGATTTAACTTATCCCGATTAATTAACGAAAGATTATTAATAATAAAACTACGTGTTACTTTAAAGTATATAATTTTCCTCGTATTATTACGCTAGTAACGTTAAATAAAGAACTAGCGGTCTCTTAAATAATTAAATTTAACGCGGTCGAGAGTATAAATATAAATAATAATAATATTTTAGGTTTATACTTTTCTTCCGTCTATACTACTAGATAAACTTCTACGCTATTTAATTATACCGGTCGATATAAGAGCTATATCGTTATATTTATATTAAATCCGTATATTTAGCCTCTAAAGACCCTTCTCGATAATAATAATAATTAACTCGCGGTCGTTAATTATCGGTAAAATATTCCGTTTATTTTAAAATAATTAAAAGGGTAAACCCTCTCTTACGCTTCTATAACTTAAAGCGGCGATATAATTTAAAGTTTAAGCGGGGGCTACGCTAGCGATAACTTTTAAAATAACGAGGATAATAATAATTAAAAAAGAGGTATAGGTAGGGGCGAGAATAATAATAAATAAAATAAAAGTAAAGGCGGCGGCGACGATAGTAATACTCGTTTAGTTAATAGGGAATCGTTATTTATATCGTTTATAATCGTAATTTACGAGGGCCGGACGGTTTTAACTAGTAATAATCTTTAATTATCCGCTCCGATACCTATAATATAAATATTAATTATAAATTTTTTCGGTATTAACCGTAGAGGGAAAGTAAAAGAGTTAAGAGTAAAAATATATATTATAGGTTTATGAGGAGGTTTAGTAAAGATATTATCGGTTTTAATATAAATAAAGTTAAGGTATAAAGAGTTTAAAGAGTTTAAAAGTTTTATTAATAATAAAGCCGCCGTTATTACCTACCCGCTTTAAAGTATAGATAGTATCTTACTATTAATAACTACCTTATTCGAATACTAAAAGTATTATATATTAATTATTTAATAAAAGAGTTCGAAAAGTAGGCCTTATATTAATACCGTCTTAAGTATTATTCGCCCCGTCGTTATCTTCCCCTTTATCGTCTTTAGAATTAAGGATCTCTAGTACCTTTTATTTTTAATTAATAATATAATCTATATATTTATATCTTTAAATCGAGGGTAGTATATTCTTTAACGATTAAAAGAACGGTATTTCTTTCTTCTTTATAAAAGTTATAAATATACTAAATAATATTTTCGTAGATTAATATTCTTTTTCCGTTATTATTTTAAAGGTCTTCGCTAATAACCTTTAACTTCCGGGGTTTTATATCGATTATAAATCCGAGAGGAGATTAAAAAATATATAATTAAATACCGCGTTAAATAACGGTAGATATAATTAAAATATTAAAAACGTAGGCCTTTAATAACGAGTTTAAAGATTAAATAGAATCTAGGTTAAGTTTAAAGAGTATTTAAAGAATATTTAGGCTAGATCTAGGCCTAGATCTAGGCTAGATATAATACTCGGTTTTTTATTATTATTCCTAAATATAATAGAGTAGAGGATTAAAATCGTAAGCGATAATAACGTATTATAGTAAATATTATTATATAGAAAATAAGTATTATTATATAGAAAAGCGCGTAGAGAGATAATAGGTTTCCTAGCTCTTACTCGAGCCTAAATATCTAATAATTTAGAAATATAGGAAGGTTTAACTTAATTAACGGCGGTTTATTTTTATATTTATTTACTTTAACCGTTTTTCCTCTTAATATATATAATACCCTCTTAAATAATATTTTCTATATTAATAATAAACGCCGCGGTATTATTAATATTCCTAGTATTATTA